>RCNC010000599.1_pt1 | contig 23246 bp, 15 predicted proteins | sample 2041301 | NCBI WGS metagenome assembly RCNC01 (sample SAMN09708231, study PRJNA481090) | Marine sediment metagenome, whole genome shotgun sequencing project. | biome: marine sediment; feature: ocean; material: sediment; isolation source: Sewage treatment plant 13A marine sediment (STP13A) ...
TAGATAGTGAGCGAGGCGTATATAAAAATCATAAAATTCAAGAATTAGTGTTTACGTTTATTTATACGCTAGGATTTAGCATTATTTTTTTAGGTTTTATTCTGGTCGTTTACGAAAATGCATATAATTAGAAAAAAACATAACAATTCTTGTTCCAGTATCAATGAAACAGGAATTTATAAAATTAGCTTTTCAATTTACTAAGTTAAGGAAAATTGTTTTGATTCAATATGTCGTAAAACACATTATAAAAAACCTAAAGAGCTAAACAACATGAACCAATTATCTTACCAGGTCATCGAAATCAGCAATCAACTCCCGATTGTTTATGAAATCATACAGGGTTAGTCTTCTCACAGAATAGAAATCAGACCAAAAGTTTCTTAATATGGTCAAATAATTCCTTTGAGCAATATCTTTATCTGAATCGGCAACATTCAGGTCAAGAACATCAATCTTTCCAATAAGAAATCTTTGTTTGGTGACTTCGTATCTCTTTTGAGCGATAGTATCGGTTTTTGCTGCAATTGCCAGCTGATCATGTTGTAAATTAAATTGAGCTACAGTAAGAAAAACATTTTGATCAAAGTCAATCTGGGCCTGGCGAACATTGGTTTTGACTACCTCCTCATTTGACTGGGCCATTCTTAATTTACCTTTTCCCAAGCCCCAATCTACAATTGGCAAGGTCAATCCTACTCTCAGTCTTTGTTCATCCAATAAATCCTGGTATGCTGCACCTGGTGTAACATCTGTTCCGGTATAACCAAAAGAGCCAAAAATATTTGCGGTCAGTCCCTTTTCCCCTTTCGCCATAGCAACATCCCTGCTGGCTTCAATCAACTGTCTTTCAAACTGTTGAATCTCTGGATTATTTTCATAGGCCAGCGTTAAAGCGGTATCATAATTAACTGTCAACTTTGGCGTTTCATTGGGTACAATTAATTCCAGGTTGATATTATCATTAAATCCAAGGAAGGAACGCAATTGAAATTCCTGTACCTGAAGGTCAATCTGCCTCTGATTTAAATCCGCTCCTGCATTTAAAAATCTTAACTGCATTTGTAAAAGCTCATCTTCAGCAATAGTTCCAATATTATACCTACCCTGGGCAATTAAATATAATGTGTCTGAATTTGAATAGTTGAACTCAGCAATTGCCATATTCAGTTGAGCAAGTGCCAGGTTGAAAAAAGAGTTTACTGCTCTCGAGTGAACCTGTTCAATTTCATCCAGGTATGTTTTCTGTGCCTCTTCATACTTAATGGGTTCAATCTTTTTTTCCCATTTCAATGGATTAAATGCCAGAATGGGCTGACTAATTCCAATTGAAGCAGGTACCGTAATATATTGAGTAGTGCCATTTTCACCAAAATTATCGTATCTGCGAATATTTGAGTTCGCAAAAACAGTACCACCGGTAACACCAATATTTTGAGTTATCCCCAGGCCTACAGTAGAATTATTTGAATATTTTTGCACATAATATTCTTCCCCTGTATCAAAGTTATATTCCTTTTCAAGTGACCTGTTGAAATCAGCAAGGGTAGCATCCATAGTTAAAGCCGGCCGATATTTTGCTTTGAAAGTTCTGTACTCCCAATACTTTCCCAGAAATCTATTTTTTGCCATAATTGCCTGGGGTGATTGATCCTCGGCTAATTTTATAACGTCTTCCAGTGTAAGATTTTTATTTTCCTGAGCGAAATTATTACTTGAAGCACTTATTAAGAAAGCAGTAAATAGGACAAGTAAAAATGTTTGTTTTCTCATTATTATACTATAAATTTATTCGTAACGAAGAGATTCTATAGGATCTCTCTCTGCTGCACGCTTTGCGGGTGAATATCCAAAAATAACGCCTACGGCTGCCGATACTCCAAACGCAACAAACACTGAAAATGGCGAAACAATGGTCGAAATATCAGCCAGATGGGTAATCAGTTTTGATATAACTATACCCAAAAACACTCCTATGAATCCTCCGGTAACACTAATCAGAATCGCTTCTGATAAAAACTGAACAACAATATCTGTCTTTTTTGCTCCTATAGCCATACGTGTTCCAATCTCTTTTATACGTTCCATAACAGATGCAAACATAATGTTCATAATGCCAATACCCCCAACAATAAGAGATATACTGGCAATGGCACCCAGAACAATATTAAATATATCTTTCGTTCGCTGCTGTTGTTTCAAAAGTAGTTCAGGGACTGTTAGTTCAAAATCCTTCACATCAGAATGTCTACGCAAAATCATCCTACTCAGCACTTCTGTTGTAGGCGTTAATTCTTCCGTTTCATTAACCTGTATTGTAATTTTATCTAGCTGATGATAGTTGGAAGCTGTATTTTCAGAAGGTGTAGAACTTCTTACAGACATATAGCCCCTTCCCATTATAACAGATGCTTCCCCAGAATTCCTGGTATTAACCAATGCCCTGTTTTGAAATCGCATAAGCAAGGTCTTTACCGGAATATAGATATTATCATTGTATACATTCACTCCTGTATTTTCAAAAGCTGTTAAGGAAAAATTACCCTTTTTTAAGACGCCAATAACTTTTAGCCAAATACTACCAAATTTCAGATATTGACCTATTGGATTAACCTGACTAAAAAACTTCGACTTAATATTGGATCCGATTATGCATACCTGAATGCCATGATTTTCCTGATAATCATTAAAGAAAGTTCCGGAAACTAGTTCAAGGTTATACATTCCGAAATAATCCTCTGTTACGCCAATGATTTTTGCTGGCGACCGCTTACCACTCTGCATAACAAATGAGTTTAGGGAAACTTCCGGACTAATTCTATTTACTGTTGGAATGATTCTTTTAATTGATTCAGCATCCAATACTGTCAATCCACGAGAGAACTTAGATTGTTTCCTATTTCCTTCTTCACTCTCATCTCCACTTTCTCCTCCAGCATTATCTTCTACAATAGGAGAAATCACAATATTATTCACCCCAACCATTTTAATTTGCTCCAGTATTTCCTCCTGAGCTCCTTTACCAATAGCCAGCATGCTAATTACTGCAGCTACACCAAAAATTATTCCTAATGCAGTTAAAACTGATTTTAACTTATTGGCAAGAATACTTTCAAAGGCAATTACAATATCATGGAAGTATCTTTTCATGGTTCTAATTAAACTATTTTGTTACTTCCTTTGTTACCTGTACTTTTACACCTTCTGGTGGTTTTCTATTTTCTGCTTTCATCTTAAAGTTCCCTCCAGGCTTTCCACCAAATTGCATATTTCCCTTTTCAAGACTGGCTTTTAAAGCTTCCTCCCTCATTCTCTCCTGCTCAAGTTTTTTCTGTTTTTCACGTTCTTTAATGACCGGGATAAGATCTTCTCCAATTAGTTTATACTTTTCAGGCTCATCGGGTGCAGAAAGAAGAACTTTTTGACCAGGATCCAGACCCTGCTCAACAATTACTTCATTTTCGTTAGATTCACCCAGAATAACCACTTGTTTCGATCCATTCTTCAAATAGACTATCGGAATACTATCCTCAACGTGAATAGTTTCAAGTGGGATAAATACCACATCTTCAAAGGTGGAAGTAATTATTTGATTGCTGGTAGTCATAGCAGGACGCAGAATTGGATCCGTCCCATCAATTTTTATAGACACTTCAAAAACTTTTGCATCCGTATTTGGGAGTTGCTCTCCAATATTTGCTACCTCAAAAACATGACCCTCATATCTTTTTTCGGGAAACGCATCAACACCTATTCGTACTTTCTGGCCTGGTTTTAACTTACTTACATCAATTTCATTTACATAGGTTTTCGAAATCATAGAAGATAAATCAGGCAGGGTAGCCACAGTTAGGTCCCAGGGACTTATCATTGACCCTACCTTACGTTTTTGACCGCCCCACTCTTTCTTGTAAATTACCATCCCACCTGAGGGTGCATGAATTTGAAACTTACTGATAATTTTGGTCATATCTTCATAGCTTCTTCTATCTTTTGAAAGATTGATTTCGGCATTCCGCATATCTGCTTGAGCCTGACGAACTCTGAGTTTATAATTTTTTGTGGCTTGCGCGTGTGCTCTTTCAGCTTTATCCAGACTGATTTGTGCTTGTCTGATTACTGCTGGGGATTCGTACTTGGATTGATCAAGTGTAATTTCTGTCTCCTCCATATTGTAATTTAAGTTTACCAGTTCATCTCGTAAATTACGAAGCTGCATGGTAGTATCCAATCGAGTGGTCATTAAAGCAGTTTCCTTTTTTTCCAGTTCATCTTCCAGATCCTTCACTCTGTTTGTAACATCTGAGCGGTCAAGCAGGGCGACATAATCGCCAGAATCTACAACTGTCCCTTCAGGTATAAGATCCTGTATTTTAATTTGGGAGAATCTATGTCCTCGGCTGGTTCGCAATTCGGTTGGACCGGTTATTTCCTCTGAGTTCTCAGCCTGGAGTTCACCGGTAACTGAAACAAGTACCTCAAACTCCCCATCAAAAACCTCCACTTCCAATTGAGTTAGGTCCTCACTTCCTGTGAGTTTGCCAAAAACCACCAAACCGATAATTGCTATAACAACCACAGCTAAAGTGATAATAATTGATTTTTTCATTTTTATAGTTTTTCTTTCAAAATATTTTATTTCAAACGGGTTGCAAAATTAACATCTAATTATCTTAACCAAAAGTATTTCTTTTTTGCCTCCAAAAGGGTTTTTTAACAGAATTTAACATTTCATGGTTATTAGACCATGAAGAATGATAAAATATTCCCCGAATGGATAAATAATTATTATTTGTTCAATCTTGAAATAATCACACCTATTTCAGAAATCAATTCCTCCGATCGTTCTTTAGAACTACTTTCTGCAATAATTCGTACAATAGGCTCTGTATTTGATTTTCTTATATGAACCCACTCTTTATTGAGATCTACCCTGATTCCATCAATGGTAGAATTTGGGTAATTCTTGTATTTCTCTTTTATCTCTTTTATAAGCTTTTCAAAATCCAGATTTGGATCAAGGCCAAACTTTGATTTAACAATGAAATACTCAGGATACCTGGCCCTTAATTCAGAACACTTCTTCCCTGATTCTGCCAAATGCGTTAAGAAAAATGCAATTCCAACCAATGCATCTCTTCCATAATGAAGCCCTGGGAAAATAACCCCTCCATTGCCCTCTCCTCCAATGACAGCATCTTGTTTTTTCATTTCTCCCACAACATTCACCTCGCCAACAGCAGATGCAAAATAATTGCCTCCATATTGCTCTGTTACATCCTTAAGTGCCCTTGTTGATGATAAGTTTGAGACTGTATTTCCAGGAGACCTTTTCAAAATGAAATCGGCAACAGCAACCAAGGTATACTCTTCTCCAAAGAAAGTTCCATCTTCACTAACAATAGCCAGACGATCTACATCGGGATCAACAACAAATCCCAAATCAGCTCCTGATTTTTTTACCTCTTCAGACAGATCAGTCAGGTTTGCAGGCAAAGGTTCTGGATTATGTGGGAATTTACCAGATGGATCACAATATAGCTCAACCACTTTCGAAACTCCCAGTGTTTTGAGTAAATCAGGAATTATTACACCGCCAACCGAGTTCACACAGTCCACAGCAACGATGAAATTGGCTGCACGAATACTCTCAACATTAACCATATCGAGATTTAGAATTTTATCAATGTGTTTCTGGTGGTATGGCCCCGGATGCTTTGAACTTCCGAGCTCACTAACACCAGGGTAGTTTAAGTCCTCCGCCTCAGCCAATTCAACAATCTTCTGGCCATCAGAAGCTGATAGGAACTCCCCTTTTTCATTTAATAATTTTAATGCATTCCATTCCCCTGGATTGTGGCTGGCAGTTATAATAATCCCACCATCTGCATTTTCATTAGTCACAGCTATTTCAACCGTGGGAGTGGTGGCCAATCCCAACTCAAGTGTATCAATTCCAATTCCCATTAATGTTCCGGTTACAAGATGGTTTACCATTGGGCCAGAAACTCTTGCATCACGGCCAACAATAACTGTATTGTTGTTTTTTCCACTTCGTTCCTTAAGCCATATCCCATAGGCTGAAACAAATTTCACAACATCGATAGGAGTAAGATTGTTCCCAATACTCCCACCAATTGTCCCACGAATTCCAGAAATTGATTTTATTAAGGTCATTTGTTAATTTTTATTAATTCATATTAATCTTAATAATTCAAGTAAATTTTTGTATTATTAGAAAAAATGAATGCCTAAATTTGCGCCCCCAAATGTAATACAAAAAAAATCCTTTTTTTAGATGGAAAAGAAAAGAAGTTACGGTTCTAAGAACCAAAAGCCAAAATATAAAAAGAGAACAAATAAATCGGACCAAGCGTTTCAAAAGGAAAAGGAGACAAAATCTGCATCACCTAATAGTGCTGAAACCCGACTTAATAAATACATTGCCAATACTGGTTTATGCTCAAGAAGGGAAGCTGATGAATACATTTTAGCTGGTCATATCATGGTAAACGGACAAAAAACTACAGAGCTTGGCACGAAAATATCAGCCAAAGATGTTGTTACTTTTAAGGGGAAAAAATTAGCTTCAGAAAAAAAGGTTTATATTCTGTTGAATAAGCCCAAAGATATTATCACTACAACAAAAGACCCACAGGGCAGGAAGACTGTATTTTCAATTATAAAAAGCCGACCAGAAGAAAGGTTTTATCCAGTTGGCAGACTTGACAGAATGACTACCGGGGTCTTGCTGCTCACCAATGATGGGGACCTAACCAAAATACTTACCCATCCTAAATTCCAGAAAAAAAAAATTTACCAGGTATCATTAAATAAAGCTCTCACCAGTAATGACCTGGAAGAAATAGCCAAGGGAGTAACGCTGGAGGATGGATTAATAAAAGCAGATGCTATTAGTTTTGTTGATCCGGATGATAAAAAACAGATTGGTATCGAAATACATTCAGGCCGAAACCGGGTAATACGACGGATTTTTGAACATTTGGGTTATAATGTTATTAAGCTGGATCGTGTTTATTTTGCGGGCCTCACAAAAAAGGGCCTTTCAAGAGGGCAATGGCGCTATCTTACCAATAAAGAAATATCAGTTCTTAAAAAAGGATCTTATAAGTAATTTTATTAGATCATAAGTTGTTAAGGCTTATTTTTGTCAATATTACTTTATTAAGAGATAAGAGTTGATATTTTCAAGATACATATACAGTAATAAATACACAGGATTTATCATACTTATCCTGAGCCTCTTAACAAGTCCACTTTGCGGACAGAATATCCCAATTTCAGGCAAAGTTATTGATAATGTATCAGGGAAACCCTTAGCTTTCGTAAACATCTCCTATAATGATTCCGGAAAAGGAACTACTACTGATGTAAATGGAGAGTTTTCTATTCACTCTTCAAATGAGATTTATAGGTTAAGATTCACTTATGTAGGGTACAGCCCTGTAAATATGAATTTCGACTCCACTCAAGCGAAATCCAGCCTTTCCATAGGCATGAATCCGCAATTGTATGATATAGATGAAGTTAAGGTAATGCCAGGGATAAATCCGGCTCACCGAATTATTGATCTGGTGTACAAATTCCGTGATTTTAATAATCCTAAAAATATTAGATCTTTTTCTTACAATTCCTACAACAAGCTTTTTATTACTGCAGATGTTCCCAACATTACTGAGGATACAATTCCTGATTTTAAAAAGCCTTCTATAGATTCCTCCTTGCTGGCTATAAAAGAACTGACCGATACTCAACATCTTTTTTTAATGGAATCAGTTAGTGCAAGAGATTTTATTTATCCAGATAAAAACTATGAGGAAATAATGGCATCAAGGGTTTCTGGTTTTCAGGATCCTTCATTTTCATTGCTAGCAACCCAGTTGCAGTCATTTTCGTTTTATCCTGACTTTATCACTATTCTTAATAAAGAGTATTTAAACCCGATCAGTAAAGGAAGCAAACAAAAATATCTTTTCATTCTTGAAGACACGCTTTATACCGAGCAGAATGATACCCTATTTGTAATTTCGTTTCAGGCAAAAAAAGGAAAAAATTTTGAAAGCCTGAAAGGCTTCATGCATATTAATTCTAACAGATATGCCATTCAGGATGTAGTTGCAGAAACCGAAGAAACTGAAGATATTTTTCAAATAAAGATTCAACAGAAATATGAATTTGTTGATAATCAACAATGGTTTCCGATTCAATTAAACACTGATATCATTATTTCAAATTTCAACAAACAGGAAAATAAAAATAGATCTATTAATCTTCAAGGGGTTGGAAAATCGTATATTACTGATGTCCTATTATACCCGGATCTGCATCTAGAAAAATTTAGCCGCATTGAGATTAATGTTGATAAGGATGCACACAAACAAACTGAAGAATACTGGGAACAATACAGAAATAAGCCACTCACTGCAAAAGATACGGCTACCTACCAGGTAGTGGACAGTATAGGTAAAGAAGCGAATTTTGACAGGATGCTAAAAATGTCGAAAACTCTGATAAATGGCTATATACCTATATCCTTTTTTAACCTTGACATTGCTTCAGTAATAGATTATAACAGTTATGAAGGTCTCAGGCTTGGGATTGGTGGTATTACTAATGATAAACTATCTAACAAGATATACCTGGGGGGACATTTTGCATATGGCTTTAAAGATAAGGCATTTAAATATGGGGCAAACATAAAATGGATGGTATCAAGAAAGCTTGATATGGATATACGAGCGAGTTATCTGGATGATGTAAAGGAACCTGCATCATATCAGTTTTATGAAATAGCCAGGGTATTTAATACAGATTACTTCAGGAAGTTTCTCTATGAGCAAATGGATAAAGTACAGGAGGCAGAAGTCTCTTATGGATTCCGATTTCTACAATATGTAAGACCTAGGTTGTTTATTAATCATTCATATATAATATATTCCGATGATTATCTTTTTATGATTTCTGATGGACAACCTCAGGTTTACATTAACCAGGGAAGTTTTACAGAAATTGGCATCAGACTTAGGTTTGCCTATAAAGAAAAGTTTCTCCAGTCGTTTAATGAAAAACTTTCATTGGGAACAAATTACCCGATAGTTTATGGAAATATTATTCAAGGTGTAAACTGGCTGAATGGAGATTTTAAATATACCAAGCTGGAAGCTAGGATCTCAAAAGTTTTCCATACCAGGTCAATTGGAAAATCTCGCTTTACGATTGATGGTGGATTAGTAAATGGCATTGTCCCCTATACAAAACTTTACAACGGACGTGGAAGTTATAAACCTTTTACAATTGAGACAGATAATAGTTTTGGAACCATGAGATTGAATGAGTTTATATCAGATAGGTTTCTTTCCATATTCTTTAAACAAGATTTTGGTAAGCTATTGCTAAAGATTGGCAGATTCCAACCCGATATCATTTTTGTGACAAACTTTGGAATTGGAAGCCTTTCAAATCCAGAATACCACAAAAATATTCAATTCAAGACCCTGGAAAAGGGTTATTATGAATCTGGGATTCTAATTAACAACATGCTGAATCAGTTGTTTATCGGATATGGTTTGGGTGTATATTACAGGTATGGCCCCTATTCACTTGATAAAACCATTGATAATTTTGCTTTTAAGTTTACCATAAACTTTAAGATCTAACTACTCTTTGCCTATACCTCTCTGCATCAGTATATTTATTATCTTTGCACTTTAAAATTTTAGCGATTCATGAATCATAAGGCAGGCTTTGTAAATATTATTGGTAATCCAAATGTGGGAAAATCCACTTTAATGAACGCTCTTGTAGGAGACAAATTGTCAATCATCACCTCAAAAGCGCAGACAACCCGTCATAGGATACAGGGAATTGTAAATGGGGATGATTACCAAATTGTATATTCTGATACACCAGGAATTTTAAATCCAAAGTACAAGCTTCAGGAAAAGATGCTAAAATCAGCTGCGGGTGCTTTGTCAGATGCCGATATATTGCTTTACGTAACTGATTTTAAAGATGATCCAGAAAAAAATAAGAGCTTTATTGAAAAAGTTGCTAAAGTAAAAATTCCTATTTTACTCATTGTTAATAAAATTGATCTGGACTCAGGGGAAGTTTTAAAGGAAGTTGTTGAAAAGTGGATGGCTTTGTTACCAAATGCAGAGGTAATCCCCACATCTGCCTTAAAAAAAGTAAATATTGATGTGGTTTTTGAGAAATTACTTGAGCTCCTCCCCGAAGGACCACCATATTATCCAAAAGATCAATTCACTGACAAATCTGAAAGGTTTTTCGTTTCAGAAATTATTAGAGAGAAAATAATTCTTTTCTACAAACAAGAGATCCCATATTCTGTTGAAATTGAAGTAGAAAGTTTTAAAGATGAAGAAACAATAATACGCATTGCCACTAATATTTATGTTGCCAGGGATTCTCAAAAAGGTATCCTGATTGGACATAAAGGGAGCTCACTTAAGAAAGTAGGTACCGAAGCCAGAATTGATATGGAAAAGTTTTTTGGTAAAAAAGTTTTCCTGGAACTTTTTGTTAAGGTTAAAAAGGACTGGAAGGATAATGAAAGGTTCTTAAAACAATGGGGATATTAATTAAGAATCCTATAATTCAATTTAATAATATAAAAGCACCTAAAATCTTATCCAAGGTTGAACCTAAGCTTGGCAAACAAGAATAATCATTTAATTAACTGATTTGTAGTAATGGGAAATATAGTTTCAATTGTTGGTCGACCGAATGTAGGCAAATCAACTCTTTTTAATCGTTTAACTGAAAGCCGTAAGGCTATAGTCGATGAAACCAGCGGTGTAACAAGGGATCGGCACTATGGAATCACGGAATGGAATGGTAAAAAGTTTTCAGTAATAGATACAGGTGGTTATATCAGCAATTCCGATGATATATTTGAGGAGGAAATAAAAAAGCAGGTTATGATTGCTATGGAGGAATCAGATATAGTGCTATTCATGGTTGATGTGGAAACTGGTATAACCAGCCCAGATGAAGCACTTGCCAAAATCCTTAGAAAATCTGATAAAAAAATTTTCGTAGTTGTTAATAAAGTAGACTCACATAACCGGCAATATGATGCCAATGATTTTTATCGCCTTGGATTAGGAGAGATTTATACTATATCATCTATTAACGGCAGCGGAACAGGCGATTTGCTTGACAAGGTAGTGGAAGAGTTAAGTGATGCTCCTCCTGAGGAGGAACTGGCAATTCCACGGTTTGCTATAGTAGGTAGGCCTAATGTTGGTAAATCTTCACTGGTAAATGCACTGTTGGATGAGGAAAGAAATATTGTTACACCTATTTCCGGAACTACCAGAGATACCATCTATTCAAGATACAACAAGTACAATCACGATTTTTTCCTTGTGGATACAGCTGGATTAAGAAAAAAAGGTAAAGTAAGGGAAGACCTTGAATTTTATTCCATTATGAGGTCCATAAGGGCTATAGAGAATTCTGACGTTTGTTTATTACTGGTTGATGCTGTGCAAGGTTTTGAAGCGCAGGACATGAATATCCTTAATCTTGTACATCGAAACCGCAAAGGGGTAGTAGTTCTTGTAAATAAGTGGGATCTGGTAGAAAAGGAAACGAATACGACTGTGAAAATAGAGAAACTCATTCGAGAAAAAATGGCACCTTTCCAGGACGTCCCAATTATATTTACATCGGCTTTAACAAAATTACGTCTTCAAAAAGTTCTTGATGTGGCCATGAAAGTAAATATTAATCGGAAGCAGAAAATTCCTACATCCAAATTGAATAAAATTCTGCTTGAAGCCACAAAAGCCCATCATCCACCCTCTTACAGGGGCAAGGAGATTAGAATTAAATATGTAACTCAATTACCTACTTACGCACCTTCATTTGCTCTGTTTTGTAATCATCCTGAGCATGTAAAAGAACCATACAAACGATATATTGAAAACCGCTTGAGAGAAAATTTTGATTTTACCGGAGTTCCAATCCAGATTTTCTTTAGAAAAAAGTAGGTACGGTTTTTGAGGCTTGTAAAACATAAATTGTAAATTTGCGCCTATGAAATGGGCTTTAAAAATAACTGTCTGGGTATTTCTTGCCTCATTGCTGGTCTATTCTTGTCGAAAACCGGAAAATTATTCTGTAATTCCAGAGATAGAATATATGTCATTTTCCATACGAGACACTACTGACTTACTGGGTAACAAAGGCCTGGTAGGCGAATTAAAATTCTCTTTTGTAGATGGTGATGGTGATATTGGTCTTCGCCAACCTGCGGATTCTGTTGATCCTGAGGACCCGGATAATACAGATTTATTTTTCACCATGTATGTGATGAAGAATGGGATCTTAACAGAGTTAGATGAGGATGATTTGCAGTTTCCATTGAATTACAGAATACCATATTTGGAACCAGAAGGTCAGGATCCTAGTTTAAAGGGTGAAATACAAGTGGAATTTTTATACCTATTATTCGAATATGACACCATTCAATACGATTTTTATATAACCGATAGAGCACTTAATGAAAGTAATATTGAATCTACTCCGCTAATGGTACTACCTGATGTAAATTTTTAATACCAGGTTCGAATACACTTTTCTATTCTACATCCGAGTCAGTTCTATTTTTATTATTATAATTAATTACTTTTAGTTCAAAATAAGATCATTCTATGATAGCAGGTTCAAATAAAATGGCCGATTTGGTTCATATGAATTATTTGTTGGTTTCAGTAATAAATCGGTTTGGAATTGGTTTGGGCTTTGGTGATAAAACGGTTGATGAGGTTTGTAAAAATCACGAAGTAAATGTTGATTTTTTTCTTGAAATTGTCAACTCCTTTCATGATCCAAACTTTTTCCCAGGAAAAAATCTTCAGGATTTTTCTATTCAATTTATAATTGATTACCTGGGTAAAACCCATCAATACTACCTTCAAGAAAAAATTCCGGAGATTGAAGCTCTCATTGAACAGATGCTGGTAGAATGCTATCCTGAAAATGATCATGCTCAATTAATAATGTCATTCTTTAAAGAATATAAGAATGAGTTGATGTCACATATCTCAAGGGAAGATGAAGTTGTATTTCCCTATTCACTACTCATAGAAAAAAAATACACGGATACCCCTAACAGTATGAGCATTGAAGAATCCTCTGACTATTCTATAAGCAGATACCGTTCTGAACACAATGATATTGAAGAGAAGCTTTTTGATTTGAAAAATATCATAATTAAGTACCTTCCTTCTCCACAAAACAAGACCTTGTGCCTGAGCGTACTCACTGAGTTATTCAATCTTGAGAAAGATATGAGTGACCATAGCCGTATTGAAGATAATGTTCTTATCCCTAAAGTTATTTTAATGGAGAAAGAAATTAGCAGAAGAAACAAAAGTTAGCCCGGAAGAAACAGGTAAGGATGGGAAAAATAAAAATAATCATAGCGTCTAATTCATTTGTTATTCTCAAAGGGCTTGACTTCATTTTGAGAGAAATTGATGACTTTGAAATAATTTGGAGGAATGCTGATGAACCAGATTTAATCACCTTTCTTCATCAAACAGATGCTGATTTCGTATTTCTTTCTGATAGCATGATTTCCGACCGGGAGATGTCTGAATACAGGTTAAAATTTACCACAAATAGATATCCCAAATTTATATTTACAAGCGAAAGACCAAATAATCAGATCCTGGCTGAGTTTTATTCAGACAGCATGAGCTTACAAGGCAATAGGAATGAAATTTCGAAAAGAATAACCCGAATAATTGAGACTTATCTACCAAAAAAAAGGAATGATCAAAAAAGCTCAGAATTAAGTGAACGGGAGAAAAATATTGTCAGGCATATTGCCCTGGGATATACAAATAAAGAAATAGGTGAAAAGCTATTTATTAGTGTACACACAGTTATTGCGCATAGAAAAAATATTACTCAAAAACTTGAGATTAAAACAGTTTCAGGGCTTACTGTATATGCTATTCTTAATAACATTGTTACCATGGAAGAAATTTCTAAGTAATAGTCTTTAAACCTGGATTCCCATAAACAACACATCATCAACCTGGTCCTGATCACCTTTCCAGGAATCAAATGTCTCCTGAATTTCAAGGTATTGATCATCCATAGATTTTGTATGGATCTCTTCAAGTTTCTCTTTTAAACTCAACATTTTAAATTTCTTGCCACTTGGACCACCAAATTGATCTGGATATCCATCTGAAAATAAATATACTATATCCCCTTTGACAAGCTGATACTCCTGGTCTTCAAAGGCTTCTTCTTTTAAGAAACTACCACCAACAGAACTTCTTTGGCCTCTTATATAGTATTGTTCCCCCTTATGATACATTATAATAGGTCGCATGGCAGAGGCAAACCGGAGGAAATTTGTTTTGGTATTGAATTCGCAAACTACAATGTCCATTCCATCCGTAGTTGCATAGCGCTCATCATCATCTGAGATGCTATCCATATTAGCTCTTTGATTAAGTGATTCTACCACTTCTTTATTGAGAATGTTCAATAAGGATGAGGGTGAAATCTCAGCGTTCCGATTTACAATGTCTTTTATTAAGGTAGAGCCAATCATCGACATAAAGGCTCCAGGCACACCATGACCAGTAGAATCAGCGCATACCACCAGGAAGCGGTCATCATCAATCCTGTCCCACCAATAAAAGTCTCCACTCACAATATCCCTGGGACGATAAAAAACAAAGGTTCCACTAAAATTATCCTTTAATTTTTGTAGAGGAGGTAAGATACTGGCCTGTATTCTCTGTGCGTAATTAATACTATCTGTTATATCCCGGTTTTTTAATTCAATTTCTTCTTTCTGCTCAACAACCTCTTTTGTACGAATATCTAATTCCTTTTTTAAATATGCCTCCTGCAGTCTGTGATTCCTCTCCCGAATCTTAATGATTACTACTACTATGGCCACAAAGAACGTTACAACCAGCGAGAAAAACCACCAGGTTTTCCAGGCGGGTTTTTTAATAATAATTGTAAAACTAAATGGCTCTTCATTTGACTTAAAATCAGCATTATATGCATTCAACCAGAATTTGTATTCGCCATCGTCAAGCTTAGGAAACTCTGCAAAAGTTTGTTTGCTCAATTCAGACCACTCATTGTCATAATTATCAAGTTTATAACTAAATGTAACCGCATCTGGATCATGGTAACTTATTCCAACAAACTCAATTCTGAGCTTATAGTTGGAATATGGCATTACTATCTTTTCGGAAAAAGGTATAATTTCTCCCTCATCAACCTCATCAATAAAGGTAATTGCCGTAACATTCACTTGAGGAGGAGATAATTTTTTATTGTCTTTTCTTTGGTCGTAAACAACCATTTCCTTTGTAGTTCCCAGCAATACTCTTCCATCCTGGTCAAGAAAAACGGCATTAGAGTTTGCTTCACCTTTGATGCCCTCCTCAGGTCCGTATGTTCGTATTAAATGATCTTCCCCTTCCATTCGAATCCTACTGAAACCCTGTCGGTGACCTACCCATACATTCTCTTCATTATCAAGCAAAATGCTATAACAGTATTTAGATTTCAAACCTGTTTCCGTAGTGATAAAGTACAATGAATCTGCAGTAATATGCATAACGCCATTGCCGTAAGTTGCTGCCCATATATCTCCATTTTTACCCTTTGTAAGTGCACGGAATTCAAATCCCATACCCATGGTTAACATATTAGCCTTTTGTCCGCCCGTATCGGTCAAATAATACAAATCATCACTTAAGGTTGAAAACCATAAATTATTTCCATTATCAAGATAAACCTGCCTAATATCATTATGAGGGAGAGCCCCATTTGATACTGTAAAATGCTTTCGAACTGAGCTTTCAAGATCAAATTGAAATATTCCATTCTTAGTTGATATCCAGATATCTCCTTCTTTACCTGCAATAGAACTTATTGAGTTTTCATTTTCATCGTTAGACTTAAAGTAGGATCTTGCTCTTCCATCTTTCAGTGATAAACGATACAATCCACTTGCTGATGTTCCAACCCATAATTCACCTGAACTTTCAGAAAGATAAATCGACGTTAGTTTATCCTCAGGAAGTCCGTTGATAGAACTATACAATTGCCTTTTAACTCCTGTAGCCTTTTCAATAACCTGAATACCATTATCAGCCAGGGCATAATAATTTTGAGCATCCGCTACAAGGGAGTTGATGCTCAAACCGGGATTGGGTTCGGTGAATTCATAGAATGTAAATGCCTCATCCACAAGCATAGTTAGTCCTCCACCATATGTACCAATCCATATATTGCCTTCAATATCCTGAAATACGGCGTTCGTATTATCACTTAATAAGCCATTTTCCTTTTCATATGACTGGTATTGAAAGGTGGATTCTTCTTTGAAGGGATTAAATATTTTTATTACTCCTGATCTTTGTGTACTTAACCACACATTCTTATCACTGTCCTCAACAATTGCCTTAACATTCAATCCAGCAAGGTCAGTTTCCTCCATTAATGGTACTATTTCATATTCATCATAGGTAGCATTATGTTCCAGAATTAAAAGCCCATCATCTGCTGTACCAAGAAAAATTTGATTGTTTTGGCCCAATAGTATAGTTTGTACAGTGACAGAAGGAATACTTTCAATCTTACGAATCAATTGAACTGGCTGGTTTCCTTTAGGTAATGAATATAAGAAAAGGCCATCATTTGTGCCTACCAATAGTTTCTCATCTGGAGATTTATTTATACAATAAATCAAGCCCTGATCAATTGGAAAATGAGTTATATCACCCACTTTTTTGGGATTAATTTTCAACAAACCACTATTTTGGGTCGAAACTATAATTTCGGCATCTGATGTTTCAATAAACCCGGTGATTGCATTGGAACTATATTCTCGAATCGAGATTATCTTAATGTCAAATCCGCTAAGTCTCAGGATAAGGCCATCGTTACTTCCGAACCAAAGATCACCATCACTGCTTTCAAAGCTGCTAGTAAGGTTAACTTCCCCCAAAGAATCAGGTAAAAAATCTGTTCGGAAAACTTTCCCATCAAAGCGGTTTAGTCCAGATCCGGTACCTATCCAAAGAAAGCCTTGTTTATCCTGTTTGATGGTATTTATAAATCGGCTACTTATAGATGGCTCCGTAGAAGTCGTATAACTTCTGTAATGAAAGTCTTGAGCATCAGATAAGTATGAAATAAATAAAGCAACAAGAGGCAAAATTATTTTACTGAAAGACTTCTGAAAGGACATGAATTGCAAATTAAAGGTGGCTAATCGTCAATCTTTTGAACATTGATCTGTGGCTTGTATTTTGGAACACCACCTATTGGATTGGTAAAGAACCGTAAGTTCTCCTCGTATTGATTTTGAGTGGATATAACTACATTATTATTAGTAACCAGAGGATATCTCTTTTTTACAAATTGAAAATCGAGTGACTTTCCAACCTCACCCTCCAGAATTTGAAACTCACTTTCAGCCCACTCGTCTTCTTTAGAAACTTTATTTTCATCCTTATTATAAATCCTTACTACAGAGTAGGTATTAATATTTCCATCATCATCCCAGTCAAAATTCTTCTGCTTAACTTTAACTGTACCTTTCTCAATATAAGGATAGATGTGTGAAATATTAACAAGATCATTCCACATCCGGAAAGTATATTCATATGTGAAAGCATTGCCGCCTTCCACTCTCACATTCCTATCATCTTCTGTACTTAAATAATACTGGTACAGGTTACCATCATCACCATCTATTCCCTGAGTAATGATTTTTAATACATAACCAAGGTCCTTCTCTGAATACTCTCCATCTTTCGGATTAAATGGTCCAAATGAATACCATTTGTCATCATATTTCGGATCATCCCCAAATGTTTTTGAAGCCAGCAAGTTGCCACTACGGTAATTTCCTTCTGGCTGTGTTCCCTGAGCATCCGGATCAGACCAGCAACCACGTCCTCCAAAAATCGAGAATTCTGTTCTGGTATCAAAGTTTATATTTATTTCATCAACTTTACCCCCACAGTCCGGGTCGTAAATTCTAACATAAACCGGCTCGTCAAAATCTTCAGGAATAAGAAAGAAAAATATCTGGCAAAAATCATCATCACCCCATGAAGTTGCAGCCTTATTTCCAAAAGTTACAAGATGAGGAATATTTTCATCCTCAGCAGGAACAGGCTGGGCCACAAGTCCTAAGTGAATACTTAAAAGCAAGAAAAATGCCAATAATACAGGTCTCATATTAATATTTTCAAATCGAATCCGCATTTTTTTCTTGTTTACTACTTAATCTGTCAAATGTGCTATGAAATTGTATACGTAAAAAAACAAAATCTGTTCTACACAGGTTTCTTTTTAAATACTGTTACACCTATTCTAGTTTTCGTTCAATTACAACAACTCTTTTATAACTGCAAAATTCTTGCCGCGATTCCTCTTCTGGATTATAACCCTTAATAACCAATCGTACATTATAGGAACCCGGAGTATCAAAAGTATTGCCAGGTTGCTGCAAATTGGACAAGTTTCCATCATCAAAATCCCAAAAATACTCTTCCGGAACTACACCAGGCAAGTAAGAGTTATCCTCAAATACCAAAGGTTCGCCAACAAAACAGGTATCAGCTGATTGTATATATACTTGCTCTTCAGGAAATGCATCAAGCATATAAGAGGCCTGAACAAAATAAATTTCACCACCCATTGTATCTACAATGCTCAGATCAACTGAATAAGACCCTTCCTGTTCATAGCAATGCTTAACCTTAAGACCATTCATTTTTGTTCCATCGCCCAAGTCCCACTGATAAATTACATTAGGAACCGTATCAAGATCTATAACTCCTTCGTCACTAAACAGGTAACAATACTTATTTTCAAGCTGTTCTCCGCATCCTACCAGTGAAGGTAAGGTATTAACAAATTGATAAATATTATCGTTAGCACCTCCCCTGTTAGATGCAAAATATCCAGAAGCAAGACTTGAGTCTGATGTAAAGCTAAAGTCATCCGATAGGCTATTAATTGGACTTTCCATTCTCACTGGCCTGGTCCATCCATTATCTATTTTCATAGAGTAAAAAATATCAAGACCACCCATTGAGGAACTATTATCGGAAGAAAAATATAAACGATTATCATTAAATAGATAAGGATACAATTCAGAATTTGATGAGTTCACATTTGGCCCCAGGTTTTCAGGTTCACTCCAGATACCCCGGTTGAGGTAACTCACATATATATCAGATTGCCCATACCCACCCGGCATATCAGAAGAAAAATACAGGGTATTTCCATCTTCGCTTATACTTGGGTGTGCTACCTTATACTCATTACTATTAAATGGAAATTCCCGGATATTCACCTGTACACTTTGGCTCAACATGCTATAGAAAATTCCATATGAATTTTCACCTTTCAGATTCTTTTTATCGGTTGATAGATTTCTGGTGAAGAATAGAGTCTGTGTCAATTCACAATATGATGCCGGGCCTTCATTAAATGGAGTAGTAAGATCTTTTGAAAAAATTCTTGGTGGATTCCATTTTACACTATCTTTCTTATCAACCAAAAGCATATTGTAAAGCCTGGTATCATCAAAGTTCTTATAATCTACAAAAATATTGAGCTTGCGATTAGAAGAAAACAAAACCCCATCTTCCATAATCAATGGGCCAAAATCATCATAATATCTGGAGCTGAATGGCATTAGCTCAACACTATACAGGTCATCCTGTGCATAGCCCGACAGAGTGCAAATGAGCATTACACCAACCAGAAAAGCTTTATATGTATTCCCCTTGATCATTACAAATTAAAAATACCTCGGATTTGATGCATTCACCTTAAATCCAAATTCATATCTTAAAATTATTTCATGTACTCCGTTCAATGCATTATTCAGACCGCCCAGATAATAATCATATGAATAACCGAGCATTAATTGTTTGGTAATTTGTATCTGAATATTTGCTACTAAAACCGAACTTGGGAATGAGCCACCAAAACGATACGATGCCCCAACCCATAATAAATCATTGAATAATATCAGGCTATTGTTTATATCAACTCTCAGAGCCTCATAATCCATTCGATAGAGCAATAATACTGAGGGCTTCCATTTAATAAAAGAACCTGGTTTTCCGACCAACACCCCAGCAGTTAATGCATATGAATAATGTTTTGGTAAAAACGAAGGTTTATACTTATATGATATCGTATCTAATCGAGAGTTCACCATATTGGGCATGGAAAAACCAGCAAATACTCTTGAATCATAATAATAGGCACCAAAGCCTAAATTTGGCTGGATATAGTTCTCATTTAAACTGGTAAAGGCAGGATCTGTTGGGTCATCCAATCCGGCAATAATTGATGCAAGATCTTCATTAACAAATGTGACTCCCCCTTTTAAACCCAAGGCAAGCTTTCCATTTCCAACTTTAAAACGATAGGCATAATTGAAGTTGACCTGAGTATTTTTCTGTATACCATAATTTTGATTTATCAGAAATAAGCCAAGGCCAATCTTCTCATTTTTTAAAGGAGTGTGGGCACTAAAAGTATAGTTTGTGGGACTACCTTCAACACCTGCCCATTTCTTTTGGTACAAAGCAGAAATATTGAACACCTCCCTACTTCCAGCATAGGCAGGATTGATCGCCAGACCATTCACCCAATACTGACTGAAATAGGCATCATCCTGCTGTCCGAAAGCAAATGATCCGGTAAGCAACAAAAATACAAGTGATATGTTCAATAAATATTTCACTCCTATTGATTCCCTTTTATTACTACATAACCAGAAAATGACTGAGGATTTTCACCTTTCACATGCAGTACATAATAATATGTATCATCCGGCAATGGATTTCCTCTCCTGTCGGTTCCATCCCATCCCATCGGGAAGTTGTCAGCCCGCATGAAGTTCTCAGTCTTAAACACTACATTCCCTGACCTGGTGAATATAGTCAACTCATTATCAATATTTTCAATGTTATCAATCTTAAAATAATCGTTTTGTCCAAAGGTAGATCTTGGGGAAATCCCTTTTGGAATATTTAAATCCTCGAGTACTGTAACTTTTATTTCATATGTTTCAGCCGGACATGAGCCATTGATAACACTTAAGATAATTTTATTATCACCCCAATTGAGGTTTGTGGCAATCGTAAATTGTCCATCTATCGGGTTAAAGATGGCACTTCCAGTAGAACTCCATTCAAGCTGTCCAACAAGTGGTACAATTAATTCAGCTTGAAGGTCAACTTCGCTTTTGAATGCAGCCAGGGTGGTATCATTATTAGGAATTATTCGAGCCTGAGAGGGTGCATCCCAAAAATTTACTGTGGTTTCATCCGTATCATCAGGACATACACTGTTGCTGGTTGTCCAGGTTAAAGTATAAGTTCCCTGGGCAGTAGCTGTAATAGCAGTTACTGGATCAGTTGCATCAACAAAGCTAACTCCTGCAGGTCCAGACCAGATACCAGAACCAAAGTTAAGTGCAGCACCAAGATTATCATCCATCCCACATACATCTTTATCAACTCCGGCAGATGCTACTGGTGGACGAACTGCCATAATCTGGCCTTCGCCTGAAATATTTTGTGCCGGGCAACCCCACTGATCAGTAACTGTGACAATTGAGTATTTAATGGCTGCATTTTCAGTGGCCCCAGAGAAAGAAGAATAATTTACATCTACATCTGCATCAAATGGCGTTGCATTTACATTTACTACCTGGAGTGGATTTCCCTGATCGTCCTGTAGAGTAACACTCCAAGGCGAGTTAGCTGGAGAAGTTAGTGTTAAAGTTACTTTTCCCGGGCTACCATTACATACAATGTCTTGACCTGCAGTCAGATCAGCTATGCTGGCATCAAAGACAGGATGAATATCTATAAAAACAGGACTTGAAGATAGGTCAATACAGGCTTTTGAGGCAACTTCCCGTTTGTAATAAGTTGGTTGACTGAGATTGCCCGGACTATAGCTAGGATTTGTTTCTCCTACTAATTCATTATAACTTACATCATCCGTACTGGTGAACCATTTATAAGTATAAGAACCATCACCTCCTGAAATGGCACCAACAGTTAGAGCATTTGGAACAGTGTTTATACAAATACTTTGATCATTGCCAATTACATTACCAGAAATAGGTGGTAGAATCGTAATAATAACAGGAGCTGAAGCATCGGAACATGTACTGGAAGTAATTTCACGCCTGTAATACTTAAAAACCACATTTGCTGATGCATTTACAAGGACAGGTGGTTGATAAGTCTCACTGGTTGCTCCTGGAATGATGGTATAGCTAACATTATCATCACTTTGTTCCCAGACATATGTATAAGATCCAGATCCTCCATTTACTGGTACACCTGAGTCTAATAGTATGGGTTGACCGCTACTGCATATTTCCTCGTCAGAAATTATAACATTGGTTAATGCTGGCAAGTACCTCAAATTAGCAATTGTACTTGTATCGGGGCAGCCTATTCCAGAACTTACGATTCTTCGATACTGCACAGGGGTAATGCTTCCTGGTGCTCTGGGGGGTGGTAGATAGGAACTATTAGTAGCAGCTGCTATCAAGGTCCAGGTAGTACCACTATCCTCACTTGTTTCCCAATAATAGGCATAAGTGCCTGTTCCTCCAGTTGGAATGGGAGGAGTAGCAATAATTTCAAGAGGTTGATCCCCTGAGCAAATATCTTCATTATAAGCTGAAAGGTCGTTGTCCTGAATTCTTGGTTGAACTAGTATAGTGACTTCTTTACTAATATCTGTAATAACAGGTAAACCACTATCTCTTACTACTCTTCTGTAATAAGTTGTAACTAGCAATGGAGCAGAGGGAGTGTAATCTTTCCCATTTGCTCCAGCAATATTTCCCCAGGCAGTTACATCGGTTCTGCTTTGCCACTGGAAAACATATGGTGGCTGTCCGCCCTGCGGAGTAGTGCCAATCATTGGAGCAGGAATATCTCCTTCACAAATTTCTTCGGTGTTTTGTCCTGTAGCTGTTGAATAAATTGAATTGAAAAGAAAGCCAGTTAAAGGAAGTTGTAAACTTCCCACTGATCTTCCTACCTCACCATCAAAACCATGTTGTAGAAAGGTACAAGCATTAAAACTAAATCCACCACTTCCTTCAATAAATGAAGTATCAACTATAGCAGGTGGTAATGAAT
>RCNC010000600.1_pt1 | contig 23230 bp, 16 predicted proteins | sample 2041301 | NCBI WGS metagenome assembly RCNC01 (sample SAMN09708231, study PRJNA481090) | Marine sediment metagenome, whole genome shotgun sequencing project. | biome: marine sediment; feature: ocean; material: sediment; isolation source: Sewage treatment plant 13A marine sediment (STP13A) ...
TGTGACCCTGAGAACTGAAATAGAGTTGCTTCCCGTCCGGACTCATGGTTGGGGCATCCTCATTCAAGATGGTATTGATACCCGGTCCGAGGTTTACAGGCTCGCCCCATGTGCCATTTCCCAGCTGTTCGCTACGGAAAATATCCATACCACCCATGGATTCCTTGCGGTTACTGGAGAAGTAGATCGTTTTGCTATCGGGGGAGAAGCAGGCATGAGACTCATAATACTTGGAATTGACAGGCTTGCCAAGGGAGACAGCAGGAGTCCATCTTTTGTTCTCGTAGGTCGACATGTAAATATTACTTGTAAACTGGTCTGTAACAGCAAGTAACATCATTTTACCGTCGTAGGACAGGCCTACTATATCCATATTCCCATCGGAGGCGACAGAAGGGGTAATATTCATGGGTTTGCCCCATACTTCACCCTTTTTGACTGCCAGGTAGATGCCATTGTAAAAAGGATTTTTCCCCATAAAAGCCATGGTCTGAAGGTCGCCGGAGACCTGCATGTTGTATCTCGAAGCGTGGGTTTCCTGGAGTTGACCCAGGTTTCCAGTAGTAATTTCAACGGGATTGGCAGTACCCACCAGCGCATTTCCGCAGGCAAGGATCTGCTGGTCCACATAAGCCTGCAGGGTTACATCCTTGGGATCGATGTATTTGGCAAATGCATTGTACTTTTCAATGGCTTTGTCAATTTCCATATTGATCCTGTAAGCGTTCCCCAGGTGCAAAAGTGCATCCGGGGGAGCATCCTTCTCATCAAATTTCCCCTCCTTCACAGAGGTGGAAATGCTCTGTTCAGCTTTCTCAAAGTAGGGAATCGATTCCGTTTTTCTGCCGGGAATATTGATCAGGCAGAAGCCCATTCGATAGTTGATATATGCATTGTCTTGGTACCCCTTATTATACACTTTTCCGAAGGCAAACAGAGCTTCCTCGTAATCTTCTTCAGCAAGGAAGAACTCACCATCGTTAAAGTCAACCTTGACGTTTTGGGCAAGGATTAGGGAAGATAGAAGACAAAAAGACGTGAACAGGAAAAGCCTTCTCATTGCGGTGGATTTAGCGTGAATACTACAAATTTATAAATTTAATTGACAGTACAATAAAAATTGGAGTATAGAAATGCCTATAAAAACGGTGATTAATCCCCCTGTTTCTCCTCATCTTCACGACGCCTCCACCAGGCGATGATAAACCAGATGATCCCGGCACCTGCTAAAGCAAGCAGTACCAGTAGGGGCCAGGGCGTTTTACGCTTCGGGGACTCGCTCCCGCCATACTGTTCCCCAAAGAGCTCCTTAAGTATCTTTTCTCTCTCTTTTTTGCTTACACCTCTTTCTTCCAGTTCCCTGGAAATCAAGCTAATTAATTGGTCCACAGTATAGATTTCTTTCTCACGAAGATCCAGGGATTCCAGGATCTCCCTGACGGTCCCATCACTGCTTTGGAGCAACTCTTCATATAGACTGCAAACCTCAAGCGGCTGCTCCAGGCTTTCCAGCATTGCCTTTCTGACATCATCCATGGAGAATCCTTCTGCTTCAGCCACCCTTTCCAGGTGCTTGAGTAAGTCCTCACTGTTTTGTATACCTTCAGCTTCCAGGTCCAACTCTTTCAGGTAGTCCTTCAGCGGACCAGAGGCCTGTTCCTTAAGCTGCTGAAGCAGCAGTTCTGCATCACCACCCGAAACAGTATTAGCAAGCAGCAGATCAATATCTTTTGGATCAATACCCTGGGCATCGCGCTCTTCATAGAGGTAGTTGAATAATTCCTGCTCACTGTCTATTCCTTCTTTCTCAGGATCCAGCTCCATCAGGAGTTCGTGCAGGGGGCCTTCGGATGCGTCCTGCATCTGCAGGAGCATGATCCCCACTGGAACTTCATTGAGGGGATGATCCTGACTTATCTCCTGCTCATCGCCAACTTCCTGCATCAGCACTTCCTGAGAGGCTTCCTCTGCGGCAATACTTCCCACCACAATCAGGCTGTTCCGGTGAATGTTTCCATCCTTATCGATGAGTTCCAGTTCCACCACACTGGTGCCAGCCACAGGGACTATCTGCAGATCGGTTTTTCGTTTCTCTGTCACCAGTGTATCTGTGCTGATCAGCACACTATCCTGGTAGGTTTTTACCACAAGTACACTCCCTTTGGGTACAATTACCGGCACAAGAAGTGCTGCCCCTGCCACCTCTTCGAACTGCGTCTGCTTTAGTTTAATATCGCTTTCTTCGCCCACAAACACTTCAGGCTCTTCTTCAGGCTCTTCCTCCTCTTTAACTAAAGATAGTACCAGATTGTCCTCAAGGCTGATCCCCTGCTTATTCGATACGCTTGTGATTTGTAGTGGCCTGATCAGCTCCTCATAACCTTCACCTTTGAAATGGAGCTCATAGATGCCCTGTTTAAGTTGGAAGGCAATTGCTCCCTCTTCTGTGGGTGTGGTAATCATGAGGGTATCACCGCTGTCGGTATCGATTACATAGATGGCCGTCTGGGTGGAATCGATACTTCCGTCTTCAGTTCTGAGATTGCCGGTAACATAGTATAGCCTCGGATTGTTTGCCGAGTAGATATTCATGTAATAGATGTCGTGGCGTCCAATGCCACTGGGGCTGTATATGGAGAAATAAGCAGTGTTGCCATTATTAAAGGGCTGGAAATAGAGATTGTCGTCCGTTGTATTAATGGGGTAGCCTATATTAACGGGTTCAGCCCAGATCCCGTCTGCATTTTTCCTGGAGTAGAAAATGTCATATCCTCCCATGTTGTAATGGCCATAGGAAGAAAAATAGAGTGTCTGTCCGTCCTCGCTGATATAGGGACATTCCTCGTTGTAGCGAGTGTTGATAGTGGTTCCCAGGTTTACGGGAGGACCCCACTTTCCGTCAGCTTGCTTCTCAGACAGGTAGATATCGAGTCCGCCCTGGGTTCCCTTCCGGTTGCTGGTGAAATAGAGGGTCTGGCCATCTTTACTGAAACAGGCATGAGATTCCCAGTATTTGGTGGATATGTGTTCGCCCAATTTTGTGGCAGGTGTCCATAGCCCATCTTCTATCCTGCTGTAATAAAGGTTGCCGATGTAATCATCGTCGTAATAGAGGATCATCTCGGTCCCGTCGTAGGAGAGGGCAACCGGATAAACATCTTTGTCAAATCCCAGGAGCTGTGTAATCATCTGGGGATAGGACCAGCCATCCTCTCCCTTTTCGGTATAAAAGGCCCCATCAAAAAAGGGCAGTTCGGTCACGAATGCCAGTTTTGTTCCATCGCCAGACACCACCGGGTGGATATCCGAATAGCGCGTGTTGACAAGGGAGTCAATCAGGGTCAGGTCGATATCCACAGGCATGGTAAGGAGACGTTGTGCATTTCTACAGGATCTGATCTGAGCCAGAACAAGCTCTTCGTCATACACATCGTGGTCCATAACATCCAGGAACTCTTCATAGGATTCAATGGCACGTTCGAGCAACTCATTCACCAGGTAGGCACTGCCCAGGTAATACAGCACATCGCTTGGGGCTGTCCGTTCCTTTAAGCTGTTTTCTTTATAAGATGGGTTGATATTGTCACTTGCATCGAGCAGGTACTGGATCGCCTTGTCCTTCTGGTAGGGATCGTTCAAGAGGCAAATTCCGATTTTATACTTGAGCATGTCATTGCCCGGGTCCGATTTAAGAAGCGACTCGTACAGGGGAAGTGCCTCGGTATATTCTTCGAACAGGAACCAGGATTCTGCATCCAGGTATACATTACGCAGGGAATCTCTTTGTGCAAAAATCAGGGTGGGGGTCAGCAGAAATATCAGGAAGGAAGAAAACAGAACTCTTCTCATACAGCTAGCAATTTTGATAAATTTAATCAAAAATTCCTTTTATATCTTCCTGAAGTTCCGCGCGATTATTAACAAGTCATTGAGGGTTCGGTAATCTTTGGAATAGACTACGTTAATCTCATTTATTTTTTCGGGGCTAAGTCTTTCAGTTGAGAGGTGGCTCCCGGGATTAAGAATGCCTTTTTTAATTCGAGGCAGGGAGGGTTGTTCCCGATGCTCTGCGTCCAGGTATCCGACCCAGGTACGGAATCCCAGAAGGACCCAGAGTGTGTCCCCCACACTATTGAAGTGCCCCTTCACAAACAGGAACCAGAATGGGAAGGTGATCAATAGCAGGAAGGAAGATACCACGTCAAACAGCCTTTTGTTGCGGCGATTTGACTCCTTTCCAATGGAATTGAAGTGAATGGTGTAGAGGTCGCCCGAGGTATTGATGGAGTTACTACCGATGACCGAAAGACTCTCAGGAGGAGCGATCTTGAAATCCACGGAACTTCCAATGAGCCGTGTCATGATCTTGATGATCCGTGTTGAGCTTAGATCCTTGGAACAAAATACAATTTCATCCAAACGGTGGATGGCTGCAATCTCATCGATCTGGTCTATATATCCTACATAGTCCGAATTCTCCTCTCCGTAAGGAATCTCCGATGATGGGGAAACGAAACCTATGATCTCGGGCCGTGCCTGTGTCTCTCTCAAAAGGCCGCTTACACGGCGTGCTTCTTCCTCCATACCCACTATCACCATCCGTTTCTGCCTGTTCAGATCGATTTGATAGTCGGCGACTCCTGCCAGGTGAAGAACCAGTCTCAGAGCCAGTGTGCCAACAACGGCCCATAGCGAACCCAGGAAGATCAATGCCCGTGAGTACCTCCACTCCATGGGCAACAGGGCGTATATGACCAGAATAAGCAGTGTGCCCGCCAGATGCCCTTTCAAAAAGGATAATAAGCGCATCGGTTTATCATACACTCCGCTGTAGTACAGGGAAAGCAGCCAGATGAGAATGTAGGCTGGCACCACCATCCTGAGAAAATGGGGCGGGTAGTAACCCACCGTATCGAACCTGATCTGTTCCCAGAAGGGGAGAACAAACAGGTAGCCCAGGAAGATGATGAGTCCATCCAGCAAAGGCTTGTAGATGCGACTAACAAAGCGCCTTACAAGGGAGAGTGCTGCCCGGAAATAGATGGCAATATTGATCAGAATGCTGAATACACGGGCCTTCCTTGAACTAAAATGCTTAGCGGCAAAGATTATCATGGCCTGGTAAAAAATCTTTACATAATTGAGGGTTCCTTTTCTGGTACTCTCTCCTTTGTAATGAATGATTGTGCTGTGAGGAAAGTAATAGTTGAGGTACCCTGCCTTGGTGATTCTGTAAGAGAGATCGATATCCTCTCCGTACATGAAGAAGCTTTCGTCCAGGTAGCCGGTCTTTTCCAGGGTCTCCTTTCGCAAAAACATAAACGCACCTGCCAGTACATCTACAGGATGGGTGCTGTCCTTGTCCAGATGACCAAGATAGTATTTCCCAAATCGCTTTGACCTTGGAAAGAGAGATGCTAGCCCGAACATTTTATAAAAGGAGACCTCAGGTGTGGGAAGCGCACGTTTTGATTCGGGAAGATATAAGCCTTTTCCATCAATCATCTTAACCCCCATGGCCCCTGCATCGGGGTGTGAATCCATAAAATCAACACAAAGCAGGAAGGTGTCCTCCTCCACCACGGTGTCGGGATTCAGCAGGAGAACATAACGGCCCGTCGATTGGGCGATGGCCTGATTATTGGCTTTAGAGAAACCTACATTTTCCCTGTTCTCAATTAACTTAACACCGGGGAATTTCTGGCGCACTTCAGCCACAGATCCATCCACCGAATTGTTATCCACCACGCTTATCTCCGCATCGTAACCTTCCTCATTCAACTTGACAATGCCCTGTTGCACAGCGTGCAGGCACTGTTCCAGGAAATACCTGACATTGTAGTTGACTATGATGATGGATAGATCCATGCTTGCTCGCTGCGCTCGCAGTTAGTAGTTAAGGTTAGTAGTTATTGCTTATACTTATTGGATAACGATACGTGAACAATGCTTAGTGTGTTACAGGCTATCGAGTTCCAGCTGGTTACGGAGCAGATCCTCCATATTCTCCCTTCTCCTGATCAGGTGGTCCTTGCCATTGTGCACCAGCACTTCGGCGGGACGGAACCTGGAGTTGTAGTTGGATGACATGGCATAGCAGTAGGCTCCAGCATTTTTGAAGAGCAGGTAGTCGCCCTCCCCCGCCTCGCTTATCTTGCGGTTCCAGCCAAAGGTATCGGTCTCACAGATATACCCTACCACCGTATAGATACGGGTTTTTCCTCCTGGTTTGCTCACATTGACAATTTCATGATAGGAATCATAGAACATGGGCCTGATAAAGTGGTTCATTCCGGTGTCGAGTCCGGCAAAAACGGTGGAAGTGGTCTGCTTGATCACATTGACCCTGGCCACAAAATAGCCCGCTTCACTCACCAGGAACTTCCCCGGTTCAAAAATCAGGGTCAGTTCTTTTCCATAGGCATCGCAAAACTGGTTGAACCTAAGAGAGAGGTCTTTACCCAGGGCCTCCACGTCGGTAGCCACATCGTCGGCCTTGTAGGGTACCTTGAATCCGCTGCCAAAGTCCACATAATCCAGCTCCTTAAACTCTTTGGCTGTTTCGAACATGATCTCTGAGGCGCGCAGGAAGGTTTCCATGTCGAGGATATCCGATCCGGTATGCATATGGATCCCCTCCACTTTCATAGTATTGGTCTCCACGATACGATGCACATGCGGCATCTGGTAGATGGAGATTCCGAATTTTGAATCGATATGACCCGTGGAGATCTTATTATTGCCGCCACCCAGTACATGTGGATTGATGCGGATGCATACAGGAACATCTCTCCCATATTTGTGCCCGAATTCCTCCAGAATGGCTATGTTGTCGATATTGATCCGCACACCAAGTTCAACCGCCTCATCGATCTCCTCGATGGAGACACAGTTGGGTGTGTAGAGGATGTCCTGTGGGGCGAATCCCGCCTTGAGGCCCAGCTCCACCTCCTGCACAGATACTGCATCCAGGCCCGAACCCAATCCTTTAAAAAGCTTTAGTACGTTGATATTGGTCAGCGCCTTACAGGCGTAGTTGATCTTTACCCTGGTATGGGAAAAAGCACCGGTGATCCGCTCATATTGCCTTATCATAACAGCAGTATCATAGATGTAGAGGGGCGAGCCATGCTTGCGGGCCAGGTCGATGACCGGAAGACCAGCAATGGTATATTTATTCTTCTTAAGTTCCATGTTTGCTGTTTTTAAAAGTTTCCTCAAAGGAGGTCCGGTTCAGCAGGGATCGTCCCAGGGTCACCTCATCCGCATATTCCAGGTCGTCTCCGATGGCCACACCCCGGGCCAGCGTGGTGATAATTACCGAATACTCATGGAGTCTTCTGTAAATATAGAAATTGGTGGTATCACCTTCCATGGTGGTGCTGAGAGCCAATATTACCTCCTTACATTCTCCTGTCTTCACCTTCATCTCCAGTGATTCAAGCGTGAGGTCGGCCGGACCAATACCATCCATGGGGGAGATGATCCCTCCCAGCACGTGGTAGGTCCCGGAAAACTGTTGTGTGTTTTCAATGGACATCACATCACGTATCGATTCCACCACGCAGACAGTCTCTTTGTCGCGGTACGGGTCCGTGCAAATGTGACAAAGCTCACTATCAGAAATATTGTGGCACACTTTGCATGTGACAATTTCTTTTTTCATACGCAGGATGGTTTGACCGAAATGATCCACCTCCCTGTCTTCCTGTTTGAGCAGGTGCAGGACCAGCCTGAGGGCCGTTTTCCTTCCGATCCCGGGAAGTGTAGCGAATTCCTCTACAGCTTCTTCCAGTAGTTTTGATGAATAGCTATGCATGTGGGATCAAAAATAGCACTTATAATTTTCATCTTCGTGCGATTTTATTCACTTTTGCCACACTGAATTACCTTTGATACCTGATACCCTTTGTCGGCAACACTGATCATATCCATTATCCTGGCCTACTTCCTGCTTCTGCTGGTCATCTCCTGGTTCACGGGTCGTAAAGCCGGAAATGAAGCTTTCTTCCTGGGTGAACGCAAATCGCCCTGGTATGTGGTGGCCTTTGGAATGATTGGTGCATCGCTTTCAGGAGTTACTTTTATCTCCGTTCCAGGCTGGGTGGCCGATAGCCAGTTCTCTTATATGCAAATGGTCCTGGGTTACCTGTTTGGATATGCAGTGATTGCCAATTTGTTGATGCCACTGTATTATAGATTGCAGTTAACCAGTATCTACACTTACCTGGAGGAGCGTTTTGGCAGATCCTCGTACAAAACCGGAGCCTCTTTTTTCCTGCTCTCCCGGATCATCGGGGCATCTTTCAGATTATTCCTTGTAGCCAGTATATTGCAGCTGGCTGTATTTGAAGCATGGAACATCCCTTTCTATGTAACTGTCACAGTGACCATCGCCCTGATCTGGCTTTACACCTTTCGTGGCGGGATCAAGACCATTATCTGGACCGATACACTGCAGACCTTCAGCATGCTGACTGCCGTTGTGGTCTCCATCCTGCTGATTACCCGTTCCATGGATCTTTCGCTGGGAGAGATGATCGGCCGTGTGGTGGCCAGCGATGATGCAAAGATCTGGGTCTTCGATGGCTGGCAGAAGGAGAATCATTTTTTTAAGCACTTTCTGAGTGGAGCCTTTATCACCATCGTGATGACCGGACTGGACCAGGATATGATGCAGAAGAACCTGAGCTGCAAGAATATCAGGGAGGCCAAAAAGAATATGTACCTGATGAGCATCTCCCTGGTGCCCGTCAACCTGGTTTTTCTCTTCCTGGGTGCTGTACTGATCCAGTTTGCAAACTTCCACGGGATGACTATCCCGGAAATCACTGATAATTTTTTTCCCATGATAGCCACCGGAGGATACCTTCCCCAGGTGGTGGGAATCTTTTTTATCGTGGGACTGGTCGCTGCGGCTTACTCCAGTGCCGACTCGGCACTTACGGCGCTGACTACCTCATTTACAGTGGATATCCTGGAAGCACAGAAGTGGGAGGAGCGAAAACTGACCCGTACACGCAGGACGGTGCATCTGGCTATTTCGGTGGTGCTGGGACTTGTGATTATGTTGTTCCGGGCCATCAACGACGAAAATGTGATCTCGGCCATCTTCCGGGTAGCCGGATATACCTATGGGCCCTTGCTGGGACTCTATGCCTTCGGATTATTTACCAGACTTCAGGTGCGCGACCGGATCGTGCCCCTGCTGGCCATTCTCTCTCCTGTGCTCTCTTACCTCCTGAGCCGCTTCTCGGAGCAGCTGTTCAATGGCTACCAGTTTGGCTTTGAACTCCTGATTGTGAATGGCGCAATTATGTTCGGAGCTTTGCTCCTTACCAGTCGCAAGTCATAAAATCATTGGCTTATTTAGTCTGTAAAGCCGAAAATCTGCAAAGCCGAAAGTCTGCCCATTTGACTTTTGTGTTATTAGAGCTTAACTTGTATAGTCAATCAACTATACCAAAATGGCATCCGGTCCATCCAGTTTATCGCTTTTTATTAAAGACTTGAGGCGCAGGGGAGTTACCAGGGCAGCAACCATTTATGCGGTCGCAGGCTTGGGGATAATTGAAGCATTCGATATTATAGTTGGTAGATTCCTGATGCCGGACTGGACCATCAGGGTGATTATCATCGTAGTGCTGGTGGGTTTTCCTTTGGCCATGGTTCTGAGCTGGATCTATGACATTGCCGGCCGGGAGATTGTAAAAACCGCACCCTTAACGCCCTCCGAACAGGCTGCGCTTCCCATTAGCTGGAAGCCCCGCTTGCTCACCATTATTCTTTTACTGGTCCTGCTTATTACCACTACGGCCTTTTTTGTAGTCCCGAGGCCTAATGCACTGGGATTTAAACAAAAGGATTGGATCCTGATTGCTGATCTGGAGAATAATACAGGCGATGAGCTGTTTGAAAAATGTTTGATGCATGCGCTCACGGTAACACTCGATCAATCCAAGAGGATCAATGTATATCCCCGAACCCAGGTGGATGAAGTGCTCAAAAGGATGAAGATGGATTCGGTGGAGAAGATCACCCTCCCCATTGCTTTTGAAATTGCTGAACGGGAGGGTATTAAGGCTGTTCTCCAGCTCACTATATCTGAGCTTGGGGGGAGCTATATGCTAAGTTCCAGCCTGTTGAACCCTTTAAGCGGGGAGGCTATCCGCTCCAGCCAGGTTACAGCAAATGGCAGGGAAGAAATCCTTCCTGCCCTGGATAGGCTTGCCCGAAATATCCGGAAAGACCTTGGTGAATCTTTGCAGAACACTCATATCAAAACGGTTCCGCTTCCAAAGGCTACCACACATTCTCTTGAAGCACTGAAATGCCTGACCAATGCAAGCAATGTTGCGGGAGGTGCAGATTATAGTACGGAGATTGAACTGCTCCAGGAGGCCATCGAACTGGATCCCGAGTTCGCACTGGCACACTCCCACCTGGCATTCTATTACTATTATACGAACAACCGGGTTAAAGGGGAGGAGCATATTGAAATTGCCCTCAGCCTGCTGGATCGCTTAACTGAAAATGAGCGCTTATGGATACAGGCTGCTGTGGAAGGATACCGGGGGAACAGGGAAGAGTCTGTTATTAAATGGGAGATTTTCTTGCATCAGTATCCCGATTCCTACAGAGGATGGTTCCGGCTTGGCTACAATTATATGAGGATGGGACAAAGTGAAGAATCCATCAGGGCTTTTAGCAGGGCATTGGAAATTTACAAGGATGATGATCCTTCCGTCTTAATCAATATAGCCACATGCTATAATGAATTGCAGGAGTTTGACCGGGCCAATGAATATTATTTGGAGACCTTCAGTGTCAATCCCGATTTCCTTCTAGTCCCCTCTCTGAATCATGAATTTGGATGTAACTACATAGAAATGGGAAAGTTAAATGAAGCCCGGGCTGTGTTCGAAAAACAGCTGGACGGAAATGACGAACAGAGGGCCATGGGCCTGAGGTCCCTTGCTCTGCTTTCCATGTTTCAGGGGCAGTACATCGAAGCCATTGACCAGATTCATGAGTCCACAATTATTTATAAGTCAATCAAGTGGGAAATGAGCGAGTTGAGGAACAGGCTTTACCTGTGTAAAATATACCAGGCAAAAGGAATGCACGAAGATTTTGTTGCTGAACTGGATCGCTGTACAGAGTTCATTCAGAAGGTATCGTCCGAACCCTGGTGGTATTTGTTACTCGGAACCATGGTGATAAGAAATGGGGATGCTGCTACTGCCGGGTTGCTGCTGGAGGAAATTGTGAACCGAACAAATGAGGGGAACAAGGCTGATGAAGCTAGCTATCATTTACTTAAAGGTGAAATTGAACTTCACCAGGGAAATTATGGCAAAGCTCTGGAACACCTGGAGACTGCAAATACGCTACAGAATAGCTCTTACTACCTGGAGTCCCTGGCCTACTATTATTTCCGCTTGGGAGATTGGGAGAATGCAATTCCCATTTATGAAAAGATTATCCATGAATATATTTCTCTGGGATGGGAAGGCCAGGAATGTTGGGTAAAGTCGCATTTACAGCTGGGGAAGGCCTATGAGGAAGCCGGGAACATGACCAGGGCCATAGAGTACTACAACAGGTTTCTGGAGCTATGGAAAGAGGCTGATCCCGATCTGCCGGATTTGCTGGAGGTCAAATCCAGGCTGGAACAGTTGCAATCTGTGTAATTGAGCACTGAGCACTCTCTACCCAATGGTTTCCTTGATTATTTTATTTGCTTTGGCCAGGGCTGTGTCAATGCCCTTTGGATTTTTTCCGCCGGCAGTGGCAAAGAAGGGCTGTCCGCCCCCGCCGCCCTGGATATCTTTGGATACTTCCCGGATCAGGGTAGAAGCATTCAATCCGTAAGTCTCAATGGCCACATCGGCCAGCATAATGGCCAGGTGGGCCTTTCCCTCAATTTCTGCCCCCAGCACAAGGCATATCCTGGGGTATCTGGAACGAACCTGGAAGGCCAGGTCCCGTAAGAGGGCCGGATCATCAAGCTCAACCCTGGAGGCGGCAAGGGCAATATCACCAATGATCTGCATCTGGTCCTGCAGGTTTTTGGCTATAACACCCAGCATATTCTTCTGGAATTTCCCCACCCGTTTGGCAAGTGAACTATGCTCGTCAAGGACAGAACTTACCGCCTTGACCAGGTCTTTCTGGTTCTCAAAGTTGCCTGCGATCTGCTTGACTATCTCCAGATGTTCATCAATATAGCGTTCTGCAACCTCGCCGGTAAAGGCTTCAATGCGCCTGATACCTGCAGCTATGGAGGATTCCCTGAAGATTCTGAAAATGCCAATCTGACCGGTTGCTGCCACATGGGTTCCCCCGCAAAGTTCTACCGACTCGCCGAATTTAATAACCCTGACAGCGTCACCATACTTTTCACCAAAGAGGGCCAGGGCTCCCATCTTCTCTGCTTTACTCTTGGGAACCATACGATGCTCCTCGATGGGGCTGTTGAGGCGGATCATCCGGTTGACCATATGTTCCACCTTTCGAAGCTCTTCGTCGCTAACTTTCTGAAAATGGCTGAAGTCAAAGCGAAAATAATCGGGTTCCACAAGCGAGCCTTTTTGCTCCACATGCGCGCCCAGCACTTCCCTGAGGGCATAATGCATCAGGTGGGTTGCGGTATGGTTATTGGTGGTTCGGGTTCTTCGGTCCTGGTTCACTTTTGCTTTGAAGGCGGAAGCAGGATCCTCAGGAAGCTTTTTTGCCACATGGATGATCAGTTCATTCTCTTTACGCGTATCGATGATCTCCACCTTCTCCTTTTCATTTTCAATGATCCCGCGATCGCCTACCTGTCCGCCGCTTTCAGCATAGAAAGGAGTTAGATTAAATACCAGGTGGTACAGCTCTTTCTTTTTGGACACCACTTTGCGATAGCGAGTGATTTTTACCTCCGTGCTTAGCCAGTCATAACCCACAAATTCTTCTGTGTCATCAGCCATCAGTACAGTCCAATCGCCCGATTCAGTTTCGGCCGCTTTCCTGGAGCGGTTCTTCTGTTGATCCATCTCTGCCTGAAACTCCTCCCGGTTCACTTTCATCCCCTGTTCTGCCAGGATCAGCTCCGTCAGGTCCAGGGGAAATCCAAAGGTGTCATACAGAATGAAGACCTCTCTTCCATGAATGGTCTGACTTTTTTCAGCTTTGGCTTTCTCCACCAGGCGATCCAGCAGTCCCATACCCGTTTCCAGGGTGGAAAGGAAGGACTGTTCCTCCTCCTTTATCACACGCTGAATCAGATCCTGCTGTGCTACAAGCTCTGGAAAGGCTCCTCCCATGGTATCCAGTAGGGCAGGGACCAGGCTGTGAATAAAGGGTTCTTGCTGCTCCAGGTAGGTATATCCGTAGCGGACAGCTCTGCGCAGGATCCTGCGAATCACATATCCGGCCTTGTTGTTGGAGGGAAGTTGTCCATCGGCAATGGAAAAGGCAATAGCCCTCAGGTGGTCGGCCACAACCCGCATGGCCACATCACTACTGGGATCAGATCCGTAAGTGGTTCCGGAGAGTAAGGCAATTTTTCCGATAATGGGCTGAAAGACATCCGTATCATAGTTGGATTTCTTCTGCTGTTTGGCCATGCACAGCCGTTCAAATCCCATACCGGTGTCCACATGCTTTTCGGGCAGATTCTCCAGTTCTCCGCTGGCTTTCCGGTTAAACTGGATAAAAACCAGGTTCCAGATCTCGATCACAAGGGGGTGATCGCGGTTAACCAGGTCTGCACCAGGTATCTTTTTCCGATCTGCTTCATCACGGAGGTCCAGGTGAATTTCAGAGCAGGGTCCACAGGGTCCCGTTTCACCCATCTCCCAGAAGTTGTCCTTTTTGGAGCCATCCAGGATGCGATAGGGAGGGAGAAACTCCTTCCAGTGGTCATATGCCTCCTGGTCACGTTCCACTCCGTCTTTGGGATCCCCTTCGAACACGGTGACGTAGATTCGGTCAGTTTCCAGCTTCATTCGTTCGGTGAGGAATTCCCAGGCCCACCCGATGGCCTCTTTTTTAAAATAGTCTCCAAAGGACCAGTTGCCGAGCATTTCAAACATGGTATGGTGGTAGGTATCGTGACCAACCTCCTCCAAATCGTTGTGTTTGCCTGTTACCCGCAGGCATTTCTGAGAATCAGTCACCCTTGGATCAGTGGCTTTGTGGGTTCCAAGGAAATAGTCCTTGAACTGGTTCATGCCCGCATTGGTAAACATCAGGGTAGGATCGTTCTTCAGGACCATGGGAGCAGAGGGCAAAATATGGTGCTGTTTTTCCTTGAAAAAATCCAAAAATGCTTGTCTGATCTCCTGTGAACTCATCTGCATATTTATTAAATATTAAAAAAAAGGTAACCCAGGGGGACAAATTTCGTAAATAATATCATTGACTGGGGCAAAAATAAGTTTTTTGACGAAAGTTTGGGATATTTCATCTCATTTTCTATTTTTAGCCCCGAAGATTAAGCGCATGTTAGATAAGAAATACTACATAAATACGGAAACGCTTAGGTATGAGCGCGTTAGGCTAACTCGAAAGCGGTTATTTCGCTACCTGGGATTGTTTTCCTTTGGGCTAATTACCCTTGCAATTTTGATGAGATTCGGATTTGAGCGTTTTTACCCAACGCCAAGAGAAATTAGTTATCAACAAGAAAATACCAATCTAAGGTCCGAATTAGCAGCACTTAATTTTGATTTACTTGGAGTTGAATCCCAACTGGTAGATCTGAGAAACAGGGACGATCGATTTTACCGGGCCATTCTGAGTCTGGATCCCATTCCCAGTTCCATTCGTACTTTAGGTATAGGTGGATCGGAACGCGGCCAGCGCCTGAAGAACCTGCGGGAACCTGGGATGGTGCGGACTGTAAACAATCGAATCGATAATATTACAAACAAGGTAAGACTCCAGAACAGCAGTTTGAGTGCTGTCTTAAATGAGGCCCTGGATAAGCAGGAGTTTCTGGCTTGCAAGCCATCCATAAATCCCATATCACCTGCCGATCCTACCTGGCTCACATCCACTTACGGCTACCGAAACGATCCTTTTACTGGCAAGCGTACTGCTCATCACGGAATTGATCTGGCTGGTCCAATTGGTCTTGACATTCATAGTACCGGTGCAGGAAAAGTTATAAGAGCCAGGATCAACAGGTACGGATATGGAAAAGAGGTTGTAGTGGATCACGGTTTCGGTTATACCTCCATTTATGCCCACCTGGATGACATCCTGGTTGAGAAGGGACAAAAATTAAAGCGTGGAGAAGTTGTTGGGACCCTGGGCAGCACCGGAAGATCTACCGGTCCCCACCTCCATTATGAGATCAGAAAAGATGGCCGGGCAGTGAATCCCTTCTACTTTTTCTATGAAAACCTCTCTTCTGAAGAGTACACCCTGCTTGCTTCACGGGCCAGTTATCCTGAGGGTTCGTATCAGCCTGTGGCAATGAGCCAGAAATAATTTCTATTGAAGCTTATTATTTTCCATTGAGCCAGAAATATTTGCTATTTTTGCACCCAATTATTAGACCGATTTTGTGGGAATGGAGCAATCGCAATTTAAATTTAATCCGGAAGATCTTAATTACAGGAAGCTGGACGATAGTCTGGGAGCACGCACTTGGCGCATAGTTATTTATGTGGCAGCTGTGGTTGTGATTGCGGTTCTGCTCAATGTGGTCTATTCACTCTTTTTCGATACACCCAGGGAGCGGCACATTCGTAGAGAGAATGAGCTGCTGCTTGAAGAGTATGAGGCACTCAGCGAGAGAAAGAGGATGGTCGATACTGTGATGCAGGAGGTGGAACAGATCGACCGGGATATCTACCGGGTGATTTTCGAAACGGAACCGGTACAGCCCGATGTAAGCCAGGCATCGGGAATGACCTATCAAAACCTTTTGCTTACCGGGGATGAAGAGATTGTAAACGGCTCGGCACAGAAGCTGGATTCCATGATTACGCAAATTAATCGTGGCAAATCCATCTATGATATCTTGATGATCAAGGGGGAAAACCACCCTGAGATGCTTCCGGCACTACCGGCCATACAGCCTATTGAGAATCGCGACCTGACTTTGATTGCTTCAGGTTTTGGTCACCGCATTCATCCCATTTATAAGATTCCTAAAATGCACACGGGAATCGATTTTTCGGCTCCGGTGGGAACTCCCGTATATGCCACCGGGGATGGTGTGGTGAAGACTGTGATCCGTTCGGAACGCGGATTGGGAAACCAGATCATCATCGATCATGGTTTTGGTTACACCACCCTCTATGCTTCCATGGACGAACTGAATGTGAGGCAGGGGGCAGAGGTGAAAAGGGGCGATCAGATTGGAACGGTGGGAGATACCGGCTTGAGCGTTGCTCCTCACCTGCATTATGAAGTGCACCTGAACGGGGAAGCTATGAATCCCATAAACTATTTTTTCCTGGAGCTTTCACCAGGTGATTATGACCGCTTGATTTTAATTTCGATGAGGTCTGGACAGTCTTTTGATTGACACACTTTTTTTTTATATTGCAGTCCATATGGATAGATTTAGTTTTGACCCTCACACCCTGTCCTACCAAAAGATTGAATTCAGTCAGAAGCGAAAATTTTCACGTTTCCTGGCTTTTTTAGGACTCACTCTCACCTTTACCATCGCCCTTCTTTTTTTAAGAGACCAGCAATTTCATTCTCCCCGCTCCCAAAATCTGGCAGCTGCCCAGCAAATAATAACCTATGAACTGAAGCTGATGAACCAGGACCTCTTGCAGTACGAGAACAATCTTGGCTTAATGGCATTCAATGATGACCATATCTATCGTGTTTATTTCGGAGTACAACCATGGTCTATAAGAAGCGTGGGTGTGGGTGGATCACGCAGATACGAACGCTTACAGCAATTCAAATTTGAAGATCTCTTGAAGCGAATCTATACCAATATTGACCAGGTTGAACGAAAACTGGTCATGCAGTCCACCTCCTTTGATGAAGTAATTGACCTTGCCTGGACCAAGGAAGAGTGGATGGCAGCCCGACCTGCCATTCAGCCCATTGGAAGGAAGGACCTGATGCGCTTTGGATCTTCTTTTGGAATGCGGATGCATCCCATACTGAAAGTAGTCAGGCCCCATGAAGGAATTGACCTCACAGCACGGCGGGGAACCAATATTTATGCCACTGCCGATGGAGAGGTACTTCAGGCGGGATACAGAGCCGGGGGCTTTGGAAAAAAGGTTCTGCTCGATCACGGCTATGGATATCGTACGGTTTATGGCCACTGTGATGAGGTAATTGTGGAGCCAGGTCAGCAGGTGAAGAGGGGAGAGGTGATTGCCAGGGTAGGAAGCACCGGACTCTCCAAATCGCCCCACCTACACTACGAAGTTCATGTAAACGGACGTCCGGTAGACCCCATTAATTATTATGCCAATGATCTCTCGGCCAAGGAGTTCGAAAATATGATCGATATGCTCTCCAACGCCGATCCTTCTTTTGATATTAATTAATCTGAAAATCTCTGGTATGAGGCTGATGGTAGCATGTTTTGTGTTGTTGTCTGCGCTTACACTGCAGGCGCAGGGACCAGTAAAGCTGCCTGTTCCCACCCTGGATCTGTGGAGTACATATAATCTGACCGGGATTCCCGATAAGGCGCAACTCCTGGATCTCATTCCGGAAGAACTTCCCTCACCTCCCTTGACCGATTCCATGCTCTGGAGCTCTCTTTATCTGGATGAACTACAGGAGGAAGGATCCCTGACCATTATTGGCACTGGCGATATCATGCTGGGAACCAGCTATCCCTCAGAAAGTTATCTTCCACCCGCTCAGGATTGCAGCCCCATTCTCAGGCCGGTACACCATGTGCTCCAATCGGGCGATCTGCTTTTTGGAAATATGGAAGGAGTTTTCTGTTCGGAGGGGGGGATCCCAAAGAAATGCAAGGACCTTACCAAGTGCTATGTATTCAGGATGCCGGATCATTTTCTGTCCTGTATTCTTGATGCTGGCTATGATGTATTAAGTGTGGCCAATAACCATGTGAACGACTTTGGTCCTGTTGGCCGGACATCCACTGCTGCCATGCTCGATTCGGCGGGTGTGGCCTATGCCGGATTCCTGACCCATCCCTGGACCCTGTTTGAAAAGGAGGGGGTGACTTATGGTTTTGCTGCTTTTGCCCCAAACAGGGGTACCATGGACCTGCTGGATTATGACCGGGCTGCGGAAATTACTGCCATGCTGGACTCCATGGCCGATGTGGTGATTATCTCCTTTCACGGCGGTGCCGAGGGGAAGGACCATCAGCATGTGCTTCGCGGGGACGAGGAATACCTGGGGGCCAATCGCGGCAATGTATTCTATTTTGCACATCGTGTGGTGGATGCAGGCGCCGATGTGGTATTCGGTCACGGGCCGCATGTGACCAGGGCGGTGGAATTATACAGAGACCGTTTGATCTGTTACAGCCTGGGAAATTTTGCCACCTACAGGCGCTTCAATCTGAGGGGCCCCAATGGAATAGCCCCCATTGTGAAGGTGACGGTAGACCGGGAGGGGAGCTTTTTGCAGGGTGAGGTGGTATCGATCTACCAAGCGGGAGAGGGGGGGCCGAGGATTGACCCTGCCGGCAGGGCCACTGCCAAACTGAAAGCGCTGACCGAAATTGATTTCCCGGATCAGGAGCTGGTGGTAGACAGCGACGGAATTCTGTGGACAAGGTAAGTCTTGCCATAGCTTAGTGTTTGATTCTAAAAGGGAAATGTTTAAATTGAACTTTGTTTTTTGAAACTATACGATATGCCCTATAAAGAAGTCAAAGTTGAGAAGCTTTATTACTCCATTGGAGAGGTGGCAAAAATGTTTGATGTCAACACCTCACTGATCCGATTCTGGGAAAAGGAGTTTGATATCATAAAGCCCAAGAAGAATAAGAAGGGAAACCGGCTTTTTACCAAACAGGATATCGATAATTTTCATATCATCTTTCACCTGGTGAAGGAGAATGGGATGACACTGAAAGGTGCCAAGAAAAAGATGAAGGAGAACAAGGAGGATACAGAACACAATTTCGAAATCGTCAGGTCCCTGGAACAAATCAAGGAGATGCTCACGGATCTGGTCTCATGATACCACTCAGGGACATTACCAGCTACCTGGAGGGGCTGGCAGCTCCTTCTCTCCAGGAATCTTATGATAATTCAGGACTACAGGTAGGTGATCCAGGAATGGAGGTACACGGAATCCTGGTGGCGCTGGACGCCAGCGAGGAGGTCCTGCTGGAAGCAGAAGAACTGGGGTTTAACCTGGTGCTTACGCATCACCCGGTGATTTTCGGGGGACTTAAATCCATTACCGGAAGAAGCGGGCCCGAACGCATCGTGAAACTGGCCATTCAGAAAGATATTGCCATTTACAGCGGACATACCAATTTCGATGCCATCACGGGAGGAGTAAACAGTGCGCTGGCAGACAGGCTGGGACTGGTGGACCAGCAGATCCTTTCTCCAATAAGCGGTGGGCTCAAGAAGGTGGTGGTCTATGTACCTCATGCACAAGTGGAGTTGGTCAGACAGGCTATGTTTGATGCAGGGGCCGGAAAACTTGGGAATTACGATAGTTGCAGTTTTAACATGGAGGGCAGCGGGACTTTCAGGGGAGGCGAAGGAAGTCAGCCCTTTGCAGGTGAAGCAGGTGTTTTTCATCAAGAGCCTGAAACCAGGCTGGAAACTATAATTCCTGCCGAGCTAAGTACCAGGGTAGTCAGCGCGATGTGTGCAGCACATCCCTATGAAGAGGTCGCCTATGATATCTATCCCCTGGAAAATGAGGATCCCCGCAGGGGCATGGGGATGATCGGCCGTTTGGAGAATCCCATGGATGAAGAAGTTTTCCTGGGATTCCTGAAGGACCGATTCAAAGCCAGCGTAGTCAGACACACCGCGCTTCTGGGAAAACCGGTGCGTAAGGTGGCTGTTTGTGGCGGATCGGGGAGTTTTTTGCTGGGGAAGGCGAAAGCTAAAGATGCCGATGTTTTTGTGACAGGCGATATGAAGTACCACCAGTTTTTTGAAGCTGAAGGGCGGCTTGTAGTGATGGATATCGGCCATTTTGAAAGTGAGCAATTTACACGGGAGCTTTTTTATGATCTACTTAAGAAAAAATTCCCTAAATTTGCAGTCCGTTTATCGGAAACAGAAAAAAATCCAATTAAATATTTTTAGTAAATGGCGAAAGCAAAAAAAGGTGCAGTAGATGCAGAGATGACAGTTGCCGAGAAATTGAAAGCCTTGTATGACCTGCAGCTGGTAGACACTTCCATAGATAAAATCAGGATCCTTCGTGGCGAATTACCCCTGGAGGTTCAGGATCTTGAAGATGAAATCGAAGGACTGCAGACCAGGGTTTCCAAGTTCGATGAGGATATTGAAACTCTGGATAAATCCATCAATGGAAAGAAGCAGGAGATCTCCAATGCCCAGGAGCTTATCAAGAAATACTCGGAGCAGCAGAACAATGTCAGGAACAACCGTGAGTATGACTCTCTATCCAAAGAGGTTGAATTCCAGACTCTTGAGATTGAGCTAAGCGAGAAGCGCATTCGGGAGTTTACCGTGCTGATTGACGAGAAGAAAGTAGTTATCGGGGAGTCGACCGAAGTTCTGGATGGACGTAAACTGGACCTGGAGAATAAGAAGAAGGAGCTGGATGATATTGTCGCGGATACCAAGAAGGAGGAGGAAGTGATGGAGAAGAAGTCGGCCAAACTGGAAGAAATTATCGAAGAACGTTTGGTTTCAGCTTATAAGAAGATCAGGGGAAATGCTCGCAACGGACTGGCAGTTGTGCCAGTTGAGCGTGATGCCTGTGGGGGTTGTTTTAACAAGATCCCACCCCAGCGTCAACTGGATATCGCATCCAGAAAAAAGATTATCGTCTGTGAGTATTGCGGACGGATCCTGGTCGATTCAAGGGAACAAGAAGTAAAAAAATAGTCCTTTATGGAGTGATTACCTCCCCGCGGCCTTGGAGGCGGGATCGGGTATCTTCCAGGAATAGCTTCATTTTACTCATATCCTCTGCAGACATTTCACTCAGGGTTTCTGAAGCAGGATCAAGATTAGCAGGCACCAGCGTAAAGCGGGTGCCTTTTTTTGTTTGCGGTTTCCATACCCAAACAGGAAGATAAGCATGGCTGGTAATCTCATGACTTTCCTTTGACAGGACCATCTCGAAGATTATACCACCATTGCGGGACCTGTTACGCTGGTTGGAGATCAGGTTGCCCATGGAGTAGACTACCAGGTTCCCTGCTCCATCACCCCGGATGGGCTGTACCACATGGGGATGGGAGCCAATCACTGCATCGGCACCCAGTTCAAACAAGTAGGCAGCAAGTTCCTGTTGCTGAGAGCTCTCTGTAAGCTGGTATTCATTGCCCCAGTGCATGGTAACCAGGATAAAATCAGGTAAGGCCGTATGTGCTTTCTGCATATCCTCCCTGATCTGTGCCTTGTCGATGCGGTTGATAATGCTGGGTGGACGGTCCTTGATACCGTTGGTTCCATAAGTATAATTAAGCAGGGCGATCCGTATCCCTTTCTTCTCCACTACAAGTGGATAGTAGTCTGCGCGTGACTCCGGATCCGAAAAAGTTCCGGTCTGAACCATCTCTTCCTGTTCGAGTACCTCAATGGTTCGCACCAGTCCCTTTTGTCCCCTGTCCAATGCATGGTTGTTGGCATTGATCAGGATATCAAATCCGGCCCATTTCAGGTCAGCTGCCAGTTCGTCCGGACTGGAAAAGGCGGGATAGCCTTTGTAAGGCTCTCCTGCAAATGTGACCTCCAGGTTCCCGATTACCAGGTCGGCCTCCTGCAGGTAGGGGCGCAGGTACTGAAAACAGGGTTTGTAATCATATCCGGGCTCACCTGTGGCAAGTGCAGAAGCAATCTGGGTATCATGCCCCATAATATCGCCGGTAAATACCAGCTTCAGCTGCGACTCCTGGGCTGCAGAGGCCAGGCAAAAGAAGAGCCCCGTAATGATGCTTATGCTTCCTCTCAAAGCGGTGTTGTTTACCATTAGCAGGGATTAATATAGCAATAAGTTGCCACATTTTTTAACTTGCACCTGATACCCAGCCTCCAGTCATGAACATATCAAGCCCAAACAATTCAACTCTAAACAAAGCTAAGCTGAACCTGATTAGCTTATTGTTCCTACTTACCCTGATCTCCGGATGCAGCGTAAGCGATAGCGATGAAAAACAGGAGGCCATTGCACAGGAAGAGATTCCTGTGGAGTATATTAAGCTTACACCTACCGATTTCAGGACTAGAATTGCAGAAGCTCCCATCGCCTACCTCCCCCTGGGAACCCTGGAGTGGCACGGGGAGCATCTTCCACTGGGTTCCGATGGGATGCAGTCTTTCTCCTTTATGAAGGACCTTGCACGTGAGGTTGGAGGGATTGTCCTTCCCATGTTGTATCTGGGTCCTGATATGATGATGGCAGAGGGGGAGAAGGAACTCTATGGAATGGATTTCTGGCTGAGTCTTGAGGAAGGGCGTACATATATGACTCCGCAACAGTTGGATGGCAGCGCTTACTGGGTTCCTGATGAGCTCTTCCACCAGATTGTGGAGCATTCCATTAAACAGTTGGCGCGTGCCGGATTTAAAATTATTGTGGCACATGGCCATGGTCCCTCCACACGGCATGTGATCGCACACTGGAAAGAGTGGGAAGAGATGTATGATGTGCAGATCTATACCTGCTGGTCGTGGAACATCAGGGGAGAGAATGACCAGGAATCTAGCGAGAAGTCAAACCGGGAAGGCCTGGGCATCATGACTGACCATGCGGCCATGAATGAGACCTCCTTAATGATGTATTACTATCCGGATCTGGTAAAAATGGAGCAGCTTTCGCCCGACACATCCCGGTGGCCCCTGGCAGTGGCGGGAAAGGACCCACGCCTGTTTGCCAGTGCTGAACAGGGGCAGAGCGCAGTTGAATTTCAGCTGGAACGGATGACAAAGCTCCTTCGAGAGGCCTTGCAAAGAAAGCCTTAGTAAATAAGAGCTTCTTACCAGCCTCCACCGGCACCTCCGCCTCCAAAAGAGCCGCCTCCTCCACCTCCGAAACCTCCGAAACCGCCGCCGCTGCTAAAGCCGCCACTACCGGATGAGAAGTTACCAAAGCTACCTGA
>RCNC010000601.1_pt1 | contig 23217 bp, 19 predicted proteins | sample 2041301 | NCBI WGS metagenome assembly RCNC01 (sample SAMN09708231, study PRJNA481090) | Marine sediment metagenome, whole genome shotgun sequencing project. | biome: marine sediment; feature: ocean; material: sediment; isolation source: Sewage treatment plant 13A marine sediment (STP13A) ...
CAGGCACCCACCCGGCACATCGTCGAACTCCAGTTCGCAGAGTGCAAGGGACAGCGTGATCTCGGCCAGGGCCTGCGTCGCGTCGATTACCTTCACGGGACAGCCCTCGGTGTCCAGTCCGAGAGGGATTTCAGTACAGCCCATGATGATTGCTGCCGCGCCGCGATCGATCAAGGCTAGCGCCGTCCTGGCAAGCCTCTCGTCCGGGCCGGTATTCCCTCCCTTGATGGAATGGATGGCCTCCATCACGCTGGCCTGATCGGCCTCTTCCGGATGCAGCGGCTCACAGCCTGACTCGCGGAGGAGGGCATCGTAGAGGCCGGTCGTCAACGTTCCGGTCGTGGCGAGGATCCCGACTTGTCGGGCGTCCGGCACGTCTCTTTGTACAGCGCCTACGGCGGCGGCGATCATGTTGAGGACGGGAATGCCCACCGCCTCGCGCATCGCCCCCAAGTAGGCGTGCGCCGTGTTGCACGGAATAACCAGGAAATCTGCGCCAGCATCTTGCAGGCGCTTCGCCATCGCTGCCATTGCCGGCCCCGGATCAGCGCCGTCACGCAAAATAGCCTCCTGCCGCGCGGGGATGGTCGGATCATTGTCCACAATCATGTGCACGTGATCCTGGTCCGTTTCGGCTCGCGTAAAAGCAATCACAGTAGCCATAAAGTCCACCGTCGCTGCGGGACCCATGCCACCTAGAACACCTACTATTTTGTCATTCTTGATTTGATCGCTCACTTACAAAAAAAAGCCACACCCTGAGCGGGTGTGGCCTCTGTTTTACAGCTTGTGTTGCTGACAAACCCCTACCAGTTGAAAGCAGCTCTCAGGTAGTACGAACCACCCTCGTAGTTAGCAACTGTGCGGCGTGGGTATTGCAGACCAACGCTGAGGCGGTTTGCATTTGGCGGTCCAATCACGTCGACGAATTCGTCAGTGACGTTCACTGCACCCAAAACCAGACGCCAGTGATCGCTCAAATTCCAGCCCGCTTCCAGATCCAGATAAACCGTCGAACTAATCTTGGCACTTGGATCGACCGCAGCACCTATGCGACCGCGTTCGTCGAAATGATCACCGTAGTAGTTTGCGCGCGCCAATATATTGAACGATTCGCCTAACAGGAAGTTTCCTGTCAGAACAGCGCGACTTTCTGGATAGTTGTTCTCAATATCCTCAATATTTCCGTCGCTAACGGGTAGCACACCGTTGATGGCCTTCTGATCCGTTACTTCGATCTGGTTGAAACTGTAAGCGAACGTGAGGTCAAGTCCGGAGGTTGAACCAAAGTCAAATCTGCCATCCAATACTATGTCCAGACCCTGATGCTCGACATCAAGCGCGTTCGTGTAGAACGAAATTGAACGTGCAGGTGCGCCCACTGGATCGGTTGGCAAAGGCGGTACCGCGATGTCACCCGTGCGGTAGATACGATCGCTAACTTCGATCTGATAGATATCAGCGGTCAACGTCCAGGCATCGCCGAAGTCCGAGGTAAAGCCAAAGCTGATATTCACTGCATTTTCTTCAGTCAACGCTGTACCACCCACTGACGCGACAAGAGGACTTGTTGAAGGTACCAGACCTTCTTCGATCTGCGCGCCGGTCGCTCCGTCAAACGTTGTGATAATGGTACTAACGTTCGTCTGACCTGGTGTCGGTGCATGGAAGCCTGTCGATACCGCGCCGCGCAATGCGAAACCGTCGCTGATGCGGAAACGTGCCGCCAACTTACCATTCAAGGTATCGCCAAAGTCTGAGAAGTTCTCATAGCGGGCCGCGTACTGAATCAGGAAGCGGTCAGTGACGTCATGCTCGATATCCGCGTAGATAGCGGTATTGTCACGGCTGAAAGCGCCTGCGTTCGCAGGTTCGATACCGCGGAAACCACTGGAGCCACCACCAAAGAATGAAGTAGCTTCACCGGCAAACGCGGTAAATACTTCCTCTCGAATCTCAATACCGAAAGCCAGATTGACGTTATCGGCAACAGGCACAGAGAAGTCCGCGTTAAGATTGGTTTCTTCCTGAGCGTAGCCGCCAACATCAAAGTTTCTTTGTGAAATTTCGCAGGTCGGACAAGTACCAACCAGATCCAGATCACCATTGACCGTATTATTCAGCAAGTAGTCCAGCTCGTTCTTGCCGTAGTTATAGCTGAAGTCGTAAGACATACCGCTATCGAACTCGCCATTGAATCCCAAGACAATCGATGCATCGCTTTGTGCACCATCGAGATACGGTGTGTAACCGGCAGGCAATCCTGTGTATCCATCAGCGCGATGTTGCGTCAGGCTGGAGTGGTCAGGGCCGCGGTAGAAGAAGCGATAACGGCCATCCGTGTCCGCCATGCTGAAGCGTGCGTACAACTGCGACGAATCACTAACGTCAAAACCGGAGTTCAGATAGAAACGAACACCTTCCGTTTCTGGTCGACCCCAGGTTTGTACCAACGGCGTGTCGCCGAACGGTGAATCTGCGCCAACACCCGGCACACCAGCATCGTCCAATGCCTGCGCATCCGGTCGTTGGATGCCACGTGACAGTGCGTCGTTATCAGTAATTTCGATACTCGCATTCACGAAGCCTGTATCGCCAATGCTGAAGCCAGCGTTGGCTCCAAATTTCAAGCTACTTTCGCCGTCAAAATGCTCGCCGGCCTGCACGGAAACAGAACCGCCTTCACTGGCATCTTTCATTACGAAATTTAAGACACCTGCGATCGCGTCAGATCCGTACTGAGACGAGGCGCCGTCACGCATTACTTCAACACGCTTTAGTGCGATACCCGGAATCATACCGATGTCGGGCCCGTGCGCACCGTTACCAGCCGCAGGAGCAAAGAACTGCACCAGTGATGAACGATGCCGGCGCTTGCCATTAATAAGCACCAACATCTGATCGGGCGCTGTGCCGCGAAGTGATGTCGGCCGAACGAATGCGCTGCCGTCGCCCGTTGCTGGCGTTGCCGTATAGGACGGCACCATAGCTTTCAGGTTGTCGGTCAGATCGGCCGTACTGCCGAGTGAATTAAAGCTCTCAGCATCGATAACATCGATAGGAACGGTCGAGTCGGACGCGGTCCGTGGCTTGTTCGCGTTTCGAGAACCGACTGTGATGACCTCTTCGATCGCGTCATCACCGCCAGAACTCTGTGCGAATATCGCAGTTGGTAACACCAGTGCCACTACTGGCACTAGCATTCTAAGAAATGTCTTCATTGTTTTTCCCCTGTGGGATTTAGTAACTGTGTCAATTATCTGACTACTATATTCCTCATAAGTGCCTTATTCCAGAAGGAAATAAGAATCGTGTCGTGTTTTTACAACAAATGGTCGTCCGCTCAGAGGAAACAGGACCGCACTTCGTCCGCACTGCCCGGAAAACGTTTGCTGGTGGCGCTATCCGCAACATAACGCCTGATTAGCGCCGCATTGTCTGCAGCAACGGCACCTTCCGGTAAATGCAGATTATTTTCGAATCCGAGGCGAACGTGGCCGCCCTGCGCAGTCGCAGCCAACATGACCTCATTTTCATTCTGGCCGAAGCAACAAACGGCCCAGGGATAATCGTCTGCATTAGTAGCGGCCAGCATTAAATTCAGGTCGGTAACGCTTCCCGGCGTTGCGCTGGCGTATTCGCCTACGACAAACATCGCGAACGGCGCGTCGTCGGCAAAAATTCCGCGTTGCCGCATATCATCAAAGCGCAATACGTCATCCACCGAATACAAAATGTATTGCGGCCAAATTTTCTCGCTGCGCATCCAGGCGAAAAACTCTGCGGCGGTCTGTTCCTCCGTTTCCAACGGACAGATTTCACGCAATGCCAGAGAAACGGCTTCGGGCTTTAGCTCTCGAACGAGAGCGATTTGCTGCTCGCACGTGTACTGACCAACAGCCTCTGTCGTCACTTGAATGACAAGTTCTTCGCCAACACGCTTTCTCACCGCCGCTATTGCCTGTCGGTAACGCTCTGCGTCCAGCGAATGTTTGCCGGCATCGTCACGCACGTGCAAATGCAGAATCGACACTCCGGCGTCCAGCAACGCTACGGCATCCGCTGCAGACTCGTCTGCCGTTATCGGCAGTGCTGCGTGATCTGCATGGTCACGACGCGCACCATTGGGTGCTGACATGACCATGACTTTATTCTCGGCAAATTTCTGATGCCCGAACGGCACTAGTGCACACCTGTCTTTATCAGGACCTTGCCCAGCTTTGTTACGAGTTCATCGACGTGATCTTTGTTATAGATAAAGGGCGGTGCCAACATGATGTGCGCACCTGATACGCCGTCGGCCGTACCGCCTCCGGGATATAAAATCAGACCTTCGTCCATCGCTGCGTTCTTGATCACGCTCGCCAACGCCGCATCGGCAGGCGCATTGCTGTCGCGATCCGCGACCAGCTCGATTCCGATCAATAAGCCACGACCGCGGATATCGCCGACGAACGGATTCTCCGCCAGGCTGGATCTCAATTCGCTACTCAGCAGCTCACCAATTTTCTGCACGTTGCTGAGCAAGTCTTGCTCATCAATCACATTCGATACGGCTATTGCAGCGGCGCAAGCTGTCGCGTGACCAATGTAGGTGTGCCCATGTGCGAACGAGCCGAACTTGGCAACGATTGAGTCGTGTACGAATCCCTGCGTTAGCGCTGCTCCAATGGCCTGGTAACCGCCACCCAGACCTTTGGCGGTCGTAACGATGTCTGGTACGACACCATCCTGCTCGAACGCGAAGTAAGTACCTGACCGACCACTACCGCACATCACCTCATCAAGAATCAGGAGAATGTCATGTCGGTCGCATATCTCACGGATCTGGCGGAAATAGCCCTCGACCGGAGGCACCGCTCCCAGCGTCGCGCCGACTACAGTCTCCGCGATAAACGCAGCAATGTTGTCAGCGCCCTGCTCGCCAATCGCTCTTTCAAGAGCATGTGCCGTCCTGACACCATAGTCCTGCTCAGACTCTCCATCATTCTGATGTCGAAACGCGTAACACGGATCGATCTTCGGCCAGTCATGCAGGATAGGTGCGTAAATCTCCCGCCGACCTGGATTGCCTGACAAAGAAAGCGCGCCAACGGTATTGCCGTGATAACTCTGGTTACGGCTGATAACGATATGTTTGTCGGACTTCCCTTGAGACAGCCAATACTGACGGGCCAGCTTGATCGCGGTCTCATTCGCCTCGGATCCGCCGGAGAGAAAATAGACGCGCGCCCCTGCAGCAGGGAATCTCTCCACCAGCCGAGCCGCAAGATGCTCTTGTGGCTCATTGGTAAAGAATGCCGTATGCGCGTACGCCAGTTGCTCCACTTGCGCTTTGATCGCCGCGACGACTTCTGAATTACCGTGCCCGAGGCAACTGACCGCGGCACCGCCACTGCCATCGAGATATTGTTTACCACTACTGTCGTAGAGATAAACGCCATCACCACGCACCGCGACGGGATAGTCGTGATCAGGACTGCGGTGGAACACATTGCTCGTGTTGCGCATATGGCGGATCATCCGCCACTTCTGCATCGCTAGGCAAGAAGTTTCGCCGAGCAAACTAATTCATGTTGAAAAACTCTCGGACCTACCTGCTGCCGATTCGCTACTACTCGGCTACCACGGTCGCCGTATTCTCTGCCGCACCCAAATCCACACCATCGTAAATTTCCGACAGCCGGGTTTTTGCATAGTAGGTCTTGGCGTAAGCTGGTCGCGCCTTAATGCGCTCGAACCAGGCACAGACATTCGGGCAGTCTGCCCAGGTATCAGCAAGCCCCAGATTCTCCATACGGTCCAGAGTCGGAGTAATGCAGTAGTCTGCCAGAGTGAGTTGCTCACCCATCAACCACGGGCCGCCGCTGTCTTCGAGGCCCTTCTCCATTCTCTCAACAGTTTGCCGCAAACGCTCAATCGCAACGCGCGTTTCACGGTCATCGAAACCGTCCTCTTTACGCATCTTCTTATAGAACTGTTTACGTGTTGGATGATTCTCAACGAAGGTATCGAATTCTTCTTGCGACAATTTATCAAAGCGCTTGCTGAGGTATTTATTGAATGACGGTACTCGGATCGCGGCCGTTGGCACTTCCTCGAAAAAACGCAGCCATTTGCGCATATGCGCACGGCCTACCGGGTCCGCTGGCGTCAGCGAGTTTTCCGGAAACACCTCATCGAGATACTCGATAATCACCGACGAATCGATAATGACCGCATCGTCATGCAACAGCGTCGGCACCACACCGTTCGGGTTGAGCTTCAAGTACCAGTCCTGCAGGTGTTCGCGCTTGGCCGAATTCAATGGACGATCTTCAAATTCGACACCCTTTTCCCAAAGGGTGAGTCGGACTTTCTGGCTGCAGGTGGATTGTGGAAAATTAAGTAGTTTCAGCATCGCTATACCGTCTCAAGGGAACCATCGAAATTCCGCATTATTTGAGACGATTCTAAATCAACTCGGTTGCGTCCTGCACGTTTTGATCGATATAAGGCGCGATCGGCCTTGATGACGATATCTGTGAGGCAAGTATCCTGCTTTGAAAGTGCCGCTACGCCGAAACTCGAGGTCATCACAATTTGACGACCATCAGTGACCATCGGCGAGGTGGCCATTCGTATGCACAATTCGTCCGCAACCGCTGTTGCTTCGCGAATATCTGTGCCGGGAAGAACCAGTACGAACTCTTCGCCACCAATGCGGGCAACGATGTCTTCCACACGACGATTATCGGACAGCAAGGTCGCGAAGTGTCGTAGCGCTTCATCACCTATGCCGTGACCAAACTCGTCATTCACTGATTTGAAGTGATCAATATCAGCGGCGATGACCGAAACCACTTGGTCAGCGCGGCGCGCATTGGCAAATGCGATGCTGCCTTGCTCGCCGAATCCACGACGATTGAATAGCCTCGTGAGCTGATCGCGCACGGCAATTTCTTTCATGTCTTCATAGAGGTCCGAGGCCAGCATGAAGATCACGAACATCGCCATGCCGATGTAGCCGGCGGGAACCAGAAGTATGCTCGGATGAGAAAACATGAGTGGCATCACGACGTCGCTATTCGGACCGAGTCCGTAAGCAAAGGCCGCGGCCGGAAATTGTCCCAGAGCGAAAATGATCATCGTGATCGCTGATGCCCATTCAGCCGATCGGGTCTGCGGACGGTGGCGAATGATCATCGCGGCTGATAGCAACAGGGTTACGGCGGATACCACTGGCAAGATGGCTGCACTCAGGCCCGCGTGCGGCGTGACAAGTGTCGTCCACATTACACCGGTATAAATGAGAATTGAGACAGGCCATAGATTCTTGGGTAGGTACTGGCATTGGCTGCGCTCGCAGTGGCCGCGTAAGGCGAGCGTAATCATGGCGAAACCAAACGCATTCGCTGTTAGCCAATACGTTTCATGGCTGGGAAAGTAATTGGCGCATAGATGAGCCAGCCAATAGATTGTCGATGCCACGAATGTCATCGCCCAACGCAACGCCCACGGCTTTTCGCCGAGCGTCTTCCACGCCATGTAGAAGATGATCGAAATCATCAGGCTCACTATCCCTAGTGCAGCCTGAATATAGATTACAGCTGACGTTTCCATACTCAACTTTATTCCCAATATGCTCAGCTATTGTGCCAATTCAGCCGCCGCATAATGGTGACGCGCCGCACGCTTTTTAGCGCATCGGAAAATTAGTGCGCGCGCTTAAAAAAAAGCCCGGCATAAGCCGGGCTCTTGATATTGCTTGATGTGGCTGCCTAGAAACGCCAGGCCAGATCAACGCGGTAGTAATCCAGTTTCGCATCACTGGTCGCTTTGCTGGTGTCGACTTGCATCACGCCGTAACTGCCTTTCAGCGACACTCCGTTGTCCAGGTCCCAACGCACGCCAAGCGCGCCCGAGTAGGTCTCACGAGTTTTGGAATAGGTGCTCCAGAAGGTATCGCAAACATAGCCCCACCACGGATCCCACCAGCAACCGGTAATCGGTGGTTGGTCGGAAACGTTAGAGTCCATTTCAGTCCAGCCAATGCCCAGCTCAGCATACGGCGTAAGCGGACCTTTTAGCAGATTGAAAGTACCCTTGAAGCCATATGAAAACAGGTTCGCCGTGTGTCGAATAACCTCTGGATCCCCAATGCCATCATCCGGAATGATAGTCGCATCGTAGTCTGGCTTAGCCCAAGACAGCTCACCACCGAGGGCGAAGTGACTGTTAAAATTATAGGCAAAATTAAAGCCGTAGATGGCTGCGCTGCTTGTCTCAAGCGATGAGTCATCTGCGCCTTCTATCGTATCGCCTGACAGGTTACCGACCAGCAATCCGAAATCCCACATTTGGTTTCGGGTACTCTGTTGGGCCACAGCCGTTGACGACAACGCCAGCGCAGCGACCAAAATTATTACTCTCTTCATTGTTCCTTTTCTCCAATATTCGGACCGCGAACGGCGGCCGCTTTAACTTGTGCAATCACGGTATCGCCGCGCTGCAAATTCAATTCCTCTCTGGATCGTCGCGTAATTCGTGCGATTAGCCGTTCCTGCCCCGCCACAATTCGAACCAGCTGCGTTGGGCCGGGCGTATCCTGAAGGCCTTCGATCACAACTTCAAGTAAATTCAGTACAGATGATCGAGTCGGCCGATCTCTGCTGAGACTAATATCGTTGGCCCGAATTCTTAGTCGCAGTTTTTCTGTGATAGTTCCCAGTTTGTTAGGCAACCAAAGTTGACCGCCCGCAAAAGAAATGCGCGTAAGGTCGTATTCCGCGTCGTATTCCGAAATTTCTCCGGCAATGACCGATCCCGCCTCATCTCCCGCCAAAGCAGGAATATCCAGCCGAACCAGCACGGACTGCAATTCTCCGCTGGCCACCACTTGTCCTGCATCAAGAATGATGAGGTGATCGCATAAGCGACAAATCTCTTCGATGCTGTGACTGACGTAGATGATTGGAGTCGACGACTCCGCGTGCAGACGATCAAGAAATGGCAGGATCTCGTTCTTGCGGGCAACATCCAGCGATGCCAACGGTTCATCCATCAGGACGAATTTCGGTGCGCGCAGCAACGCCCGGGCAATTGCGACTCGCTGTGCCTCACCGCCCGACAACTCATTGGGCCAGCGTTGCAGCAGCTGACCGAGGCCCAACAGGTTTACAACAACATCCAGATCGGGACCCTGATCACTGTTACGACGACGCATCCCATACTCGATATTTTCTTTGACCCGCAAGTGCGCGAACAATCGCGGTTCCTGAAACACATAGCCGATTTCTCGCTCATGCACCGCCAGTGCAGCACCGTTCCCCTGCCAATGTTCACCGCCGACTGACAGTTCACCGGTGTTCGCTTGTTCCAGGCCGGCGATACAGCGCAACAGCGTTGTCTTGCCAGCGCCCGACGCGCCATAGATTCCGGTAATGCCCTGCAATGGAATATCAGCCGAGACATTGAGCTTGAAGTCTTTACGATCGACTGCGTATCGCAGCTGTATGTTCTGGTCGCTATTCATCGTTGCTGCCAGCGACGGTTGGCGACGAACAGTGTCAACAGGATCAGGAATGCGAAGATCAGCAGTACGGCAGAAAGCTGGTGCGCCGCCGCATAGTTCAGTGACTCAACCTTATCGTAGATATCGATCGAGATCAGTCGGGTCTCGCCGGGAATATTGCCGCCGACCATGAGTACGACGCCAAATTCGCCGAGCGTGTGGGCGAAGCTGAGTACGGCTGCATTCAGGTAGCCGCGCATCGACTGTGGCAGTGCTATCGAGAAGAAGGCATCACGCCGATCCGCACCGAGGGTCCAGGCCGCTTCCAGGTCGCGCTGCGACACTGACTCGAACGCACTCATGATTGGCTGCACTGCGAACGGCAGACTATATATACAGGACGCAATCACGAGACCGACGAACGAGAACGTAAGCGCACTGCCTGTTAGCTCAAGCCACCAGGAACCGATGGCACCGGCCGGCCCAAGCAGGATCAACAGATAAAACCCCATCACGGTTGGCGGCAATACTATCGGTAGCGCAACTATCGCTTGTACAACGGGCCGAGCCCTGGAGCGTGTCCGCGCGAGCCACCAGCCAAGTGGCGTAGCAATGAGCAGCAACAGCAACATCGTGATCGTTGCCAGTTGCACTGATAGCCACAGCGGACCGAGATTCATTTATGGCGCTCCGTATCCCAACTGACGGATTGTGTCACGCGACTCCGTGCTCTGCAGAAATTGCAGGTACGCGATCGCAACCGGATTGTCCGCCGCACGTTGCAGCAACACCGCCTGTTGTTCAATCGGCGAGTAGGAGTCTGTCGGGATAGTCCAGGAACAGCCGGTGGCGGGTAACTTTGGATCGATCGCCTGTGCTTTTGCGATGATCGCGTAGCGCGCGTTGGCGGTGGCGGCAAAGTGCAACGCCTGCGCGACGTTTTCACCGTATACGAGCTGCGCGTCTACTTGCGCCCAATAACCCGCGTTCACCAAGTATTCTTTCGCTGCCCGACCATAAGGTGCAGCTTCCGGATTCGCGATCGCCAGATGTGCATCACCCAGATCATCCAAAGCCGTCGAACAGTCCGCGCGCTCGTCCACAGCCGACCACAGCACCAGATAGCCAATCGCATAGGTAAAGCGCGATCCGTCCACTCCCAGCTCCGATGCCTCGATCAACCTGGGGCTTTGTATATCTGCCGCCAGAAACACATCGTAGGGCGCACCATGCAGTAGTTGTGCGTGCAGCTTGCCGGTTGAGCCGAAGCTCAGGCGAACCTCGTGGCCAGTCTCACTCGTAAACTGCGTCGATATTGCTTCCGCAGCAGCCCGAAAGTTACTCGCAACTGCAACGGTGAGTGGGTCAGCGCCAGCCGCCTGTACAACAAGTAGCGCGAGAGAGAAAAATGTCAGTCGCACCGCACTAATTGCACTGCAGTTCGGCTTTGCGCCGGCGGCGATGCGCGTGCAATAGCGGTTCGGTGTAGCCGTTCGGCTGGGCACAGCCTTCGAATACGAGGTCGCAGGCGGCCTGAAAAGCGATACTGTTCTCCAGATCATCACTCATGCGCGTATAAGAGGAGTCGCCGGCATTCTGAGCGTCGACGACAGCAGCCATGCGATGGAATGTTTGGCGAACCTGCTCCTCGCTTACGACCCCATGCACTAGCCAGTTCGCAATGTGCTGGCTCGAGATCCGCAGAGTCGCACGATCTTCCATCAATCCCACATCGGCGATATCCGGCACTTTCGAACAACCAACGCCCTGGTCAATCCAGCGAACGACGTATCCCAGAATGCCTTGCGCGTTGTTGTCGATCTCGCTCTGAATCTCTTGTGCATTCAATTGCGACGGATCACCAAGCGGTGGCGAAAGAATATCGTCGAGGCTCGCAAGCTCTCTTGAAGCGAGCTCTCGTTGACGTTGCCGAACATCAACGGCGTGATAATGCATCGCATGCAACGTGGCCGCTGTCGGTGAGGGCACCCAGGCACAACTTGCTCCGGCCTCTGGATGCGCCTGCTTGGTATCCATCATTTGCTTCATTTCGTCAGGCTTCGGCCACATGCCTTTGCCGATTTGCGCCTTGCCCGGCAGGCCGCAACGAATACCGATATCGACATTCCAGTCCTCGTACGCATTAATCCAGGGCTCCGCTTTAATCGCATCCTTGGGCAGAACCGGTGCGGCGAACATGCTCGTGTGAATCTCGTCGCCAGTGCGGTCGAGAAAACCGGTGTTAATAAAGACCAGTCGCTCCGAGACGGCACGAATGCACTCCGCCAAATTGACCGTAGTACGTCGTTCCTCATCCATCACGCCAACTTTAAGCGTGTTCTTCGCAAGCCCGAGCATCGCCTCCACTCGGCCAAATAAAGTATTCGTGAACGCCGCCTCTTCGGGTCCGTGCATTTTCGGCTTTACGATGTAGACGCTGCCACTCTTACTGTTTGGCATACGTGCGATCTGCGGAATGTTCGCGATCGAACACGCCGACGTGATCACCGCATCAAGTATTCCCTCGAATACTTCATCACCATTGCGATCGAGAATTGCATCGGTTTGCATCAAGTGACCGACATTGCGCACCAGCAACAAACTCCGGCCGGTCAATGTCAGCTCGTTACCATCTACGCCGACATAGGTTCGATCGTCGTTGAGCGTGCGCGTGAGTGTTTTACCGCCTTTGCCGAACTTCGCATCCAGCGTTCCCCGCATGAGACCCAGCCAGTTTCGATAAACGCCAACCTTGTCCTCAGCATCGACCGCGGCAACCGAGTCTTCGCAATCCTGAATCGTTGTAATTGCCGACTCGAGAATCACATCGCTAACGTTTCCTGGAGCATCGCGACCGATCAATTGCTCGGGATCAGTCTGAATTTCGACGTGCAGATTATTGTTGCGGAATAAGTAGGATTTTCGACTGCCGCTTTCTCGGTAGCCAGCGTAGCTCGGCGCGTCCGAATACGCGGCACTATCGCCGTCTGCATGACTACCCGACAGTAGCGGCACAGCGCGATCCAGAAATTCTGCCGCATAAGCAATGACTGCGGCACCGCGGGTTGGGTTGTATGCACCGCTTCGCTCACAACCATCGGCGTCAGAAATAACGTCTGTGCCGTACAACGCGTCGTAAAGGCTGCCCCAACGAGCATTTGCGGCATTCAGTGCGAAACGGGCGTTACTGACCGGTACCACTAACTGGGGTCCCGCGATCGTCGCGATCTCGGCGTCGACACCCTCGGTGCTTATCTTGAACGCATCACCTGTGTCGGTGAGATAGCCCAGCTCACGAAGAAAACCGACATACTCGTCGTGCCCGAGAGCTTGTCCGGATCTGGCTTTATGCCATTCGTCGATCTTCGCCTGCAATGCATCACGCTTTGCCAGTAGTTCTCGGTTAATGGGGGTGAGCTCATCGATGATAGCTTCAAGACCAGCCCAGAACTGATCTGCATCGAGGCCCGTTGCCGGCAGCAGTTCCTCTGCTACAAAAGCGTGGAATACTGAATCAACCTGAAGGCTACCGATCTGTTTGTTATCCGATGACGCCATCGGTTAGTTCCTGCTGCTGTAGCGGCGAATAAGCATACATGCCATCCGTCCGATTTGTTACCTGCCGTTTGCGTTCCAGGACGCAAGAATTATGACCCCATCCGAATCAGCAACAAGGAAATCGTCTTGACTGATCCGTTCGCCGCCAATACGTACCGCCCTGCTGCGTTCGCCGATTCCACGATTCGAACTACGTCGCGGACACGTCGCCAATGCAAAAATCGCGATCGGCGTTTCCTTCAGCTCATCAACATCGCGCACTGCGCCATTGATTACTATTCCCAACCATCCATTGTCAGCTGCCAGTCCTGCAAGTCGACCGCCGATCATTGCGCAATTGGTCGAGCCCTTGTTATCGATCAATAACACCCGGCCGGCGCCACGTTCAGCGAGCACACTCTTCACCAATGAGTTGTCATCCCGAGTCTCGATGGTTTCTACAGGTCCGGAACACTTCTTCTTCGCGCCGAAACTTGAAAACCAGCACTGCAAGAACTTTGCGTTCGGATTTGCATCACAAACATCTGCTGTTGCTGCCGATGGCAAGTGCACCCTGGTGGTTTGTTCTTCTATCTGATGCACCGTCATGACAACGCCACCTGGCCGCCGTCGCGAGCAATGAAGTTCTTGTCAGCGAACTCCTGGTTACGCCCCGTCTCGACAATCACTCGACGTTCGCCGCAACCAAACAGCAAGGTCGGGTTGGCTCCGTAACCGCGCCAGCCCAGAAATTGTTTGGCGTCAGCCAGTCGTGCTGTCTGACCATTTGCCAGTCGCGCTCTAACCTCCGCATATCGCGTTGGAATCGAGACGAGATAGTCCACGACCTCGGTGTGACTTGCCCCACTAAGTGGAATGAGCTCATCGAGGTACTGCGCTGTTTGTTTGCGTTCGAGTCGGTTCACAACAATCTCCTGTACATATACTGGTCACGTGCAGCTATAGTACGTGTGAAATGTATTCAATTTCACAGTAAGAATTTCACAGTGTTAATTTCACAAAAGAGACGAAAATGGCTATAAAACAGGGCCTGCGGCGCAAAGCGCACTTTCTCGGCACCAAGATTAAGTCACTACGCAAACGCAACAACTTGACGCTGGAAGACCTGTCAGTGCGCTGTATTCAGATCGATGCTGAAGCTGGCCCGTCTGTTTCCTACTTATCAATGATCGAAAACGGCAAGCGCACGCCTTCCGAGAAACTGCTGCAGATTGTCGCTGATATTTTCCAGAAAGAGCTCGACTGGTTTTATGACGAGGTGCTCGATGACCCTGCTGTAGATCCGGCGCGCATGGAGTCCGCGGTTGCCGGATTGCCACTGGAACCGAGCTTCCTGTTTTCGGATGATTTGCTGCAAACCGCCATACCGGAGTTGCTCGCGCAAACCGGAACCACGGGCCGACAATTCGCTCACTTACTGATTCGTGCGCACCAGGAGAAAAATCAGAATCGTTTCCCGGACATAGAACGAGCGGCCGAACAAGTCGGCGGCAAACGATTTCCGCTTGATTTACGTGATGTGCAAACCATCGCCAAAGATCTGGGCCTTGAGATTCGCTGGTTCGACAAGAACCCGTTCAAAGATCGCGGCAATACCAATGCGCCCCTTAACATGGTGGTGCGCTCCTTTTTTGACGCACCGAATATCGTCTACCTTAATAACGCATTGCGTGAGCACCCGGAGCGCTTGAAGTTTGATTTGGCAAATCACATCGCTCACAAGGTCTTGCACGACGGCGACGGAGCCCGCGCACCGCAGGTTTCCGGTGGACGGCTATCGGGTCGTCGGCACGACACAGAGTCACCCAATGTAGACGCACAAGATATTTTATTCGCATGGCGTGACTTCGAGTGCAGCTATTTCGCCGCCGCATTGCTCGCGCCGAAAACGCCATTCCGACAGTTTCTCGCGAAACACGCCTACGCAATCGATTCCGGCGACAAGGTCGGCCTGACCAAGGCTTTAGTCATGCGACGTATGCCAAGCGTTAGTCCGTATCCGCATTGGCACTTCTTTGACGCTTATCCGCCCGGCAATTTGCGCGCCGTCTATCGTGGCAACGGCATTCCCCTGCCCTGGGGCAACATGACGATGGTGTCGGACCCGTGCCAGCACTGGGCCGTGTTTCGAATGTTTGCTACAAAATCGACCAAACCGTCCTCCCAGATCTCGGTTCTGCGTAGCGGGGACGACAAGCGTTTGTACACCTGCCAGTCGGTTCGCAGTCGCGACGCGGCTGGCAATCCGCATGTACTTTGCGCCGGCGTCGATCTGGCACCGGCATTACGCGCGCAGAATATCGATCCACGCGAAACGATTGACGCAATTGAAGCAAGTTGTAACGCAGGTGGCGGCAGCGGTGACATTCCGCCAGAGGCACGCGCTCAGCTGGAAAGTGTTGGCAAGATTCTGAATATCGGCTGGATCGCCGAGGGTTGTCAGAAACCAGCGACCATTATTTGTCCGCGAAGCTCATCATGCCCGCGCGACAAACATTGCCTGGGCAAACAGGCACGCAGGCTGCGACCGCAAATCGATGAAATCAGGGAGTCGCTGGTCGCGCGCAGCCGTTAGTCAGCTGCCCTTCCCGGAGCCACTATATTAATGCCGGTGCGGCTTACCGGTCGCGCAACCGCACGCCGTTGCTGCGGCGCTGTGCTTGTTAACAACCGTGCTGCGCTTGAGACCTTTGAGTTTAATGCCAACACCACCGGTGATAATTCGTTTAACGGGTTCGCCGGATACCGGATCAGTTTTCAGAGGATCGTCCATCATCCTTTGAGTTACCTCAAAGCGACGTGGCTCGCTCTCGGAATCGACCGGAACAGTTTCATAAATGTAGGTTGGCATGGTGTTATAGTGTATGCACACGTATGCAGAGTAGCAACCCAAATCCCTAAAGAGGACCAACGAATGGTAAATCCTGGCGAAATAACCGGCATCAATTCAACGGACCTCGATCCGCGCTGGAACTGGGACAGGCCCATAGCGTCACCGGGTCGCGCAAATGTCGACTTTGAAGAACGCGTGGATTTTCGCCGTTTGCACCGTTACCGGGTCGCCCGGGCACAGCAGGCTTTGGCGAATTCCAAGCTCGGAGCGGTTTTGTGTTTCGACAACAACAACATCCGCTACCTGACCAGTAGCGTCATCGGCGAATGGAGCCGTGACAAGATTTGTCGATATACGCTTTTTACCGGCAGCGCCGACCCGTACTTGTGGGACTTTGGGTCCGCGGCCGCACATCATCGAATGTACGCGCCGTGGCTCAAGACCGACCGTTGTCGCGCGGGCATGCTTGGCTTGCGCGGCTCGGTGTCGGAAGAAGCACAACTGTTCAAAAAGGCGGCAAAAGAAATCGCAGACCTACTGCGTTTTGAAGGCGTCGCTGATATGCCGCTGGGCGTCGATATCGTGGAACCGCCGATGCTGTTCGCACTGCAGCAAGAGGGTCTCGACGTCAGAGACGCGCAGCAGGTCTTGCTCGATGCACGTCAGATTAAGAGCATGGACGAAATCGTCCTGCTGAATCAATCCGCCTCGATGGTCGACGGCGCCTACCATTTGCTCGCCGAGGAATTGAAACCGGGCGTACGTGAAAACGAAATGGTCGCCATCGCGAACAAGTTTTTGTACGACAACGGTTCCGACGATGTTGAGGCAATCAACGCCGTATCGGGCGAACGCTGCGCGCCACATCCACATAACTTTACGGATCGAATGTATCGGCCCGGTGATCAGGCTTTCTTCGACATCATTCAGTCTTATATGGGCTATCGAACCTGTTATTACCGCACGCTAAACGTCGGCATGGCGACACAGGGTCAGATCGATGCCTACAAGCAAGCCAGAGAGTGGATAGATGTCGCCATCAACGCGGTAAAACCAGGTACTTCAACCGACACTATCGCAGCGATGTGGCCCGCAGCCACTGAGTTTGGATTCGACAATGAAATGGAAGCGTTCGGCTTACAGTTTGGTCATGGGCTTGGCCTTGCTCTGCACGAACGACCTATTATCAGCCGCCTGACTTCCTTCGACCAACCCTTTGAACTCGAGGAAGGCATGGTGTTCGCTTTGGAGACTTACTGCCCCGCCGCTGATGGCAGTGGCGCCGCTCGCATCGAGGAAGAAGTCGTCGTCACAAAAGATGGTTGCCGGGTGATAACGCTGTTCCCGGCGCAAGACCTTTTTGTTGCTAACGCGTATTGATCGAAAACAATGAAGAAAGGCCGCCAGAATACGCCAACGATTCGTGATATTGCCGATATGGTTGGCGTGCATCACTCGACCGTGTCACGTGCGCTAAACGCCGATCAAAAGCAAAAGATCTCACCGAAGGTCGTGCGCGCGGTTGAAAAGGCCGCCGAAAAACTCGGCTATCTTCCCAACATTGCCGCATCGACACTCCGACGCAATCGCTCGTTTGTGGTCGGCGTACTCATTCCTGATATCACCAATCCGATCTTTCCGCCAATCATCCGCGGGATACAGGACATCGCCGAAAGCGAAGGTTACACAGTCATTACTTCAAACACGGACGACGATCCGATCAAAGAGCGCAGTGCATTTCGCAGTATGCGTGGCCGCGGGATTGAGGGCATTATCATCGCCACTGCCCGACTATCCGACCCAACCGTTGACGAATGCATCAAGTATGAAATCCCATTCGTGCTGGTGAATCGCACCGTTCGCAATGCAGGTGTCAATGCGGTGATCCTCGATGAAGGGACTGGCGTGCGTACAGCCATGGAGCACCTTCACGATCTTGGACACCGGCGCATAGCCTGTATTTCCGGTCCTGAAGAAACCTCAACGGGTGTCGAGAGGTTGGACGCCTATCGCGACTTTATGAAAATTCACGAACTGCAAAGCGGTTTAGTCGAAGGCACTGCGAAATATACAGTCGAGGAAGGTCACGCTGCATGCGAGAGACTCCTTAAGCGCGCCGATTCATTTACCGCTGTGTATGCAGGTAACGATCTGATTGCACTGGGCTGCATCGATGCGCTGAACGAGGCTGGCCTAAAAGTACCACGGGATATTTCGGTTGTTGGTACTAATGACATGCCGATGCTGTCGCGCATGGTTCCGGCGCTCACTACGATAAACACGCCGCTGTACAAAATGGGCTGCCAGTCGGCCACAACCTTGTTTGAAGACATCAAAGGGAACAGCAATGATTCACTGGTGCTTCGCATGCAGCCTCGTCTGGTGGTTCGGGGATCCACCGCGCCGCCGAGGGATAATGGCGTAGAAAAGACCTCATAGTGGCGACGTACTGGTTTCATTTTGTCGAAAAACTCGCGATTCGTGCTATATACTCGATATTCCGACTGAGCAAGAAACTGCAGTTTTTCGAACAGCAAATTACTATTGGGTGAAAAAATGACAGGAATTAAGCGCGGCGCCTCCCTGGCGGTTTATTGGCTAATGTTCCATTGTTGTGTCGTATCGGCTGACGAGCCAACAACTGCCTCCATCGGTGGCTTCGCCGCGAAAACCGTTGACGTCCATGGCGTCAGTACACGCTACTACGATCAGGGATCGGGCGACCCCTTGTTGCTGGTTCACGGTGGCCCTTGGGAAGGAACCTCCAGCGCCAACGACTGGTCCCGCAATATTGAAGGCCTGTCTAAAGAGTTCCGGGTTCTCGCGCCGGATAAGCTGGGCAATGGATTGACAGGGAATCCTGGTCGAGCCGACGCGGCTGATTTCACGATTGCAGGGCAAATAAAACACCTCATTGGGTTTATCGAGACGATGGATGTTGGCCCCGTGAATATTGTTGCTCATGCCGAGGGCGGTATCAGCTTGTTCCTCGCGGTGGAACGACCCGACCTGGTGAAATCGCTGATTCTTTATTCCAGTACCACTGCTGCACCTGATGTCGGTGAAGACAGTCGCGAGGAAGCGCTGGCGGAGTGCCCATGGGAGGTTTACGGTCAGGAGATCGGCCCCTGGATGGACGAGCTGATTTGTCGTTACGAAAGCTTGTCCTACGACAACTCACATCTGGACGATGAGTTCATTCTCGCCCTGCAAACAATGAATCTCGGCGCCAAAGTACAGTGGACGCGTTTCTATCGGGACGGCGGAGCAGGCGCACCGTTTCGGGCGAACTTCGATAACTGGCGTGACACAATGCACGCGCGTATTCGGGATAACGGCGAACTAAAGGACATGCCGATACTGCTGGTCTGGGCGCGCGATGATGTAACCCACCCACTCGAACGCTCGATGGCTCTCTTCGATATTCTCGCAGAGCATAATCCGAACGTACAAACCTTGATGATGAATGATGCAGGCCACTACGCTTTCAGAGAAAAACCGGACGAGTTCAACTTCGCCGTAATCCGGTTCGTGAAAGCATGGCGTGCACTAGGGGAGATCGAATAATGAGAATCCTGAATGTCAGTCTGACTTTGATCGTAATCGCATTTGTTTCTGATGCCGTCGCAGCAGATGTCGAGGTATCACCGACAGGTTCAATTGGCGGATACGAAGCCAAGTTTGTCGACGTGAATGGTATTCGTACGCGCTACTACGAGGCAGGAAGCGGGGAACCGATGATCCTGTTACACGGTGCGCCGTGGGGCGGCGTCGCCAGTGCCAATACTTGGGTCGACAATATCGCAACATTGTCGAAGCATTTTCATGTGTATGCGTTTGACCGCATCGGTACCGGCATGACCGATAACCCGAAGCACGACGATGACTACAACGAAGTCGCAATGCATCAGCACATGCGTGACTTTATCAAGACAATGGAACTGGCTCCCGTGCACGTCGTTGCTCATTCGCTCGGTGGTTTGTCGCTGTACATGGCGGCTGAGGAGCCGGAGCTGGTCAAGTCAATGGTGTTGGTAGCCAGCACGCACGCATCGCCAAGTGTAGGCACGAGTCGGCGTCTTTCTGTGTTGGCCCCGTGTTCGACGGATGAAGATGGCGTGGATTGGTTTTCTGAATGGCGGTGTCGTTATGAAGCGCTATCCTATGATCCAAGTCACGTGACAGACGAGTTTGCCGAAAGCGTTCGCTTCATGAACGAGACCGAGAAGGCTGAATTTACGCGGACAAAATTGCGTGTCCCGGATATCGGCGGCGAGTTGCATGCGAATTTCTATGAGTATCGTCGAACGATGCACCAACGCATCATGGAAGAAGGCATGTTGCAAATGCCGATCATGATCTACTGGGGCCGACAGGATCCTATGCAACCGCTGGAGCGAGCAATGGCGTTATACGATGTTCTGGCCGCGAAAAATCCGTACGTACAGTTTACGATGACGAACAAGGCAGGCCATTTTTCGTATCGGGAACGACCGGAAGTGTTTAACCAGGTTGTGATCAACTGGATTGATTCATGGCGTGAAATGGGTATCCTCGAGGTAGACGAATAACAAAACCCGCTCCTACTTAGTCGGGCAAGCAATCGTATGGCTTAACTTCCACCCCGGGCACGTACAACCAGAATTTTGACAACGTCACCGGCCCGGTAAAGGTCGATGGAGCAGTCACTGTCATTTCGTAGTCCAATCTACTGCCGTCTGCTGCGAGTATGAAGCGCTCGTCTACCTCTGCGTCATCATGCAGGGGAATACCGAGTTGATTAAACCAGCCCCAGTTCATGTAATCCGTGTGCACGAGCAAGATATTACCTTCCCAGTGACCGACAGAGTGGCCGTAATGGCTACCAGTGACGTTCAAACCGACCCCGGGGACAGGCATGTGTACGGTGCGAACGGCATCATACTCTTCCATATAGATGACAATGTTGCCGCGCTCTACCTTGAACTGCATAGGGTACGGCTGCTCCATAATCGTCGGCATGCCTTTCGGTACGCAGTTCATTGTCGGATTTTGAGTGACCGGGTCGAACGCCTTTACAGCGTCACGAGCAGCATCCGTCAGCGGATAGCTCATCAGATCGAATTCTGGATCCAAAGTTTCGGGGAACAGCATGTTGGTCGCCTTGGTGTGACTCCAGACGCGAAAAATTCCCAGCTCTGGCCGCGAACCATCACCCTCCCTCATCGAATTCGGTCCAGCAAAACCTTCGGCATCGTCTGACCAGCGTGGCACCGAACCGGGGTCGAGCGCGACCTCTCTGTTGCCATTGATCAGAATATTGGTCGCCCACAAACTGGTTTCGTGCTTCCGACCTGGATTGCCTGCTACTCGCAGCGTCTGGCCCACAGCGAAGACGTCGGTGGATATGTCTCTACGCCGCAATCCACTCAGCGAATTGGTCTCGACCACCCACTCGACTTCCTCACCTTGATCATCGACGACGCTAATCGTGAAACGCACATGCGGATTGCGCAGGCGCACCGATGTGACCTTACCCTCGATCTCGATCATCTGGTCTTTGAGGAAGTTCGCTGATGTACTGTGATGTGCAAATGCTGCCGCTCCAAAAAAGAGCGTGCACACAAGCAGAATGGTAGAACGGTAAGAATTGATCATTTGAATTATTCCCATCTACAGCACACCTATCGCGTCGGTTTCCAGATTCGAAATGTAGAGCGTCTTACCTACTCGAACTGCACCGGTTGTGGCGCCAAGAGCACTGTGCTCTTGTTGCAGGTTCTGAACAACATTGCCGCGATTGTCAAAGGCGACCACAAAGGCATACGAACGATCGGGCATTAATGCATCTTCTGGTAATGCACCGAGCAAACGACGAACGAATGGCTTGTCGCTCAGTTTATCCAATTGGCGGTCGCGAATGGATGGAAAGCCTATCCAAAAGAAACCATCCACATCCACCGAAATATTGTCCGGAGTCCCTGGCAAGCCGCTGATGAAAATATCGCTCGTCCCAGCCGCGCTACCCTCCAGCCAATAACGTCGAACCTGGCCTGCCGCAGTCTCACTAACGAGGACATATTCCTGTCCTGGAGCAACGGCCACACCATTAGCGAAGTTCAAGTCGTCCAGATGTACCTTCACTTCGCCCGAATCGGGGCTGAAACTCAGGAGTCGACCTGTGGCCCGCCCTTCCAGAAATATCTTGGTGACACCATTTCGCCCGAAACGCGTTGACGCGTCTGTAAACCAAATGGTGCCGTCTTCGGCAATGTCCAGACCGTCAACAAACTTCATTTTCTGGCCAGCAACGCTGATCGCGAGCACCTCGATCGCGCCGCTCTGCGATATCAAGAGCAAGCCCTGGTCCGCGTCAGCAACAATCAGATTGTTGTTGCGGTCGATGCGCATGCCAAGCGGATAACCTTCGGTATTCGCGAAATCTTCATATTCGCCGGTGGCACGAAAACGCACGATGCGTCCATCCCGGTAGCCCGTGTACATCCAGTCGTCCAAGCCGATTGCTATATCTTCCGGGCCAACGCCGACACCCTCTAGTAATAGAGTCACGGATTTGATCGCATCGTTGGGAGCGAGCATGCCCGTCAAGCCCATATTCGGATCCGGTACGAATTCGACTGGATCTATATCCGAACGCAGCAACGCCAACAACACGATGACGATCAGCGCAGCGACCATGGCGCCGAGTATCCAGACGATTACCTTCATTTTTTACCTCTCCGACATAATGCTATTTGTGAAACGCGTATGTGGCTTCCGCAGTCGCTAAGGTGACAGGTCGGATTCGCTGAATTATGCCAGTATGTCTGTAAGTGACGAAACCTGCAGCGGATTTAGTGACTGACCCCGAATAGCCGGATCACTGGTGGTACGAATTTACTTATATACAGAGGCAGTACAATGACGATCAGATTAGATGGCCAGATAGCAATCGTAACGGGCGCAGGACAGGGGCTCGGGCGTTGCCATGCGTTAGCATTGGCCGAGCGCGGCGCGAAAGTCGTCGTGAATGACCTTGGCGGGCGCGATGGCGAGTCCGAGAACGCGAATGCGGTTGTTGCTGAGATTAAGGCCGCCGGTGGCGAAGCGATGGCGCATGGCGCGAATGTAGCCAACATGGATCAGGTCAGCGACATGGTCGCCAAGACCATGGATGCATGGGGCCGGGTCGACATACTTATTAACAATGCCGGTATCCTGCGTGACAAGACCTTTGCAAAAATGCCACTGGACGATTTCCGTTTGGTCGTTGAAGTGCACCTGATGGGCACCGCAAATTGCACCAAGGCCGTGTGGGACATAATGCGCGAGCAGAATTACGGCCGCGTCGTAC
>RCNC010000602.1_pt1 | contig 23168 bp, 19 predicted proteins | sample 2041301 | NCBI WGS metagenome assembly RCNC01 (sample SAMN09708231, study PRJNA481090) | Marine sediment metagenome, whole genome shotgun sequencing project. | biome: marine sediment; feature: ocean; material: sediment; isolation source: Sewage treatment plant 13A marine sediment (STP13A) ...
CGGGCTCCTACAATTCTAATTAGAATTGTAGGAGCCCGCCCAACGGGCGAATGCTCAGACCGTCTCAAGATGCCGAACTATTTCCACGATGATCGATCCCGCGGCAAAAAAGTGAATTTTTTTCAGGACAGCAGCGGTTCCCTCCAATCTGTCAGTATAATTGCATCCTTTGACCTAACGACGCTCCGAGTTGTGAAAATAATATGAGCCTGCCTGCCGAAATATACGCCGTAGCCGATGTTCGCAAGATAGATCATGCTGCAATCAACGACGCCGGCATCAGTGGTTACGCATTGATGACACGGGCAGCACAGGCTGCGCTTGACATAGCCCGGGCCGAATTTCCGCAGGCGAAACGCTGGCAGGTCATTTGCGGTGCCGGCAACAACGGCGGAGACGGATACGTTCTTGCACGACTCGCCGCCCTGCAGGGTATCGGCGTTTCTGTGCTGACCCTGGCTGAACCGGAAACACTCAGTGGTGATGCGGCCACTGCCTGCGTGGATTTTGCCGCGGAAGGTGGTGTCCTTGCGAGCTTCGAGGGATCGCTGGACGATGCAGCAGAATTGTTGGTCGACGGGCTGCTAGGCAGCGGTATCGAGAGAGATGTTGCCGGCCAGTATGCAGAAGTTGTCGCGGCAATGAATGCACACCCCGCACCCGTTTTAGCACTCGACATACCTTCAGGCCTCAATGCTGACTCGGGCGCAGTTATGGGTATTGCGGTTCGCGCTGATCTCACCGTCACCTTCGTCGGATTGAAAGGTGGCCTGTTTCTCGATAGCGGGCCCGAATACACAGGCCGGCTGTGTTTCGCGGGCCTGGACATTCCAAAGGAGTGCTACGCCGGGAAATTTGCAGAGATGCGTCGCATCGGTAGCGATTTGGTGCGCTCGGCGTTGCCGCCACGAAGGCGCAATTCTCACAAAGGCGATTTCGGTCATGTGCTGGTGGTTGGCGGGAGCCCGGGAATGCCTGGTGCGGTCAGGCTCTGCGGGGAAGCGGCCTTGAGAAGTGGTGCAGGCCTGGTGAGCATCGCGACCGATCCCGCGCATAATGCACTCATCGCCGCCAACCGACCTGAGCTGATGTGTGCGGGGGTCGAAGAAGCCAGGGATTTAGAGCCGCTGCTGGAGCGGGCCACGGTTATTGCCATAGGCCCGGGACTGGGTACCAGTGACTGGTCACAGGCGATGTTCGATGCGGTCCTGCAATCAGGCTTGCCGCTGGTCGTTGATGCGGATGCCCTGACAATGCTCGCTGCAACAGATGAACGCAGGGACGACTGGGTGCTGACGCCCCATCCCGGGGAAGCCGCGCGCCTGCTCGATACCGCCAGTAGTGATATCCAGGCCGATCGTAGCGGGGCGCTGGCGAAGCTCAGGCAGAAATATGGCGGCACAGTCATCCTTAAAGGTTCCGGGTCGCTGGTTTCTTCTCATGATGGTCCGGACTGGCTTTGTGGCGCGGGTAATCCCGGCATGGCCAGTCCTGGCATGGGTGATGTGCTTACCGGCATCGTCGCCGCGATGCGGGCACAGGGCCTGGCGCCGGAACTCGCCGCGGTTGCAGCCGTTGAAATTCATGCGCAGGCCGGGGATGTCGCGGCAGTATCCGGGCAGCGCGGGCTGCTGGCGTCAGATCTCATTCAGGAGCTTAGGGTTTGGGTCAACCGCTGAAGTTAAAGATTGAGCTGCCGAACCCGGCTGCCACCGAGCAATTCGCACAGCAACTGGCGGCGGCATTGCCTGGGGATGCAACGGGCTGGATGATCCTTTTGCAGGGCGAGCTTGGCGCCGGCAAATCGAGCGTCGCCAGGGCAATGCTGCACGCGCTGGGCCATACGGGAACCGTTCCGAGCCCCACCTACACGCTTGTCGAGCCCTACAAACTCGCTCATTATTCCGCATATCATATTGATTTATATAGAATTGCGTCAGGAGATGAGCTTGAGTTCCTGGGTTGGTCAGATTTACACGACGGGCTGATGCTGGTTGAGTGGCCGGAGCGAGTAGCGGGGCTGGAAAAGGATGCGGATGTCAGAGTCGCCTTAAGTTACGCAGGGGACGGCAGAGTGGTTGAATTGTCTGCTCTCAGTGATCGCGGGCAGGCTATTCTCTCAGGGGTCAGTCCAGGCTCCGTTCTTTCTTAAGAATTTCCGCTATCTCTATAATTTTGCACAAAAATATTGGTATTTTCGTCAAGCTTTGTATACTCACCAGACATAATCAAATGGCGCAGGATAATCCCCTTCGAATGAGCCTCAGGCAACTACTGATAGTGATAGCACTCGGCATGCTGGCCGCGCCGTTGGCATTCGCTGGTTCGACAGTACAGGACGTTCGTATCTGGTCTGAGGACGATCGCACCCGCATCGTGCTGGATCTCAGCGGCCCGGCACAACACAGCATCTTTACACTGCGCGGACCTGACCGACTGGTGGTTGACCTGAAGGACAGTCGTCTTGCGGATGCGCTAAAAAATCTGCCCACGGGCGGGGCAATTTCTTCAATTCGTACCGGCGTGCGCTCGAACGGACAATTGCGCGTTGTCCTTGATCTGAACCAGGCTGTGCGCTCGCGAAGTTTCACGGCAGGCCCGAATGAGAAGTACGGCGATCGGCTGGTTATCGACTTACAAAGGCAAGGCAACATGCGCACTGTGAAGCGTGCCTCGGAAGAGCGCGTCGCAGGACGGGACATCGTTATTGCTATCGACCCGGGGCATGGTGGTCATGATCCGGGCGCAATAGGGCGCGCAAAGACCCGTGAAAAGGACGTGGCCCTGGCTCTCAGCAAACTGCTCGCCAAACGGATAAATGAAGAACCTGGTATGCAGGCAGTCCTGGTGCGCAACGGTGACTACTATGTTGATCACCGCGAACGTATGGAAATTGCCCGGAATAAAAAGGCCGATCTTTTTGTGTCTATTCATGCCGATGCGGTCGAAGACCGGCGTGCCAAAGGAGCATCGGTTTATGCGTTGTCTCTGAAAGGTGCCAGTGACGAGGCCTCGAGGCGCCTGGCCAAGCGTGAAAATGCCTCGGATCTTGTGGGTGGCGTGTCACTGGCAGGCAGAGATCCGGTATTGGCGTCTGTGCTACTCGATTTGTCACAAAACGCGGCTTTAAGCGCCAGTCTCGATGTCGGCAGTGAAGTCATCCAGCAACTGGCACGGGTTGGGCAAGTGCACAAAGGCAAAGTGCAGCAAGCCGGTTTCCTCGTCCTAAAGTCGCCCGACGTACCCTCGATCCTGGTCGAAACCGCTTATATCTCGAATCCGGAAGAAGAAAAGAAATTGCGCAGCAAGTCGCATCACAACAAGCTGACGCAGGCGATTCTGGCTGGCATACGTAATTATTTTTATGAGAATCCACCGCCAAACACACAGATGGCGCTCAATAAAAAGGGCAGTTCGAGGCAGCAGGTGAACCATGTCATTTCGCGCGGCGATACGCTGAGCGAAATTGCAGAGCGATATGACGTCAGCATGTCCGCGCTAAGGTCTGCCAACAAACTCTCCACCGACCGGGTCAAGGTCGGCCAAAAACTAAGAATCCCCGTCTACGCCGGCACCTGAGCGAATCGCCCCCAAGCCCAAAAAATCGTAGCAACGCCCGTGCAGGAGCCCGCCCAGCGGGCAACAAATAATCGGAAAACCGGGGTCGAACCGAGGTTTTCTAACGCCTCATCTCAATTATCAAGAAATGTGGATCGAAAACCTCGGTTCGACCCCGGTTTTTCAGAGATGTGGATCGAAAACCTCGGTTCGACCCCGGTTTTCAATTGATTGCAAAACATTGCCAACCGCAGCCGCTCACGCGTATTGCTCTTGAGCGTGGCACTAAAGATCAATCCTCACCCGTCTCTTGGCCGCAGAATAATCAATGCGGGAGGATTGGGGCGGGCTCCTACAGTAACCTTTAGTTTTCTGTATTGCCGCCGGTCTGTGACGTTCACAACGTAATTGCTACACATTCATCACTACATTTGAAAGAATGGCTGATTAGCCAGTCAAGATCGCAACACACCATGCCCATCCAACAATTACCCGGCCACCTGGTCAATCAAATCGCCGCCGGCGAAGTGGTCGAACGGCCAGCGTCCGTGGTCAAGGAGCTGGTCGAAAATAGTCTCGATTCCGGCGCCCGCGCTATTACGATTGATATCGTGGCCGGTGGTCAGAAACTCATCCGGGTTCGCGACGATGGTTCGGGCATTCCTAAAGACGAGATACACCTCGCGCTGTCACGGCATGCGACCAGTAAAATCAGTAGTCTGGACGATTTGCAGGCGGTTGCATCGCTGGGGTTTCGCGGTGAGGCTTTGCCGAGCATTGCGTCCGTTGCGCATATGACGCTTAGTTCACGGCATGCAGATTCGGCCTGGCAGGTTACTGCGGATAACGGCGTGATCAGCGACCCGGCTCCTGTTGCACATCCAGTCGGGACGACCATCGAAGTACTGGATCTGTTTTACAACACACCGGCACGCAAGAAATTCCTGCGCACAGAACGCACCGAATTCAATCACATCGAAAAATGGATACGCCGCCTTGCGCTGGCGCGGCCGGATGTCGCATTTACCGTGACACACAATCGCCGACCGGTTCTGCAGCTTGCTGTTGCGGCAGACGAAGCGGCAAGGCTCGCACGCATCGGCAAAATTTGTGGGGAAGCATTCGCCTCGCAGGCGCTGTTCATCAACAGAGAATCTGATTCAATTGCGTTATCCGGCTGGATTGGCCTGCCGACTTACAATCGCAGCCAGGCAGATATGCAGTTCTGGTTCGTTAATGGCCGCAGTATTACCGACAAGACACTGGCACACGCGGTGCGGCATGCTTACCGGGATGTGCTTTTTCATGGCCGCTATCCTGCCTATGTACTGCATTTGACGATGGATCCGGCGACCGTTGATGCCAATGCACATCCGGCCAAGCATGAAGTTCGTTTCAGGGATTCTCGCAGCGTGCACGGCATCGTCTCGCAGGCAATTGAATTTGCTTTGCGCGACACCAGGCCAGGCGGGCATCAGATCAGTCCGCCAGCAACGACTGTCATTGGCAGCCACTTGATCCAGCAGTCGTCAATGCCCCTGGGGGCGAGAGGCGGCATGACGTCAGCAGTCGCCGAGGCGATGAGCGGTTACCAGGCGCTCACCGATATCCCGATGACAGAACAATCGCTGCCGGATTCATCTGCGGTTCCGCCACTCGGTTTCGCTATCGCGCAGCTCGGTGGTATTTACGTTCTTGCCGAGAACGTGGATGGTCTGGTCGTTATCGATATGCATGCAGCGCACGAGCGAATTGTTTACGAGAAACTCAAAACGTCATTTGCGGACAGCAAAATTGTTCGTCAGCCGCTGCTTGTACCGATGGCCGTTTCTGTCTCCGAGGCTGAGGCGGGACGTGCTGAAGAGTCACAGGAATTATTCGCGCGTGTCGGCATGACGGTCGATCGCAGTGGCCCGACCAGCCTGGTCATCCGGGAAATCCCGGCCTTACTGAAGCAAGGCGATGCCGAGGCGCTGTTGCGGGACATGTTGTCTGATTTGCAGGAAGCCGATGTCAGCAACCAGATCGAGGACACCTGCGACGAAATACTGGCCACCATGGCTTGTCATGGCTCCATTCGAGCGAACCGTTCTCTGACCATCCCCGAAATGAACGCACTGCTGCGCGAGATGGAGACGACCGAACGCGCTGATCAATGCAATCACGGGCGGCCGACCTGGACCAGTATCAGCCTCGCTGAACTCGATCGGCTCTTTCTGCGCGGGCAGTAGTGTCAAGGCAAACTGTCTTCTGCCTGATGGGGCCGACGGCCTCAGGCAAAACTGAATTTGCCCTGCAGCTTGCCGAATCTTTACCGGTTGATGTCATCAGTGTTGATTCAGCGCTTGTTTATCGTGGTATGGACATCGGTACCGCAAAGCCGGACAGAGACACTTTGCAGCGCGTTCCGCATCGTCTGATAGACATTCGCGATCCTGTTGAAACTTATTCGGCGGGCGAGTTTGTGCGCGATGCCAGTCGCGAAATTAAATCCATTCTGGCGGCTGGACGAGTGCCACTGTTGGTGGGTGGCACGATGATGTACTTTCGCTCGCTAATACACGGCATCGCGAATCTGCCGCAGGCGGATGCTGTAACACGGGCGACAATTGATGCTGAAGCCGGGGAACAGGGATGGCCGGCGATGCATCAACAACTGACGAAGATCGATCCCGTCGCTGCTGCGCGCATTAATGCCAACGACAGTCAAAGAATTCAGCGCGCACTGGAGGTGCATCGAATCAGCGGCAAAACACTGTCTGACTGGCAGGCCGCTGATGTGCCAAAGCAACACAATTACGCTTTCACAAAGGTTGCCCTGATTAGCGATTCGCGGGCACTGCTGCACGAGCGAATTGCCGGACGCTTGCAGGCTATGCTCGATGGCGGCTTCGTTGACGAGGTAAGATCGCTGATGAAAACGCCGGATTTGACACCGGATCACCCGTCAATGCGGGCCGTAGGTTATCGTCAGATCTGGTCGCATCTGGCGGGAAATTACGATCTGCCGGAGGCCACAGCGAAAGCGCTGGCAGCCACCCGGCAACTGGCCAAGCGGCAGCTGACCTGGCTGCGCAGCGAAACCGGCCTCACCGTGGTCGACCCGCTCGCAAAGGACGCGTCTGCCACAATATTGACCGAATTCCGCGCCTGATCCGGGGGCGGAGCACGTACTCCGTCCCCGGATCAGGGCTTGCAATTGTTGGTAGAGACCCTATAAATACTGGCAAAGCCAATGTTGGCTTATGTTAGACTTTTTGTTCGCTCTGGGTGGTCAGGCATGAGGGCAACCGGCGCCACCGGCATGCCTTGACCGAATTTACGAAAAAACTGTAATAAAAAGAATAAGGAGACCCAAATGGCTAAAGGGCAATCACTGCAGGACCCGTTCCTGAATATTTTACGCAAGGAAAAAGTTCCTGTTGCCATATACCTGGTAAACGGCATTAAGTTGCAGGGGCAGGTCGATTCCTTTGATCAATTCGTCGTGCTGTTGAAGAACAGCGTCAATCAAATGGTCTATAAACACGCTATTTCGACAATCGTGCCGGCACGTAATGTGCGCCTACCTTTGCCGGACGATGAAGCAGGTGATTCTGACGATTAAGGAAACCATGCCGGAGGTCGCTATTGTTTGAGCGACCACAGAGCGGTGAACGCACCGTACTGATTCATGCAACGCCCGGCGGCGCACCGGAACTCAATGAACGCGAGGAATTTGCCGAGTTGGCTGTGTCAGCAGGAGCTGTCATCGTGGGCGAGATAATCATCTCACGGCGTCGCCCGGACTCACGCTATTTTATTGGCAAAGGCAAGCTGGCCGACCTCGAGGGATGTATTAAAGAGCAAGAAGCTGAGCTCGTTATCTTTAGTGCAAGTTTGAGCCCCAGCCAGGAGCGCAATCTGGAGCAGGTCCTGAAATGTCGAGTACTCGACCGGGCGGGCCTCATTCTGGATATATTTGCGCAAAGGGCGCGCAGTTTCGAGGGCAAACTGCAGGTAGAGTTGGCGCAACTCAGGCACCTTTCTACACGCCTGGTTCGCGGCTGGACTCACCTGGAGAGACAAAAAGGCGGCATTGGATTACGCGGTGGGCCGGGCGAGAAACAGCTTGAAACTGACCGTCGATTGATAGGCGATCGAATTCGCCAGCTAAAGAGCAGGCTCGATCAGGTTGATCGACGGCGTTCAATGAACCGGCAAAACCGGCTTCGCGCTGAGATTCCTACCGTGGCGCTGGTTGGCTATACCAACGCGGGAAAGTCCACATTGTTTAATGCGTTAACCGGTGCCGGTGTTTACGTCGAGGACAAGTTATTCGCAACGCTGGATCCCACGGTGCGACGGCTGGAACTGCCCGGCGGCTCAGCGGTCATACTTGCAGATACGGTCGGATTTATCCGTGATTTGCCACATGAGCTGATCGCGGCATTTCGCTCAACCTTGCAGGAGGCCAGGGAGGCGGACCTTATTTTGCATCTTATTGATGCCAGTGATCCGAACCGCTGGCAACGAATCCGGCAGGTTAATGCCGTGCTGAAAGAGCTGGATGCCGATAGGGTGCCACAAATAAGGGTGTACAATAAAATAGATAAGCTGGACCGCCAGCCCCGCCTGACCAATAATCGCAATGGTGAGGGGCGTGCGGTCTGGTTGTCAGCTGTAAGCGGCGACGGAGTTTCCCTGTTACTGGAGTCTATCGGGAAACGGCTGCGGCGAAAAATGATTCACGGCATAATTCGACTCCAACCCAGCCAGGGTCGTCAACGTGCATTACTCTTTGAAATGGGCGCCGTTTTGCAGGAGAAATCTGCTGATGATGGCGGCTGGATAGTGGAGCTGGAAATGGTCGAGCGGGAATTTCGCAGGTTTGTAAAACATGAGAAATTACCACTCGGAATTTTGGAAGATTCGCAGTTGGACGATTCTGCGGATTTGGTATTGCAGAGATAGATAAAGACTATGGCGTGGAACGATTCTGGCAACGATAAAGATCCCTGGGACAAAGAGGGTGGCGAGCCGAACGACCTGGACAAAATTGTCCAGAACTGGCAACGAAAATTAAGCAGCATCATCGGCGGCGGTGGTCGTAGCTCAGCAGGGCCGGGCTCATCGGGTGGCTATGTGCTGATTATCCTGATGCTGATCGCGTGGGGCCTGACCGGCCTGTACCGCATCGATGAGGCGGAGCGGGGCATCGAGCAACGCTTTGGCGCTTATACGATCACCACTATGCCGGGCCTGCATTGGCATTTTCCCTTTCCGGTCGAAGCCGTTGACGTGGTCAATGTGTCTGCGGTTGAGAACTTTCCGTTTCGTACGGAAATGCTCACAGCTGACCGGCAATACGTTTTCATTCAGATGGTCGTCCAGTTTCGCCGCACCGATCCGGTTTTGTACAGCTTCCGCGTTGTTGATCCCGAGTTGACGTTGCAGGACGTTACAGAGGGAGCGCTGCGCGAGGTTGTTGGCACCGCGACGCTGGAGGCGCTGGTTACTGTCGAGCGCGATCAGATCACACCCAGGACGCTGGAGATTCTGCAATCTACACTCGACAATTATGAATCCGGTTTCGTAGTGACATCAATTAACCTTGAGAAACTCGATTATCCGCAGGCAGTACAGGGAGCTGTTGATGATACGCAAAAGGCGTTGAACGACAGTGAAAGATACATCCTCGAAGCGGACACCTATGCCAAGGATATTATTCCGCGGGCACTCGGTTCAGCAGCCCGCGTACGGCAGGATGCTGAAGCCTATAGTGCTCGCGTGACCAGGGATGCGGAAGGTGAAGCTTCAAGATTCGTCGCATTGCTTACCGAGTATCAGAGAGCACCGCGAGTTACGCGTGACCGCTTGTATCTCGAGGCCATTGAAGAGGTCTATGCGAAGTCGAACAAGGTTTTGATTGACTCGGAGGGCAGCGGCAATCTTCTGTACCTGCCGATCGATAAGTTGATAGGTGGCGATACACGTGGCGTGCCTGGCAGCGAGGCTAGTCGCTCTGCCGATGCGCAGACCCCGGAGGTTCTGGCCCGACCGGAACGGACCTCAGATGAAGCACGCGACAGGAGGACCCGCGAATGAATAACTCCAGATTTGTGGCCCTCGTCCTTTTTGGCCTGGCTTTCGTCGGCATTGGTCTTTCAGCATTCACTGTCAATGAGCGCGAGCTCGCGATCAAGTTGCAGGTTGGTGAGGTTGTTCAGACAGACTACGAGCCAGGACTGCACTGGAAGATTCCGCTCATCCAGAATATTCGCAAGTTCCCCAAGCGGATTCTGACCATCAGTGACAGGCCGGAACGAATTTTTACGTCTGAGCGACTCGCGTTACAGGTCGACTTCTTCGTGAAATGGCGCATCATTAATACCGTGGATTTTTACACGTCGACTGGCGGCTCGCTAACTATCGCCAATGATCGTCTGTCGGAAATCATCAAGAACGCAATCGTGACTGAATTCGGCAAGCGCTCTGTGCAGGAAGCCATTTCCGTCGAGCGTGCAGAGTTGATGCGCGATATGTTGGCATCATCTTCAGCAGTCGCGAACGATCTCGGTGTTGAACTGATTGATGTGCGTGTCAAACAGGTTGAATTCCCCGATGACGTTCGCAACGCGGTCTATCAGCAGATGCGTGAGGAGCGCGCGCGGGTTGCTGCCCAGAGGCGTGCAGAAGGTCGCCAGACTGCAGAGGAAATGACCTCCACCGCAGACAAAGAGCGGACTATCATACTCGCGGATGCGTATCGTGACGGGCAGACGCTTCGTGGCGAAGGTGATGCGTTGGCTGCGGATATCTATGCAACTGCATATAGTCAGGACCCCGAGTTTTACGCTTTCTACCGGAGTATCGATGCGTATCGAAAATCGATGGGCAAGGCCGGCGATGTTCTTGTCATCGGTCCGGATAATGAGTTTTTCCGCTACCTCAATCAGTCCGACGGCGAAAACCAGTAACTCGCAGACTAATTTAAGCAGAGAAGAATACCGGCCTGATGCGTGGCGGGGTGCACCTTGTGAGTGACAGAAATGTGGCAGGACCTGCTAACCGCGTTTGCGCTGTATATGATTATCGAGGGAATGATTCCTTTCGTAGGGCCAGATCTGTTTCGACGGACGGTCGCGCGTATCGCTCAGCTTGATGATAATCACCTGCGAGTATCCGGGTTAACAGTCATGGCGGCAGGTCTTGTGCTGCTTTTCATCGTTAGATGAAGCATGTATCGATGAATTCAGGAAATCGGCATGGGTAAAAATGTAGTTGTAATTGGCACGCAGTGGGGCGACGAGGGCAAGGGCAAAATCGTTGATCTGCTGACCGAAAAAGCCGCGGCAGTTGTTCGCTTTCAGGGTGGGCATAATGCCGGTCATACGCTCGTTATAGAAGGCAAGAAAACTGTACTGCATCTCATTCCGTCCGGTATTTTGCGCGATGGCGTAAGTTGCCTTATTGGTAACGGCGTCGTTCTTTCGCTGCCGGCGCTGATCGAAGAAGCAGAGGGACTGGTTGCGAACGGTGTACCGGTTTTCGAGCGTCTTAAAGTTAGTGCGGGCTGTCCGCTGATTCTTCCCTCACATGTGGCGCTGGATGTTGCCAGGGAAAAAGCGCGCGGAGCATCAGCCATTGGCACGACCGGACGCGGCATAGGACCGGCGTATGAGGACAAGGTCGCCCGACGTGCGTTGCGAGTTTCGGATCTGTTCGTGCCAGAAAAATTTGCGGAAAAACTTGGCGATATTCTCGACTATCATAATTTCCTGCTGGAAAAATATTTTGCGGCGCAACCGGTCGATTTTGCAAAAACACTGGACGAGGCCATGCAAGCTGCCGAGACGGTCATGCCAGTAACGGCAGACGTGACGGAGATTCTTCAGGGCCTCGTTGATAACGGCGAAAGTATCCTGTTCGAGGGCGCACAGGGGACCTTTCTGGATATCGACCATGGCACCTATCCGTTTGTCACCTCGTCCAATACCGTTGCTGCGGCGGCCAGCAGTGGTACAGGTATTGGTCCGCGCAATCTCGATTACGTGCTCGGTATTGTTAAGGCATATACAACGCGTGTCGGTGCCGGTCCGTTTCCGACCGAGTTGTTTGACGACATGGGTGAGCATCTGGGTCGGGTTGGCGCGGAATTCGGTGCGACGACTGGCCGGCCAAGGCGCTGCGGTTGGTTTGATGCAGTTGCACTGCATCGCTCCATCGTAAACAGCAGTGTCTCTGGTTTGTGTGTAACCAAACTCGATGTGCTGGACGGTCTTGAGACGGTAAGAATATGCGTGGCTTACGAACTCGACGGCGAACGTATCTCCGGACTGCCGCTGCTCATTGATCGTTTTGCAGATTGCAAACCGGTATACGAAGATATGCTGGGCTGGACGGAATCGACCGTCGGCGCGACATCCTACGCAGCGCTACCAAAGAATGCGCAGACTTATCTGCAACGAATCGAAGAGTTGGTCGGCATACCCGTCGATATTATTTCAACCGGTCCGGATCGCGCGCAGACGATTATTAAGCGACACCCTTTCGAGTAGATCGTCGCCTGTAAAGCCCGGCACCCATAAGCAAGAACAACCAGTCAACGGACCCGCCGCCACCGCTGCTCGTTGTCGGCGGCGGAACTGGAACTGGAGGCGGGGGCGACACTCCGCTGTTACGTATGATGGCGTTTAAGGTTGCAGATCCCGCAATCGTGGCGCCGATCGAATTGTTGAGTGAAATTTCAAAGAACTCGTCATTTTCGGGCACACCATCGTCGCTGACTGTGAATTCCAGCATCTTGGGATCAGCATCGCCGTCCGCCCAATTTATCGTTCCGCTTGTCGCGCCCTGGAAATCAGCGCCAACAGAAGCATCGCCGGCTGTCATTGAATAATTAACAGACACAGCACCCAGGGCACTACCACTGCGTCGTACAACGCCAACCAATGTGCCGAAACCACTTTCCGAAGTTTCGATAGCCGTTTCAGAAAAACTGATCGCCGGTAAGGTACCGGGATCGCTGATATAGAGGCTGGCGGTGCTCAGATTTCCCAGCGTTGCACTCCCACCAGGGCTAATGAGGCGGACCAGCAGGCGCTCAATACCCTCGTTAATGCCGTCATTGACTGCGCTAATATTGATCGTTTTGTTGGTGCTATCGCCGTTAGCCCAGTTCAGTACGCCGCTGGTGACGATATAATCTGCTGAGCCGGCGGTAGCGTGAACGAATTCATAGTTAACGCTGACACTACCAGTCGCGCCGCCATTTCGTTGTACAGACAATTGCGCTGCTTGTCCTTCCGTCGCAGCGACAGATGCCGAGGCGAAGCTCAAGCTGCCCTGGGGCACGTCTCGCGTCATGTCGGCAGCCATGTAGAAGCCACTGTCAATGTCGCTGATCGCGATGTTGCCGCTATGAAAAAATGGGTACGCTCCCCACGCGCCGTTAAACATGCCGCTGTCTGCAACCGGATAAGTGTCAAGTCGCCCTACGGCGACAAGGTTTTCAGGGTCAGTGATGTCGAGGATTGTCAGACCGCGCGTGTAATTCGACATGTAGTACCGGTTACCACGAACAAAACCATTGTGATCAATCGCGTTCGTCGGCCCCGACCAGGTATCTGCCAGAACAGGCGCGGCCAGATTAGCTACCGAAAATACGCGCAGTGTCGTCGGCAAACCTGAGCGCCGTTCGTCCAGTTCATCGTGGACGAATACAAATTGTTTGTCCTCAGACCACCAGCCGGAATGCACATAACCGGCATTCAGATAAGGCGTATCGCTCAGTTGCACCGGGTTTGAGGCGACTGTTATGTCCCAGATTTCGAAGCTGTTTTCATTGAAATCAAGCAATACTTCACAATGCGTGCCGGCGTTCGCGCATTGCGTATCTTTGCGCGGATCTGTAATGATCATTGACGAGGCGTCATGCATGTAGCCGCTGCCCGTGCCACCGGACACAAACGTTGGCGACGCCGGGTTCGTCAGCGAATAGGAGCGATAACTTCCGTTGCCGGTATTCGATCCTGCAACAATCAGTGTCGGAACGTCTCCGGTGATTGAGATGCCGGTAGCGTAATCGGTATTCGTGGCATACACATTGTGGGCGCTGGAGATGTCGCTGGTGTAATTAACTTTGCTGATGGAATGAGGCAATCCGGAAAGATCGATGACAAACAAGCCATCATTTGTCTGGCCGTCAGTGGTCACATAAGCATAAGCCCGCCACCGGTCCGCCGCCGAATCGAAAAACTGGTAAATCTTGATGTCACGCCAGATTTCGTCCTCGCCATCAATGAAGCCGACTTCGCGCGGATTCGTGGCATCGGTGACATCGAAAACGGCCGTGCCGATGTTGAAGCCTGCAATCGCATATTCACGCCCGGTATTCAGATCGACAAAGCCCCAGACGTCCGCTCCCGCAGAAGGCGTAGCACTTATATCTTCAAACCCAACATGAGATAAAAGATCGACCTGGTTACACGGCAATCCTGCTGCGGACCCGCCGACACATGGCGTAAACGGTATGCCGGACTTCAATTGCTGGTGCAATTGCATCAACTTATCCGTTTTCTTTGCTTTGTTAGCGTCCATTCCCTTTTGATCCGCAACAATTCTGAAACCGCGCGCACGCAATTGCTCGCGATATTCATAAGGGACACCGGTCAGTATCGAATCGCCGGTCGACAGGAATTTCGGTTTTTCAGCTTTTCGATAGCCACCGTTGACTTCGACAACGCCACTGATCATGTGAAAAAGGTCTTCGGCTTGCGCAATTGTGTAGCTACCTTCCTGTACCCGTATTTGTCCGCCTTTACCGGCATGCGCCAGCGCATAACCAATGGTTGCACAAGGATTTGCCGGGCTAAGACACTGTCCTTCATCGTTGCCGTCTTCAGCAACGTAAAGGGGCCGTTCTGTGTCGCCATGGGCGAGGGCATCAGAACAAAAAACCAGCGCCAGAAAGGCCAGGAGAGCAGGGGAATAGCGCATGAGTGTCACTTTTTGCGTAAGCCAGAATCGAATCCCAACAGTATCAGGGCCTGCAGCGTTTCAGCAGTGTTTTCGACATAAATGCGGTTTCGGAATCCTATAACGTGAATAGGATCACATGAAACTGAAAAGGTTCCGCCTCAATGGGCCCGATCTGCGCGAATTTGGGCTTGCAAACGGTGCCCGAAAACAGCGAAATAGGGCGCTTCGGGCGGCCCAATAGGGCGCTTCGGGCGGCCCAATAGGGCGCTTCGGGCGGCCCAATAGGGTGCTTGAATTGGCGTCACCTGGAAGACATGCATAGCGAAATTGCGGCAAGATGCCGCTCCCACGAGGCCGCGCTGCATTCGTGGGAGCGGCATCTTGCCGCGATTCATCGCACTGGCATCATGTCGGCGCTGGCAGACTATTAGAGAGGCAGAAGTGAGTAACGCATTACTTTTCAAGGCTGGACCCGGTGCTTTGCAGGACGTACGCAAACGCGGCTTCTCGGCAGAGCGAATAGGCACAATTGCCGGCGCATCCGGCGGCGCCAAATGGCTGGTTCTGAGCCAGCTGGACCGGGTCATCATCGAGCGGGTTTTGCCGGCGTTGTCCGGGCCGGTGCACTTGTTGGGTTCGTCAATTGGCGCCTGGCGATTTGCCTGTTATGCACAATCATCTCCGCTGCAGGCCCTGGATCGATTCGAATCCGGTTACCTTGAGCAGGAATACAGTGATGCTCCTGACGCCAGGGAAATCTCGGACAAGAGTCGTGAAATTCTGCAAAGCATGCTTGGCGGTAATCGTGCGCGCGATATTATAAATAACCCTGTGCTACGCATGCACATCATGACGGTTCGTAGTCGGTTTTTGACGGCGAGCGAAAAACGGCCACTGCTTGCTGCGGGACTCATGCTGGCCGCGACAGCAAATATTGCCAGCAGGCGTTCGCTTGGCGCTTTTTTTGAGCGCGGCCTGTTTTACGATCCACGCGACTTGCCACCGTTCTATAACGCGTCCGGTTTTCCATTGCATCGGATAGAACTGACAGAAAAAAACCTCGTCGACGCGGTCCTCGCATCCGGCGCAATTCCGCTTGTACTGCAAGGTGTTCGCAACATCGACGGGGCCCCACAGGGTATATACCGTGACGGCGGTATTATTGATTACCACCTCGATCTGCCATTGAGCGATACGGATCGCCTGACATTGTTTCCACATTTTTTCGAACACATTACGCCGGGCTGGTTTGATAAGAAGTTGTCCTGGAGAAAACCCGCGCCGGAACATACCGACCGCACGATTTTGATTTGCCCGTCACCCGAGTTCATTGCCAGGCTGCCAAACAAAAAAGTGCCCGACCGAACTGACTTTACAACGATGTCACCGGAGTTACGCAGGAAGGTTTGGCGTGGTGTGGTTGCAGCCTGTGAAGAGCTTGCGGGTGAATTGAACGAAGTACTTGAAAAGGACCAGCTTCCGGCGCGACTTGAACCTTTGTGATAGTCTTCGCGAACAAAACGGGGACGAAAAAAATTGAATAATAAACGTCGTCGGGCCGCGCAAGCGGTTCATGTAGTATTTCCAGTAGTACCAGGCACGTGCTTATCTGTCGCATGCGGGTACGGGAAAAAACGATGAGTGGCACGACTGTGTCGCCTGTCACCGGCAGGGCGTACCCGGAGTTGACCTGGACGGCCGTAATCGTCGGCTGGATTCTCGGTGTCATCATTGCCATTTCTATAGGCTATGCAGCGCTAATTCTCGGCTTTTCTATTGAAGGCTCCGAGCTTGCAGCAATCCTGGGTTTCGGTATTCTGCGTGGCGTTTTGCGGCGCAAGAGCATCATCGAAAATAACATTGTGCAAACAATTGCGAGTGGCGTTAATGGCGCGTCCTCCGGAATGATGTTTTCGGTACCTGCGATTTTTATTTTGGGCTACGGCGATCAGTTTGATCCTGTAATCATGACGTTCGGTTGTATCGCCGGAGCATTCCTGGGTATTGCGTTTATTATTCCACTACGCAAACACATGATCGATTTTGAGCGATTGACTTATCCCGGTGGCGTTGCCGTCGCAACAATTCTGAAATCTCCGGGCGCCGGCGTACACAAAGCTGTCATTCTGTTGTCTGCTGCAGCACTAAGTGCCGGTGTGCACCTGGTTTCCAAAATTACCGGATTCGAGAACTGGGACCTCGGGGTATTAATTGGTTTGCCGCCCTACATGAATGGAATCTGGTACCTGTCATTATTGACCGTCGGTGTAGGCTTCATCGCAGGGCGGGGCGGTGTGGCATTTATCATCGGCGGTTTCGTTGCCTACTGGTTTCTGTCGCCAATGTTGGCAGCGACTGGCGGTTTCCCGCTCGATGCCGTTGGCGCGGTGATCAGTGATCCCAATCAATTGCGTTTGTTGTTGTATCGGCCTCTTGGGATCGGCATGTTAATCGGGGGTGCAATGATGGGCGTCGCACTCGCATTGCCGTTGATAATAAGCACTGTCAGTTCGATGCAAAATGCATCAAAGCTTGAGAGTGGATTGTCGAAGGACGAAATGCCGATCAAGTTTCTATATATTGCGATCGTCGGCGCAGCCGTCGTTCTCGCCATTATTGCGATTACGTCTGTAGAAGCGGTGGGTATTGTCCGTGGAATTGGCATGGCGTTATTGGGCACTGTCTGGATCTGGATGTCCGGGATCATTCTTTCTGAAGCGATTGGACGCACCAACTGGTCACCGCTATCGGGAATGACGCTTATCGGCATCACGTTACTGATCATTACGACCGCGGGTCTGGAACGTGGTGATTCTATTGTCGCTGCCATAATGGTCGGTGCGGCAACTTGTGTTGCGATGTCGCAGGCGACAGACCTGATGCTCGACCTGAAAACCGGTTACCTCGTTGGCGCAACGCCGCGCATGCAGCAGATGGGACAGTTTATTGGTGCCTGGCTCGGACCTATAGTCATCATCGGCCTGATCTTCGTGCTGGACGAAGCCATGACGCTTGGCAGTACTGCACTACCAGCGCCGCAGGGGCAGGCACTGGCCAGTATGGTAGAGGGTATTCTGGGCGGCAACGTGCCGGTCGAAAAATACGCCGCAGGGGCTGCGTTAGGCGGAATTTTGTCAGCAGTTATCGGCGGGCTTGGAATAACCGTCGGGCTGGGTTTTTATCTGCCGTTCAACATTATCCTGACGTATTCACTGGGCACATTGGCTCGTGAAATTGCGGATCGCGTGAAAGGCGAATCGTGGAGTGAGAGCGTCGGTATTCCGATCGCTGCCGGCCTGATTGTTGGAGAGGCGCTGGTTGGTGTTGGCCATGCGATCAATATCGTAGTCTCGGCAGCGTAGAGGGGAAAGTAACCGTGAAGAAACTTGGATTCTTGTTACTCATAGGCGGATTTCTGGTTGCTGCGTACTCAACGGCGCTGGATACCGAATCTGTCGAGTGGATGATGTATGTCGTTGCGGCGCTCGTTGCAATTACCGGCGTTTTCCTAGTAAAAAGAGACGAGCGCGGCAAGGCAAAATCGGCAACAGTGCTGTCAGCTAATCGTGCGGAACTTTCCGATTCCCTGGAAAAAATTATCAGCAACCTGGAGGACATGACAGGCGGGGAAGAGACGATTGCGACAGAATTATTGCGCGATGCGATTGATGCTCGCCTGCGTGATGACTTACGCCGTTTCGCCGACGCCAGGAAGACTTTGATTCATTTGTTTGGCCTGCAAACGTACGCCAACCTGATGAGCAATTTTGCGGCCGGTGAGCGCTATATCAACCGTGTATGGTCGGCATCGGCAGACGGCTACGATGCCGAAGCCAGGACTTACCTCGTCAAAGCGGCGACGCGATTTCGTGAGGCGCAGGCGCAATTACAGGCAGCGATTGCCTGACAGAAATATCGAGACAATAGTCAGCCTGCACCGAAAGCGATTATAAGTAGCTGTTATATAACAATAAAAAGAATTCGGGTTCCACGTTTACGGTGCTGAAATCCGATATAATGAACGCATGCTGACGGATTAATGCCTATGACGACAGACAACACGAATGCTGCTGATATAACAGCGCCTTCCTGGTTACTGGCACTGCTTGAAGCGCCGCGTGCGCTGACTGAGGCAGGCTCATTGATTCCGGCGCATTCACTATTGAAGAATCTGCCCGTAGGTGATGGTCATGCCGTTATGACCTTGCCGGGGTTCCTGGCCTCGGATCGTTCAACCCGTACCTTGCGTCGGTACATGCGTAACTGGGGTTACGGCGCACATCGGTGGGAGCAAGGTCGAAACCTGGGCCCATCCCGAAGCAACGATGTAGAAGCGCTTCTCGACGCAAGATTGAGTGATCTTTATCAGCAGTCCGGTGGCAAAGTTACGCTGGTGGGCTGGAGTCTGGGCGGACTTTTTGCCCGCGAAATGGCGCGTCGAAATCCGCAGTGGGTACGCTCGGTTATTACGCTTGGCAGCCCGCTTGGCAATCCGCGGGCAACCAATGCGTGGCGGTTGTATGAGATGATTTCAGGAATCAAGATAGACGATGAAGTGATTCGGCGGCGTGTGAAAAAATTGCGCGCGCCAACACTGGATGTGCCGGTTACGGCTATTTACAGTAAGACCGATGCCATAGTGGCGTGGCAAATTGCGAAATTACCGCCCGGCGACAGGGTGGAGAATATCGGCATCGCCACCAGTCACCTGGGAATGGGATTTAACCCTGCAGTGCTGTACGCGATCGCTGATCGGATGCGTCAGGAAGATGACAATTGGCGGCCATTCGAAATCAGCGGTTTCCGTAATATCTTCTTTCATTAATTTTTTAATTTATTTATATTTCGGAGTCGCTATTGCGTTCACAATTGCGGCTCAGCAGAGAATTTTCAATGCAACAACTATCCGGACTTGATTCATCTTTCTTGTACCTCGAGACAGGTACGACGCCAATGCATATTGGCAGCCTCGCCATTTATGACCAAAGTACGGCACCGGGCGGCCAGGTAACGTTCAAGGATATCCTGCAGTTTTTCCAAAAGCGCCTGCACAAGGCACGTGCATTTCGACAAAGAGTTGCGCGGGTTCCGCTGAGCCTCGATCACCCTTACTGGGTTGAAGATCCTGATTTTGACCTGGAATTTCATGTGCGCCACATTGCGCTGCCAAGTCCCGGTGACTGGCGGCAGCTGTGTATTCAGGCCGCACGGTTGCATGCGCGGCCACTGGATCGATCCAAGCCGCTGTGGGAGGCGTATGTAATAGAAGGGTTGGATAACGTTGCAGGCGTGCCCAAGGGCAGCTTCGCGCTGTTGACCAAGATCCATCATGCGGCGATAGACGGCGTCTCTGGTGCCGAAATATCAGCGGCTATTCATGATCTGAGCCCCGATGCCGAGGTGGATGAGCCAGATTTCGAGTGGCAGCCGGAGCGCATTCCAACCGGCGTCGAGTTGCTCAGCAAAACACTGTTGAACAGTGCCACTGCGCCACTCAAGTTCGGCAAACTTGTTTATCGATCTGCACCGGCAGTCGCTAAAGTTGTCGCCGGCATTTCAAGTCGTCAACTCAAGGTGCCTTTGCGCGTACCGCGTACCCGGTTCAACGGAAAAGTATCTGCACACCGCGTTTTCGACGGCAGGTCATTCGACCTGAACGAGGTCAAGGCGATCAAGAATTCGCAACCCGGCACCACGGTGAATGACGTTATTGTCAGTGTTTGCGGCGGGGCTTTGCGCAAGTATCTTGAATCTCGTCATGAACTGCCGGACGAGTCACTGGTTGCAATGGCACCGATATCTGTGCGTCCCGACGAGAAAAGGACATCTGCAGGCAACCTGGTATCGGCGATGAGCCTTCCGGTATGTAGCGACATTGCTGATCCACTCGATCGTCTGCTGGCGGTTAGCCGCGAAAGTATTCAGGCGAAGAAGCTGGCCTACACGATGGGTCCCGAACTGGCAGCGAGTGCAGCGGAATTCCTGCCCTCGACGGTGTCCGGTTTTGTGGCGCGCGCCTATGGTGCGTCGGGTCTGGTTAATCGCGTGCCACCGATGGTTAACACCGTTATCACCAATATACCTGGAGTTAGCGTACCGCTATATTCAATGGGTTCGAAAATGGTGGCAAATTATGGCCTTGGGCCTATTTACCACGGTGTTGGTTTGTTTCAACCGGTTATCAGTTACAACAATACAATCACGATCAGCGTGATTTCAGACAGAAATATGCTGCCTGACCCGGCGTTTTATGTTGATTGTCTGCAAAGCGCGTTTGACGAGCTAAAGGCTGCAACGATTGGAAAAGCGCAGGCAGTGAAAAAGAAAAAGCGCGCGAAGAAAAAGGCCGTTAAGAAAACCACCGTGAAGAAAACCGCGACGACGAAAACCGTGCCGGAAAAACCTGGTAACGGCGCAGTGCAGGCGAATACCTGATTATTTTTTCTTGCCGAATCGCGTGCAACGTTCGGTCAGCATCTTCTGGATTGAATCGACGTCTTCGTTCATCAGATAATCTTTTTGTTCTTTCCAGCCACCGAGCATCGCCAGGTTGCGCTCATTCACGATAAGATATTCGTTGCTATTCTGTGAGTCAATCTCCCAGCCCGGTACGGTTATCACCGAGCGTACCCGAATCTCATGGCCGACCAGTTTGCGCAATTCGCGTGCCAGCTGAGCGGATTTCGCACCACTCCTTGCAACTGACATAGATTCATTTCCCGGTGCGAAAGACAGCGCATCGCCCTGTAAACGTGCGCGATTATCTTTGCCTGGTTTCCTGGCGATTACGCTGATTGCGTAGATGCCGTGCAAACCCACAACGACATTATCGATTATGCCGGCCTGACAAAGTACATCGTGAAAAACACGGTTCTGGTTAGCCGTCAGTTTTTGTAATGAATGCCCTGTTGCCATATTGGCGTCCAGGACAAATGCAAGACGACGCCGGGCTATCAATATCTGGAACAGGCGAAAAGCGGTGTAAGAGGCGGCAATGACACACAGGACCAAGGTCACGATCAATTGCCATTGTGGCAGCTCATCAAACATGCCCTTTGGTGGCAGGAGGTAGGAAACACTGAAAATAACGGTGAATACTAGCGCCGAAGTCAGGTAAACGGCTTGCTCACGGCTGAGGCGCTCCAGGTCGTCACGGAAACGTTGTGCAGCCTCGCTCATGATGCTTTTTGGAAATCGGCTGGAGGTGGCAGAGTGTGCGAATGCCTGCCAGGACTTTACAATGAGCAAGAACACGATCGTGCTGGTCAGTGCGATCGTCACCGCTCCACTCAATACAACTAGATTCATGCGACAGGGGCTCACGCTGGCGATTTACGGATAAATACAATTTAGCTGCTGTGGCCATTCGATCACTGTGACGCAGGTCACAATGGTTGCCTTCCAAATACGCCATTCGTTGCGGCTTGCAGCCTCTGCGCGGTGTTACGTGAAACGGATCACAGCCGCCAGCCTGTTGTCCTTGGTACCGTCAGGGCAATTCTCGAGTTTTGCCGCGGGCAAATACCAATGGAGTTTATGATGAAAACCAGATGGGCAGGAATGCTGACAGTTATTGCGCTGCTTGGAGTCAGTGGTTGCGCGACCATGAGTGCTGATGAATGTGCGGTAAGCGATTGGCACACTATCGGTTACGAGGACGGTGCCCGAGGGTCTTCTGCCGACCAAATCGGCAATCATCGAAAAGCGTGCGCCAAACACGGCGTTGCGCCGGATTTTGAGTCTTATCAGGCCGGTCGAAAAGACGGTTTACGTCAGTTCTGCCAGCCATCACGTGGCTTTAACCTGGGTACCAGCGGCGGACGTTATAATGGTGTTTGTCCATCCGATATGGAGTACGACTTCGTTGAAGCATTCAACTCCGGCCACCAGTTATATAGTCTTCGCGCCAGTGTGAATTCGGCGACCTACCAGATCAATGCAAAAGAAAGCGAGGTGGAGAAGACGAAGGACGAGATTCGTGAAGCGGAAGCAGAACTTATCGCCAGAGAGACGACGATGCAAAACAGGGTGCTGATTCTGGCGGACCTGAAAGATATGTCCGAACGAATCGGGCAACTTGAAGCGGAAGTCGTCGATCTGATCGAGGAACGTGCTATTGCCGAACAACAGCTGGCTTCCTACCAATCTATGCTTGCAGACACCGGATACTAGAATAACAATATCGAAATAAAGGGCCGCAGGTGTGAACCTGCGGCCCTTTTTTGTTCTTCTCCGGGAGCGGCATCTTGCCGCGATCAACCTTTAATCGCGGCAAGATGCCGCTCCCACAAAACACGTACCAGAGCCGGCAATAGCGAAACGTATCGTCAATTATTGGGCCTTACAAACACCTAATCGTCGCGACGATCACCGTATTTGCGTTGCTCCTCCCTGAATTTTACGGATTCTCCAGACCCTTTGCTTACTGTGGCAATAATATGAGCTTTAGCAATGCCATAATCATCTGTGATGAGGGAATTGAATGTAACAGATTTATCCTGGTCGAAATCGAAAGAAGTAAAGGGATCAATGCCTATTAATTTAACTTCAGGCGCCTCATCCTTAATTACGTCAATACTATACAAATCTGAAGTATATGTGTTTCCTAGAAGGTCTTTAAATTTAAAATTATAAAACCCAGAATATTT
>RCNC010000603.1_pt1 | contig 23160 bp, 25 predicted proteins | sample 2041301 | NCBI WGS metagenome assembly RCNC01 (sample SAMN09708231, study PRJNA481090) | Marine sediment metagenome, whole genome shotgun sequencing project. | biome: marine sediment; feature: ocean; material: sediment; isolation source: Sewage treatment plant 13A marine sediment (STP13A) ...
TCGGTGGTCATTGCATGGCAACGACACCGTTCCCTTTTTAGAACTCGGGGATGTTAACGCGAGTGTCTGCCAGCGTACCATTATGCGGCGCAACTAGACCATCGACAAAACCCCCATCTCAATCATCCCTTCTTGACCCGGGCGTCGAGCTTGAAAACCCCTCACCTTAAATCGCCGATACCTCTTGGTTCGGGTGATTAGATTTCGCATAAACACCGTGTTTTTCTTGACAAGCAGCCCAATTTATTGTTTTTAAGGGAAAAAGGAACAAATCATGATCATGGTTCAGGCCGCTGGTTTCAGTGATATCGGAAAAGTTCGCAAGGCAAATGAAGATTGCTTCCTCCTCAACGAACCGATCGGACTATACGTCGTGGCAGACGGGATGGGGGGACATCGCGGCGGCGGGATAGCCAGTCAAATTGCCATAGAAACCATCGACGGATACATGGCAAACCCATCTCAGGAATTTTCAGATGCCGATGGAACCCAGGCCGTTGACGTCCAGAGTGCGGCCGCCAACCGCCTGCGCCAAGGCATCTTCTTGGCCAATCAAAAAATCTACAATCAGTCCGTCGCGGACAAGGCCTGCCGGGGAATGGGCACCACTGTTTCTGCGCTCTACCTTTCCGGGAATTCCATCATCACAGCCAATGTGGGAGACAGTCCCATTTATCTGTTGAGAAATAGGGAAATCGAGACCCTTTACACGCCCCACACCCTGCTTCACGAGCGCAAAAAAATACCCAAGTCAATGAATGGCCGGTATTCAGAAAGCAGACTGGCGCATATTCTTACCCGGGCCGTTGGTATCCGGCCTGACGTCGGTGTGGCGCTTGTAGAAACCCCATGCTTTTCAGACGATATCGTCGTCCTATGCAGCGACGGCCTCAGTGGCAAAATTTCCCAGGAAGAGATCCGCGATCTGGTCTACCAGAATGATTCGAATTCGGCGTGCAGAAAGCTGACTGATTTGGCCAATCAAAGAGGCGGCGAAGACAACATTACCGTCATCGTGGTGCGGGTCACATCGGCAAACGAGAGGCCGGTAAATCGTCTGTTTGGACGAATTGCCGGCATTCCGGCATGGATTGCATCCCTTTTCGGCGCTAAAAACCGTTCCTGAGCAGAGTCTCTTGTAAAAAAGGCGGCCAAATGATCAGAATGCTCGTCAAGTATAAGGACAGAACGATCAAAGAGTTCGCCCTCGATCGAATCGACACCCTATCCATAGGGAGAAACCCCAATCACCATCTGGTCATCGATAATTATGCGGTTTCCGGCAACCATGCCGTCATTCTCAGAGAAGGCAACCGATTTATCCTAAAGGACACCCACAGTAAAAATGGTACCTTCCTGAATGGATTGACCGTTCAGCAGGCGAATCTCAAAAACGGGGACCTCATCACCATCGGCAAACACACGCTGGTTTTTTTGGACCATGGGCGGTCAAGGCCGAGACCCGAACAAGGCGGTTTAAAAACCTCCGGCCTGCCCGGTGATCCCGGTCCGGACCACACCATGTTCATGGACACGGAAGTCTACCGCCGGATGCTGGCCGAGAGCGGAGATATTCCCGAAATCCCTAAAGCACCGGCCTACGTGGCCTTTCTGGCTGGCGGGAACGGCAGATTCGACCTGGCAAAAAGCATGATTACGATCGGCAGATCCCACCGGTGCGATATCGTCATTGGTGGTTTTTTTTCCTTCCTGGCCGGAGATCCGGCTGCGGCTATCAGCAAGACCCCTCAACACCACTACATCAGCGGCGTCAGTGGCTGGATCAAACCGAAAGTCAATGGGCAGACCGTCCACGGGCCGGTCCGTCTTAAAGACATGGACATCATCAAAATCGGTGTGGTGGTTCTCCAATACGCCTCAGAAGGCCCGGCAGCACCATAAAGGAACCTCCCCTTGGAAGACCGGTTTAAACGGATGGGCACGCTATGAAAAAATGGATCACAATCATCGTGCTCTCAGCGATTTGCACCGCCGTTATCACATTCATTAAAGTTGATCTCACCTCGACCAGTCAGGTCATCTATATCAAGGGAGGAGAGCCGGTCCTTGCCGATAAGGTCGACCAGTCCGATCAATTCGTCTTTTACGAAGCCAACGGAAAATCCGGCATGTTTATGAAAGATGACGTGACCTCCTTCGGGTCAATCAAGGTTCAAAAACAGACCTCTCTGCTTAGTATCATCGACCACCAGAAGCTAAAGATATTGGTGAATTTAGGATTCAATCAGAAACTGATTCGGGCTTTTGATAGTCGCCTGCTGATTTTTCTGTTTATGCTTGCCACTGCATCTGGAATCGCCAAACTGATCCTGATGTTATCGACTGCGGTAAAAACCGAGGCTTCAAAAACACCGACGGTCGATGGTCTCTCTAATAAGTCCGATCGATCCTGCGATGTTGATGAAGATTGTCAGGAGACTTCCTATTTACGTGATATCGCACTGTTTTTCCTTGGGATTTACAAGGTCCAAAACGGCCTGGATAAGGATGTTCCTGCCCGCTTTACCATGACCGAAACCTCCACATCACAGAAAATGAAAATTTTCGAATTGGGCGTCAAAGGCAGCAACGACTGGCTGACCCGTCGAATGTCCGTCGGGCCGTTGGGAGAAGAGACCGGCAGCAAAAGCAAATGCTTTTACGTGATCTACGACACCCACATGGTAGTAAAGATACCGCCAGTTCCAGTCACGGATATGGAAAAATATGTGCGGGACATTCGAAGAGAGGTGCAGACCGCCGCACACCTTTCACCGGTCACCTGCATCGTTCCCATGGTGTCCGTAGTGCTTAAAAAGGTTAAAAAGCTGCCATATGAATCGAGCCTTACCCAAGAGCAACTGGAAAAACAATATATCCGGCTGGTTGAAGAGAATCCCGACTATCAGGAATACCTGAAAATCAGAGACCGATTTGCCTTCTTTATGGAACTGACCAACAGTTTCTTCTTAGGGCGGGTCATTGATGAATTGCACGAATCCAAAGACAAAACCGGTAACGAATTCCGTGATGCGCCGGACGTGGCTTGGGACCAGGAAGCATTCACCATCCGATACGGACTGGCGTCCCTCCCCGTTTTTGAGGGGCTTCATACCCTTTACCAACTTTGTGAGGCCGAAACCAATCGCATTATCAAGGAGTCGGGCCAAGGGGAAAAGGTCCACACCTTCCAGATCAAAAACTGGTTTCTGGCCTATATCTCCGGAGAGAATCGCAACATAGAAGAAAAAGGAATTGATGCGGCACTGCTCTCCCGGATCACAGATGGCTTTTCAACCGTTTTCAAAGCCAATCAAAAAATCGTAGACGACCTGATCCAGCTCTTGAAAACGCAGCAGGAGACAAAAGCCTTTTCGAAAAGCAGGCAGCAGATCGAAAATATCGCGTCCAATGTGCTGCAGTTGCTCTGCTTGCTCAAAGAAAAGCGCTTAGCGCTAAGGGACTTGAAGCCGGACAATTTGTTTCTGGATGCTGATCCGGACACCTATCCGGGATTTCTGAAAAATAAGAGCGCATTTTCAATCGGCGTAATCGATGTAGAAACGGCGGTTTCGCTGAAACCCACCCGCGACGGCACCATTGCTCAACCCCTTCTCGGAGGAACGCCCCTTTATGCCACACCGCTCCATCTATTAAAAAACAGGACGATTTCCTCCAATTTTGGGAACCTGGGGGATGCGCTGCATCTTCAGGATTGGTTTTCCACTATGGCAATTATGTTCAAAGCGGTTACCGGAAGGAACCTTTTTCCCAGAGCCGCCCGTTCTTTCCCGGGGATTTTGAAAATCCTCAAGTCCAGCCGTGACCGCACCGATCCCGATGAAGCCACCGTCAAGGCCATGAGCCAGAAATTCTGGTCGGCCGCAGCCACTGACATTAAATCCCACATGTCTGCATTCTCAGATGTATTGAACCAATTGACCCTGTCGGTTCCCGAAGCCATGGCACCCCCGATCAAGCAAGAGCTGGAGCGCGAAAAAGCCTTAATTCATCTGGCGATCCGCAAGCATGTCTCTTTGTCTCCTCTCTTAAAGAGCGAAAAAAACAAGGTTTTTCTTCTGGAGGCGTCATGTGATACCCTCGCCAAGCAGGTGGCCCGGTGGGAAAACCACACGCAGCTTCCGGATCAACATCAACGCGTCGCACCCCAGATGGTTGCATTCTTGAATAATCTGAATCGATTAAAACTGGGCGAATCAGAAAAACGCCGTGCCATCGCCGCATTTGCCAACCCACCCCACCACGTTTCCGCCTATTCTCTCCTAGAAGCCATGTTCCAGATTGTCTTCAGAGCCATGTACAAGTCACGCTGGAAAGCACTGCCGACAGCCGCCGGCGCGTCCGCCCAACAAACCGCCGTAAAAGAAGATCGCTCAATGGTCACCACGATATTAAACGACAATTGACCCTGACGAAGCGCTTTATGGAAAAAGCCGCAAGCTCGCTTACGACCGGGGGGCTTTGATAAATTCTGAAATAGCCGCCTTGTCCTTGATGCCGTCTTCGGTCACCAGAAAATCCACATGCTTTAGGTCCACGGTGTCGTGAGAGTGGGTGATCAACTGGAAAGAGACGTCGCCATGGGTTTTGGATTCCACTTTTCGATGGATGCGTTGCTGGGATGAGTGCCGGTGGGAAAATTTGAGGGTATTGGCAAACAGGTAGACCGGTAGGTTGCTCAGGTGACACAGGCTGACAATATTGGCGGATCCAATAGCTGAAATGACTTTCATGTCGTCGGTGATGGACAATGCGCCCATGAACACCTTGTTGCCCTGTTCGATATAGTGGCTCAGGCTGTATTCGGGGATGATTTCCATGTCGATCCCGGCGGCGGACAGGGACTTGATCAACCGACGGGTCTTGGCCAGATCCTGCTTGAGCACGATCACCTTGAAGGTTTTCTGCAGGGTCTCCCTGGCCAGTTTAAGCATGTTGGTGACATCGTAGCTGATGGTGTGAACGATGATCACATCGCCTTCGCTGATACAGGTCAGGCCGTGCTCGATCACTTTGCCGGTCTTGGTGATGATCTTGTGGTGCTTTGCTTCCAGAATCTGGATCGCCTTGTCCTTGATCTGGTCGATGGACTCATCGGGTGCTTCACCGATCTCCTTTTCAAACTCTTCAATCAGGTGAATCAGGGGAATGACCTTGGGCTCCGTGTTCTTAATGGCCTCGGACAGTTCCAAATACAGTTCACGGACCTCCTCGACACTGCAGCGCACCTGTTTGATGGATTCGATGAAGGCCTTGATGGCCATCATGGTGACCCGGGAAGAGCCAACGGTATCCTCATGGTCCCGGATCAGACTGCACAATATTTCTTTGTCTTCGGTTTTCATAACGATATCCACAAATAAAGCATTAAATAGCCCGATGCAATCACCAGTGTGATCAGGGTGATCACGACACTTTTTCTTGCAAAATCGAGAAATGAAATCTCCTGGCCGAATTTTTTCGCCATACCAATCGACACAATATTGGCCGACGCGCCAATCATGGTCAGGTTACCGCCCAGGCAGGCGCCCAGAGACAGGGCCCACCAGAGGATGTTGTTGGGAATGGGGTTGCTCTCCAGCATCAGCTTGACGATCGGAATCATGGTGATGGTAAACGGGATGTTGTCCAGGAAGCCCGAGACGATGCCGGACACCCACAGCACCGTCAGCACGATCACGTAGGGGTTGTCACCCACGCGCAGGAAGATGTTGTGGGCCATCCATTCGATCACCCCTTTTTGCTCCAGTATGCCTACCAGGATGAACAGGCCGGTGAAAAACAAAAGGGTGCTCCACTCGATCTCTTCCAGCATCTCTTCCACGTCGATACGGGTGATGACGAAAAGGATCATGGCCACCAGCATCGCCACCACGCCCGGAGACAGTTTGGTGATGGTCTGGGTGACAAACAGAACAATGGCCAGGCCCAGGCATACCAGTCCTTTGGTCAGGAAGATCTTGTCGATTTTCGTATCCAGAAATTGGTAACGGATCTTCTCCAGTAGCAGCTGCACTGAAAAGAGCTTGGCCAGGTTGGTGTCGATGGGCTTGAATTTGTCCCGGTTGGTGGCCCAGATGTATACGAGCGCGGCCGCAAAGCAGACCAGGACCGGCAGGGTGAGATTGAGCATGAACTGGTTGAAGGTCAACCCGACCTTGGAGCCGATGATGATGTTGGGTGGATCGCCGATCAGGGTGGCCGTGCCGCCGATATTGGATATAATCGCCTGGCTGATCACGTACATCTTGGGGTCCAGGCCCATGCCCGCGGTGAGTTCGATGATGATGGGGATGATGATCAGCACGGTGGTCACGTTGTCCAGAAAAGCGGACAGGACGGCGGTGACGATGGAAAAGAGAATCAATATTTTCAGCGGACTGCCCTGGGTCAACTCGGCGATTCTGACCGAGACGATCGAAAAAAAGCCCGATTTTCTCAGTATGGCCACGATGGACATCATGCCCAAAAGCAGCATGATGGTTTCGAAATCGATAAACTCGACGGCCTGGTGCTCACTGACTACATGGAGCACCAGCAGAATCATGACGCCGAGCAGCGCGGCGACGGCCTTGTTGACCAGTTCAAAGGTCAGGGCCACATAGACCGCCAGAAAAACGACAATCGGAAGCAGGGCACCTTCCATCTTTAATCCTTTTCACGAATTGGATGATGAATATCAAAAACGCACATCGTCCAAATTGGATTGAGCGATGCGTCGTCCGAGAAAACCGTATTTTTTGACAGGGTAAATGACGGCGGCTTCCCGAAACTACCACGTCCTGGAAAAAATGACTCTTTTAATTCACTCACGACCCAATGTCAAACAGGGTGCCCTCCCAATAAAGGAGAAGAATGGGACCGAACAAAAGAGAAGCAGCGCCGGCGATCTGATAATACCGGCGCTGCTTTTTTTTCCAGCGTATCGACAATCGGTCTGATGACCGCAGGAATTATTTCTTTTTGGTTTTAGATGCCGCCGGTTTTGTTACCACCGTATCTTTGCTGCCGACCACCATGCCAATCACCGCGCCCAGCGAGGCGTCCATGTCCAGTTTCTGGGTGTTGACTACCAAATCATAATTGCGAGGATCGGCGACGTCTGCATTAAAGGATTGGCGGATAAAGGCGGATCGCCGGTTTTCCCGGTTGATCACCCGCCGCTTGGCCTCTTCGCGGGTAACGCCGAATTCCTTGGCCACGTTATTCACCCGGGTATCCAATGGCGAAATCACCCGAATACTCAACCGGTCTTCCGCCGGAATCAGGAAGTTGGCCCCGCGGCCGACAATGATGGCATTGCCATGGCTGGCGATCGCGGCAACCACTTTCATCAAATGATCCAGGTAAACCCCCGGCCATAGATAGCGGTCGTTCACCAGGGATGAAATAAAATCCTTGATTCCGGAGAGCCGGTCTTTTTCCATGGTTTCGATCACGGCGCCACTGATGCGGGCACTTTCAGCAATTTCCTTTACGATGTTACGGTCAAACAAATCGATGCCGAGCCGTTTGGCCAGCCCCTGGGCAATGACCCGTCCCCCACTTCCCGGTTCCGAAGAGATGGTGATTACCGGTATATGGGTCCGGGTTTGATTTTTCCACTTTTCGATCTGGTCCTTGATAAATGTTTCGATGGAGGCATTTTTTTCCATGATAGACGTCCCGTCCTGCCCGTTTGGTCCTAAAACGGCGATTGATAGAGGTTGGTGTGACGAAAGTAGAACCGAGGATTCCCTAATGAAAAATGATGGCGCTGTCAAGCTGCAAAGAAAGATCGGCTAAAGAGTATAATAAGGAAAGTCCCTTGGGTGAGACACTCATTCATTCAGGCGTGAAGACTGCTCATGTAATCATCCAAAAGCTGCTGGGTGTCTCCAGCGGTCATTACGCTTGGCAGTTTTACCGTCGCTTGATCGATGGCCATATCCAGCAACTCCATTTTGAGGCCGGCCTTGGCCTGGGTTATCCGATTCTCCATCTTACGCCGAGCCTCTACCAGCATGATTGCACTTTGTTGCCTGCCCTGTTCCACGACTTGCTGTTTGCGGGTCTCTCCCTGGGAAATCAGTCGATCTTTCAGTTCCTGGAAGTGGAGTCGGTTTTCAGCCCCCTTCTTTTTTACTTCCTTGATTTCGCTAATAATTCTGGCTTTTTCGGATTCCAGTTCGCCAAGTTCAGAAACGATGTCACTTTTTTGCAGCTTTAAAAAATCTTTGATGGGTTCTCTGGCATATTTTACGATCACTGCGACAAGGATGATAAAGTTGACCCAGCGCATTGCCACGTCGTAAGTGGGTCTCCATTGGGCGTCAGCGGCCTGGGCCGCTGCAGGAAGAGCCACCATAAGAAATCCCGCAAACAGGGTCGTGACGCACAGCACACCTGTTCTTTCAGTCAACTTCATGATTACAGCCTCCGATGAAGCACTTTTTCCATGATCGTCAAAGTAATGGCCTCCACCTCCCCGGCCAATTCCATGCGAGCCTGCCTTACTTGGTCTTTTACCCGGGTCTCCGTTTCATGCCTTAATTCTGAAATCTGTTGCCGTGCATCCTCCAAGATGTCCGAGGCCCGCTGATCCCCTTCTGTTTCAAGGGAAAGAACAACATTTTGGGCCTCTTGGATGACCTTGGCCTGCTCGCGATCAAGATCTTTGCCTACTCGAACCAGATCTTCTTTCCCTGAAATGATATCTTTCTGGAAATCGGAGATTAACTCCTTCCGCTGGGAAATGGTGCTGAGCAGCGGGCGGAACATAATCCGGTTCATGACATAAAGAAAGATCAGGAAAGAGACCAGCTGGACAATAGCGGTCTCATTGATACTGATCAGCGCGTTGGTCGCAATAATTTCCATGGTGGACGCTCTCTGTTGAATATTTGCCGTTCCATGTTTTAGATACCTGGGCGGCAGGTTGAGACTGATCCGAGAATGCCAACGTATGGCCGGTTCAAAATGCCGGCATCCGTGGTGGCCCGCTACACCACAAACAGGAGCAACAGCGCGACAACCAGGGAATAGATACCGGTTGATTCGGAGACAGCCTGGCCCACCAGCATGGTTCGGGTCAACAGTCCTGCTTCCTTGGGGTTCTTGCCGATGGCCTCGCACGCTTTGGCGGCCACCATTCCTTCTCCCACACCGGGACCGATTGCGCCTAGCCCCATGGAAATACCTGCTCCTAAAAATGCTGCCGCTTTTACAATGTCTGCTCCTTCGATGGCCATGATATTCCTCCTCGGTTACCGTTTTATCATCATGTATTTGAATATATTAAATCTAAGCGACCGGAAAGTCGCCGAAATCCTTAAACCTACAAGACAAAGATCAACACCAGGCTGACCACCATCGCATAGATGGCCGTGGACTGGGAGACGGCCTGGCCTACCAGCATAGTCCGCATGAGATCGGCCGCATGTGTGACGTTGCGGGCCACCCAGCGAACGGCGCCTTCCGCCGCCATGCCGTTGCCCACGCCCGGTCCAATGCCGCCAAGGCCCGTACAAAGTCCTGCACTCAGCAGCGCCATGGCCGCTTGCAGCTGCATGGATTCGGGAAAGGTTTTGAACATCAGGATAAAACTAACCAGCAATCCGAAAATGGATGGCGTCTGGGCCACGGCTTGGCCCACCAGCATAATGGTTGTGATATTTCCTACCACCTCCGGCTGACGGGCAACCCCCTCGCAACTGGCCCCGGCGGCCATGCCACCGCCGTATCCCGAACCAATGGCAGCCAGCCCCGTGCTCAGGCCTGCCCCCACCAGCGCAGCCCACGTGGGATGAAGGGGTGCATTGGAAAAATCCATGAACAGAAGCATCAGTGCCACCACCATGGAGAAGATCGCCGGGGTCTGGCAAACGGCGGATCCGATAAGCATGTTGGTGGTGAGCTTGTTGGATACCGCCGGTTGGCGGGATATTCCCAGGCAGGCCTGGCCTCCGGGAAACCCGGACCCGACACCCGAACCGATAGCCCCGAATCCCATGCTGAGGCCCGCTCCGAAAAGGGCGGCCGCCTTGAGCAGCGTTGGATTCCCCTTGTCCAGGAATAGAAGCAGGATAGCGACCACCAACGCAAAAATGGCGGCCGATTCGGCAACCGCCTGCCCCACCAGCATGTTTTTGAAGATATCTCCAGAAATCTTCGGGTTTCTGGAGACGGCCAGATTGGCCTGGGCAGCGGTATATCCTTCGCCGATGGCGGCGCCGACCGCACCCAGCCCCATGGCGATACCCCCGCCGGCAAACGCGGCGACCTTAACCCAGGCCTGAACATCGAGATCCATCATCTAATTCACCTGGACTGAGATGTATACAACCGTTAACATTGTAAAAACAAACGCCTGAATCGTACCCACGAACATGCCGAAAAATGCGTAAAGAAAAGGCGGGAGCAAAATGCTGTAAGTGAGATAGGAGACCACAAGGATGATGATCGACCCGCCCATGATATTGCCGAACAGACGGAAGGATATGGATACGATTTTGGCAAACTCGCCGATGATATTCAGTGGCGCCATGAAAAAGATCGGCTGAAAATATTCGCTGGCATAGTTTTTAAACCCTTTTTTCCGTATCCCTGCGACGTGGGCGATGACAAAACCCATCAAACCGAGGCTCAAGGGGGTATTGAGGTCCTTGGTGGGTTCATCCAGGTGAGGAACGATGCCCAGCCAGTTGGATACCAGCAGAAACAGAAAAAGCGCACAGATCAAGGGACCGTATTTTTTGGCCATCTCCTTGTCCAAGGCGTCTTCTGTGAGTTTGTAGAGATTGGAAACGAGCAGTTCCCCAAACACCTGCATGGATTCCGGCACCATGCCCCGTTTGTGCGCCATTAAAAAACCCAGCACAAAAATCACCAAAAAGGCGATCCAGGTCATAAGAATGACCTCGAGGTTGAAAGTCATCGAATAGCCGAAAATCGGTATGATCAGCTGATGAATTCTTCCGAGTTCTCCCATGTAACGTCGCCCTTGGTTCAGTGTTTGACAGCATTGAAAATCAACCGGGAACCATGTTCGATCATGATCACCAGTTGAACCATTAATAGACCTGCTGCCGTGGCTGGAAAATTAAACCGGTCAGACCGCACGGCCAAAACAAGCGGTATCGCCAGCAGCGCATAACGCAAAAGCAGGGAAAGCAGAGACCGCCCGGTAGCCGCCTTGCGATTGTCGCTGAGCCGGAAGCGCAGCGCCTGGCCCATGAGTGCAAAATTGACGGCGCTGAACACCCCGCCAAGAACCAATCCACGGCAAACCTCTTTTTGGCCCAAGGCTAGAAAAAGGAGGCCGGCGCCAATGGCCAGCACCAACGCCCGCGAGCCGTATTTTTTTTGTGTGTCAAGAACCGTTGTGTCCGTCTCCATCAGGATCCGCCTTGTCTTTCGGTTCGGTGATTTCCAGTATCTGTCGATAACAGACGTTGGCGCCGCCGGCAACGCCGAGCAGGATAAACACCGTGGTGAAGACCCCCTTTAGTCCCAGCCATTTATCCAGATAATGTCCCACAAAGAAACAAAAAACGATGCAGCCGGCCATGGTCAGCCCCAGCTGCATGACAATGGTCAGATTTTCCGCCCAGTCCCTGTTTTTTTTATAGTCGAACAAACGGTGTTTCCGTGATGCTCCATCAGTCGTCTTTTTCATCCGGCAGAAATCTCGGGCCGGATGGGGTATCTCACCCTATTGAATGACGTTTATTCTTAATAGGATAAGATGATTGGACGCCGAACGCACAGCTGAAAAAGAATAATTTCGCCGGTTAGATTTATAGATTCTAAATAGTTTTCGAATTGCGGCTGAAATAACAAATACCATTCATCCATGTCAAGCATCATGATTGTGCAGTCGTTGCTGCCGAATAAGTAAAGAAGTCAAAAACACCCGTTGCGAACCTCTTTATCGGGAAGCAGAAACCGGCTCCATTTTTTTCAATCCAACCCATCGCTTATCGGCGACGAACTATTTTCTTCCGGTTGTAATCTTATCGGGTTCATCCTAAAGTGGGTCCGGTCGATCAACTTTATCAGGGAGGATCCGTGCCTTGCAAAGCCATATCACTATTCTGGGATCGGGAACCTGTGTGCCGTCGCTGGAGCGCAACCCTTGCTCCTTTCTAATGAAAACCGGCGGGGAAAACCTGCTTTTCGACTGTGGTCCGGGGATCATGCGCCGCCTGCTGGAAGTCGATGTCTCCATCTTCGACATTTCCTACCTCTTTCTCAGCCATTTTCACCCGGACCACATCGGCGAACTGGCCTCTTTCCTGTTCGCCTTGAAGTATCCGGCACCCTCCGCCCAGAAACAACCCCTGACCATTGTGGCGGGACAGGGGTTCCTGTCCTTTTTCGAACGCCTGAAATCGGTTTACGGCAACTGGATTGTGCTGCCTCCTGGAATGCTCACTGTCGTTGAACTCGATACGCAAAAGGCTGATCGCCACTCATTTTCATCCATTACCGTTACTTCCATGCCTGTGGCCCACCGGCCGGAAAGTTTAGCCTATCGCATTGTCGATGCCGAGGGTAAAACACTGGTCTATTCCGGGGATAGCGATGTCTGCGACGGTCTGACGGCTATCGCCGCCGATGCCGATCTGATGATCTGTGAATCAGCTTTTCCCGATGATCAGAAAGTCGATGGCCATCTAACCCCCGCACTCGCCGGAGAAATAGCCCAGGCAGCTGATGTTAAGCGCCTGGTGCTGACTCATTTTTATCCGGCATGCGAAGCCGCCGATATTGAAAATCAGTGCCGGAGCACCTATAATGGGTTGGTTGTGCTGGCCTGGGACCTGATGACCCTGACCCTCTAACGGTGGATATGCGATACTATCCGGTAAATCTTGATATTAAAGGCCGACAATGCCTGGTGGTCGGCGGTGGACGGGTGGGGAGTCGGAAGGTGGACACCCTCGTTCAATGCGGCGCAGTGGTGACCGTAGTCAGCGCTGAGGTCTCTCCAACCGTTAAGCAACTGGCCGACGAAAAGGCCATCCTCCTGAAACAGCGCGCCTATCGAGCCTCGGATGTGGAAGGCATGTTTCTGGTGATCGGCGCCACGGACAACGAAACGCTGAACCGTCAGATCAACGCTGACGCGGAGCGCCTGAACCTGCTGTGCAACATTGCCGACCGGCCGGAAATTTGCAATTTCATCCTCCCGGCCATTGTACGGCGGGGCAGTTTTGTCATGGCCATCTCCACCGCCGGCAAAAGCCCCGCCTTTGCCAAACATGTCCGAAAACGCCTTGAAACCCAGTTCGGCCCCGAATATGGCGTGGTGCTGGAGCTGATGGGCGCGATCCGGAGCAAACTGCTTGCCGGCGCCCACGAACCGGAAGTGCACAAACCCCTTTTCGAACAGCTGATCGACGGCGACCTGGTTGCCTTGATCAAAGACCAAGAGATTGACCGGATTGACCAGCTACTGGAAAGGGTTCTGGGCCCCGGCTACCGATACCACCAGTTGATGCCATCCAACCAGCAGCCCCAGGAGTGACATGGAGCCCGTTTTCATCATCGCGACCCTTAGTTACATGCTCAGCTGTGCCTGCTATTTCGGCTATCTTTTTTTTCAGAAAGCGGTCCTCCAGCGGACTGCCGTCGGACTGATGGCAACCGGGTTTGCCCTGCACACGGTTTCCCTGGTCTCCTGCGGCATCCGAGCGGGCCATTTTCCGGTCAACAACCTCCATGAGACCCTGTCGGTCACCGGCTGGGCAATCGCGGCGGTATTTCTGGCCTTTTTCTTCAGGTATAAGCTTAAAGTGCTGGGTATTTATGCCGCACCGCTGATCACCCTGATAATGATCGCCGCCTACCAGATGCCCAGGCCCGTGAGCCAGGACCCTCAGTTGCTGAAAAGCTGGTGGTTGGCCGCCCATATCGTCACCATATTCCTGGGCAATGCCGCCTTTGCCCTGGCATGCGGTTTAGGCATGTTGTACCTGCTTCAGGAAAACACCATTAAAAATAAAACCCGGGGGTTTTTCTTCAGCCGCCTGCCATCACTGGACCTGCTCGACACCACCGGCTATGCCAGCATCGTCGTGGGCTTCTCGATGATTACCATCGGTCTGATTACCGGTGTCGTTTACGCCAAAGCCATCTGGGGGAGATTCTGGAGCTGGGACCCCAAGGAGGTCTGGTCCGCCGTCACCTGGCTATTTTACGCGGCACTTCTCCACGAGCGGCTGACTGATGGGTGGCGGGGAAGACGGGCGGCAATCATGGCCATTATCGGTTTTTGCGTCATTCTCTTCACTTTTTTCGGGGTCAACTTTCTGCTGCAGGGTCACCACGGAACCTTTACGGCCATGTAGATCGATAAAATAAACCCGGCCCCTTCTGCCTCAGATGAAGCGTATCGCGGGCCGACAGTGATAGTCTACTACTATGCGTGATATCGTACTGCTTGGATTGAATCATAAAACCGCCCCGGTTGATGTTCGGGAGTGTATTGCCTTTACGGCCGAGGAAACCGACCGGGCACTGGTGATGCTCCGGGGCAACCCGACCATCGGAGAATCAGTTCTTTTTTCCACCTGCAATCGGATCGAACTGCTCATGGCCGTCGATGAGCGCGACGCGGCGGTCCGCATTGCCAAAGCGTTTATCGCCGAATTCAAGAAAGTGCCCCTTTCCCAGTTTGAAAACGCCCTCTATCAGTATGTCGGCGACGAAGCCGTCCGGCATACCATGCAAGTGGCCGCCAGTCTCGATTCCATGGTGGTGGGCGAACCCCAGATCCTCGGACAGATGAAAGAGGCCTATCGCAAGGCCACCGTGGAGAAGACCTCCGGTGTGATCCTCAACAAGCTGCTTCACCGCACCTTTATGGTGGCCAAGAAAGTGCGCACGGAAACCGGTATCGGCGGCCACGCGGTGAGCATCAGCTACGCCGCGATCGAACTGGGAAAAAAGATCTTCGGCGATCTTGAAGGCAAGCGCATCATGCTGATCGGCGCCGGAGAAATGGCCGAACTGGCCGTCGACCATCTGATCCGCAACCGGGCCGGCACGATTACCGTGGCCAACCGCACTTTTGCCCGGGGCGTCGAACTGGCCAACCGCTTTCGAGGCAAAGCGATTAAATTCGAAGAAATTATCGACTGCATCAGCGATGTGGACATCGTCATCAGTTCCACCGGCGCCCCCGAATACGTGCTGCAGAAAAATCAAATTAAGGCAGCCATGAAAAGCCGCCGCAACCGCAGCCTGTTTTTCATTGACATCGCCGTTCCCAGAGACATCGATCCAGCCATCAACCGGATCAATAATGCCTATGTTTACGACATCGACGACCTTAAGGGAATCGTTGACGAAAACATTGATGACCGCAACCGGGAGGCCGTAAAAGCCCATCGAATCATCGACGAGGCGGTGATTGGCTTTCACCAATGGGTTGATACCCTCAAGGTGGTGCCGACCATCGTCTCTCTGCGAGGCAAAGTGGAAACCATGGCCAGGCAGGAATTGGAAAAGACCCTGGTGTCGTTAAACCATCTCTCCGAATCGGACAAACGGGCCATCCAACGCATGACAGGCGCCCTGGTAAATAAAATTCTCCACGAGCCCACGGATTATTTAAAAAAGGATGGCTGCCGCGGCAACAAATCCGTTGCTTTGGACCTGACGCGCAAACTCTTCAATTTGGAGGAAAATCATTGAAAAAAATCGCATTCTTATTTCCCGGACAGGGCTCTCAAACGGTAGGCATGGGGTTTGACCTGTTTCAGGAATATGACTTTGTCAGGGAAATCTTCGCCGCCGCCGATGATATTGCCGGTGTTCCCATTTCCCAATACTGTTTTAAAGGCCCGATGGATACCTTGACGGAAACCGTCAATCTGCAGCCGGCCGTTACGGCCGTCAACCTGGCTTGTCTGGAAGCCATTCAACATGCCGGGATCACTTGCTATTTTTCTGCGGGCCACAGTTTGGGTGAATACAGTGCGCTGGCGTCAGCAAGGGTTGTTAGCATGGCCGATACCCTTCGCCTGGTGTTCAAGCGGGGCGAATTGATGCACCGGGAATCGTTGAAACACAAAGGTGCCATGAGCGCCATCATCGGGTTGGATATCCAGGCGGTGGACGCGCTGGTGCAAGTCGGCCGGAGCACGGGAACGGGGGTGCTTGCCGTAGCCAATCACAATTCCGAACAGCAGATCGTTGTTACCGGTGCCCCTGAAGCGGTGGCGGCAGTCTCGGAAACGGCTAAATCAAGGGGCGCCAAGGCGATTCCCCTCAAGGTGAGCGGCGCCTGGCACAGCGATTTGATCAAGGGTGCCGAAGATGAATTCACGGCCTTTCTGAACACCTTTCCATTCAGTTCACCGGCAAACACACTCATCCACAACGTTACGGCTGACCGCTGTGAGGACGGTAAAGCAATCCAGCGCCTCATGGCCCGGCAACTGTGTAGCCCGGTGCGATGGTACGATACGATCCGTTGCCTGGTATCAGAAAAGGTGGACGTGTTCGTGGAAGTCGGTCCGGGAAGAGTTCTGACGGGTCTGCTGAAAAAAAATGTTCCAGCGGATTATGACCATAGGGTCTTTGCTGTCAGCAACATGAAAACGCTGGATACGCTGATTTCAGCGCTGTCCTGAAAGCCAAAAGATACGACCAACTACCTGAATATTTGATTAAATTCAGATCGCCTGGATCGACGACGATGATATAAAAGCACTTTACATGCCCATATCCTTGTGTTAGCTTCCGTTTTTTGTTAAAAATAGAAACCTTCAATCGGGATTGAGCGATGAACAAAAAAGATATAAATTTTTTCAAAGAGCTCCTTCACGAGCGGCTAGAGGAACTGCTGAGTCATGCAGGCGAAACCGTTTCGGGCATGACGGAACAGAAAGAGACGTTTCCGGACCCCACGGATCGGGCAGCGCTGGAATCGGATCGCAACTTCATGCTTCGCATTCGCGATCGTGAGCACAAGCTGATCAAGAAAGTGAAAAAGGCACTTGATCGAATCGAAAGCGACACCTTTGGTATCTGCGACAAGTGTGGTGAATACATTTCCATAGAGCGGCTCAAGGCAAGACCGGTCACCACCCAGTGCATCGATTGCAAGACCAAAGAGGAGGCTTTTGAAAAAGCCCTTGGCATCTGACCCGCATGCCGGCATCGATCTGCATGTCCACTCAACAGCTTCCGACGGCACCCTGACACCACCCAAAATTGTGGAGATGGCCGTTCAGCTCGGCCTGAAAGCCGTCTCCATTACCGACCACGACACCATTTCCGGTTCAGCCGCAGCCATTGCGAATGGAATTCCCCGGTCCCTTGAATTTCTTACCGGAATTGAAATCAGCGCCGCGGCACCCGATGGGTATTCTTCCGGAGGCAGCGTCCATGTTCTCGGATACGGGTTAGATCCTACGGATGTATCCCTGAATAAGCTGCTGACCGTCCTTCAATCCTCCCGCGAAAACCGCAACCCCCAGATAATCGAACGGCTCAGCGCCATGGGCATGGATATATCCATGGCCGAATTGTCCCCGATCGTCGGTGATGCCACGGCCGGACGCCCTCATATTGCCCGACTGATGGTCGCCAAAGGCCTGGCCGATTCTATTGACGACGCATTTGACCGGTTTTTAGGAAAAAACAAACCGGCATATGTCGAAAAATACCGAGTGCCGATGATTGATGCCATTGAGGCTATCAAATCCGCGGGAGGTGTGGCGGTGCTCGCCCACCCGTATCTGAATGACGCGGCCGATTTAGACCACTTCGAGCCGTTTCTGCTGACGCTTAAAGACATGGGGCTTGAAGGCATCGAAGCCATCTATCCCGAACATCCCGAAGCCGCCACAGCCCGTTATTGCCAGCTGGCCCTGAAACACAACCTCCTGATCACCGGTGGTACTGACTTTCACGGTGCCATCACCCCGGGGATCCGGATGGGTGTAGGTCAGGGCAGCTTTCATGTACCCTATCTTCTTTATGAACGCCTGATGGCACGCCTGGAGAAATGAGCATGGAGGACCCGACTCCCGAAAACACCACCCAAAACAACCTGGAACGTGCGCTCGGGTATCGGTTCAACAGCGCGGAACAGCTGACGGCTGCCCTTCGCCACAGCTCTTTTGTCAATGAGCAGCCCCAAACCGGCATCACCAGCAACGAGCGCCTGGAATTTTTAGGAGACGCCGTGCTGAACCTGGCCATCAGCCATCTTCTGATGAAGCGATACCCGGACCTGACCGAGGGAGAATTGTCCAGAAACCGGGCGCAACTGGTCAATGAAACCGAACTGGCCGCCATTGCCCGGGAGATCGGTCTCGGCCCCCACCTGCTTTTGGGAAAAGGGGAAGCGCTGACCGACGGCAGGAAAAAAAACTCGATTCTGGCAGATGCCACCGAGGCGGTGATCGCCGCCATTTATATCGATGGTGGATTCGATGCCGCGTCTGGATTTGTGGAAAATCAGTTCCGTGAACGGCTGCGCTTCGCCAACCGCACGCGCTATGAAACCGACTTCAAGAGCATGCTTCAGGAACGCGTCCAGTCGATCCATCACGACGTGCCCCGATATGAGGTCCTCGATGAGATTGGCCCGGATCACGACAAGACCTTCAGGGTTCAGATGACCGTGGCCGGGATCACCGCCCAAGGCGATGGGAAAAGCAAGAAAATGGCCGAACAGGAGGCCGCCCGGGCAGGCCTCGATCTGTTGGATCGATCCGCTTGACCATGGATACCCGGGACGGTGCCAGACCGGTCGGCCAACCCCTGATCATCCCCATATTCATCCCCCACATGGGATGTCCCCACCAGTGCATTTTCTGCAACCAGCGCGCCATTACCGGCAAGACCGCCCAGACGCCGTCTGCGGACCAGATCCAACAGGCGGTGCGCCGATTTTTAAAATACGGCAAAAAACGGCCCTCCACCACCCAGATCTCCTTTTTCGGCGGCAGCTTTCTGGGGCTCGAGAAAAAGACCATCCGGTCACTGCTGGGGGCGGCCATGCCCTTTGTGGGGGCAAAGGATGTGGACAGCATTCGCTTCTCCACACGGCCGGACACCATCAGTCAGGAATCCCTGAACCTGCTGGACGGGTTTCCGGTCTCCACAGTGGAATTAGGCGTTCAGTCCATGAACGATCAGGTTCTCGATGCCGCCGGACGGGGGCACCGGGCATCGGACACGGTGGTCGCCGCCGATCTGCTGAAAAATCGGGGTTACGAGATGGGCCTGCAGATGATGGTGGGGCTTCCCGAGGACGACGACGACGGCGCCATGGAAACGGCCCGCCGGATTGCCGAGTTGGAGCCTGATTTTGTAAGGATTTATCCGACCCTTGTCCTGGAGGGCAGCCAATTGGCCGGACGATACAGAGACGGTCGCTACCACCCCATGGCGCTGGCAGCGTGTGTCACCCTGGTGAAACGGCTGTTCCTTTATTTCAACACCCATCACATACCGGTCGTCCGCATGGGGCTCCAGGCCTCGGACGGATTGACCCGGGCGGGCGGCTTTATCGCCGGACCCTACCACCCGGCCTTCGGGCACCTGGTGCACGGGGAAATGGTTCTCGATGCCATTTCATCCGCATTGGACAGGATGGAAAAGCCACCGGACCCCCTGACCATATCTGTCCACCCCTGCATGGTTTCCCGCGTGCAAGGTCTGCACAAACAGAATATCAGCCGGTTGAAGAAAGCCTTTGATCTGAAAAAAATTGTCCTGCATCAGGATGGGTGTATGGCAAAAGGCCATCTGGTGGTCGCTGCAGAACACATTACCCTGCCGTAGCTTCCGCCAGCACCGATTTCTTTTCCTCCTGAACGTAAAAACCCCCGCCTGTTACGGCGAGGGTTTCGATAAGCATTAGAAGTTGGGTGCTAGAATGCCTTTTCCAAGGATCGATCAGGCAGCCGGGGCTTTCTTGAACCACCCGGTAATCGTCTTGATCCAGATTCCGCTCAAAATATATGAATAGAGCCAGGTACCAAATATAATCAGAATAAAGGCCTTGATGATATCCATGGCGCTGCCGTTCAGGGAGAAGGCCGGCACGTAGCCGAACAAAAACGGCCCCAGGTAGAGGAATTTGGCGAACTTGAAGGCGGCGAAGGCCGTGCGCCACATGTTGGCCTTGGCGATCGTCGCCCCCGCAAAGGCGGCGATGCACACCGGCGGGGTGATGTTGGAATCCTGGGAGAGCCAGTAGACGATCATGTGGGCGGCGATTTCGTTGATGCCCAGATGGGTCAGGGCCGGAACGGCCACCACCGCCGTGATCAAGTAGGCCGCGGTAACCGGCACACCCATGCCGAGGACGAGGGATGCCAGCGCGATAAACAGGATCGTGAGCACGAGAGAACCGTCGGCCAGCTCGATGACGATGTCGGCAAAGGTCAGCACCAGCCCGGTAAAGGTCAATACGCCGATGATGATGCCGATGACGCCGAGGGTGGCGCCGATCTTCAGGCTGTTTTCCGTTCCGGAGCGGGAGGCATCGACGAATCGTTTCAGCCCTTGATTGATCGCCGGCCGACGCTCTTTTTTAATCGCATACCAGATCACGCAAAGGGCGATTCCGGCGAATACCATCGTCTTTTCGGAAACCATGTGGTTGAAACTTCGGCCCGCCTCGGGTCCCACGGTCTTGCTGAGCAGCAGCGATATCATCTGCGTGGCCAGGACCAGGGCCATGACTACGGCCAGGGTGTAGTCGATGTGGGTTTCCTGGTACTTGTAGCTGACGATAATGCAGGTGGCCAGACCCAGGATGGCCGAGTAGCCCGGGGAGTAGCCGGACAGCATGAAGATGGTGATGACGACCAGGGGCAGGGCGAAGAACCACTCTTTTTTCAGGATCTCCATGGCGCTGTGTTCGGACCGTTCACCCACGATGTTATACATCTTGGCTTCGTAGTGTACCATGACGAACACGCTGAAAAAGTACATGAATGCCGGAAACAGAGCCACCAGCATGATGCGCGAGTAGGGTACACCGGTCAGCTCCGCCATGATGAACCCGCCGGCCCCCATGATGGGGGGCATGAACATGCCGCCGATGGAGGCCGCCGGTTCGATGCCGCCGGCGATGTGGGGCCGGAAGCCGGCCTTTTTCATCATCGGGATGGTAAATGTTCCCGTAGAGACCGTATTGGCGATGGCACTGCCGGAAATGGAACCGAACAGACCGCTGGCGATAACGGACACTTTGGCCGGGCCGCCGATTTTGTGTCCCACCGCGGCCAGGGGCCAGTCGATGAAAAATTTCTGGGCGCCGCTCTTTTCCAGGAAGGCGCCGAACAGGACGAACAGGATCACGTAAGTGGCCAGTACGTTGGCCATGATGCCGAAAACCCCGTCGCTCATGTAGTAAATGGTGGTGCACAGGTTGGGAAAGGTTTCACCCGGATGGGCAAGCAGGTCCGGGGCATAGGGCCCGTATACGCCGTATAGGATCATCACCGTGCCGATGATCACGAAGGCGTTTCCCACGACCCGCCGGGCCAGTTCGATGCCGATAAGCACCCCGACCACCGCGATGGTCTGGTCCATGGCGTTTTCCGCGCCTGTCCGGTAGTTGATCGCCTCGAAGTTGAGTATCCAGTAGCCGATGCAGATGATGGAGAGCAGGATCAGGATGTAGTCCACCACCCGCATGACCGTCGACTTGGATTTGTAGAGCAGAAACACCAGCACGTAGGTGATGATGACGTAAACGCCCCGGTGGTACTGGGTGGATGCCGGTTGGACCACGGCAGCATAAGAGTAAAACAGCACCAGAACTACCGAGAGGACATCAAAAATTATCTGTTCGAATCGCTTGAGTTGATCGTACACGGTGGCCCCTGCCTTGTTGATGGTAGTTTATTTCGAATGTGGCAAAAAAGGGGCCGCCGGCAAGTACCGGCAGCCCCTTACGATTAAGGACTATTTCAAGACGCCCTTTTCTTTCCAGAACTTCTCAGCTCCCGGATGCAGCGGGGTTACGATACCGTTGATACCGCTTTCGACGCTCATGGCCTTGGCGGTCTTCTTTACGTTGACCATATGGGCCAGGCCCTCGGGGGTATAGATCTTTGAGAGCAGGGTGTAGACCACCTCTGCCGGTACTTCGGAATTGGCCACCCACAGGGCGGAATCCTGAAAGGAGGGGGTATCCGTATCCACGCCCTTGTAGGTACCCGCCGGGATCGTCAACTTGGTGAAGTAGGGATACTTTTCATAAAAACCGCTGGCCTCGGCCTCGGCATCCAGGTCGATCATTTCGATGTCGTTCTGCTGGGCGGCCATGACCACGGCGCCACTGGGGAAAGCGGTAAACAGCCAGAAGGCATCCAGTTGGTTGTTGCCGAAGGCAGCCGCGGCATCGTTGTAGCCCATGGCATTTCGCTCGATCGTGTCCCAGACACCCATGTGAGTGAAAAACAGCTCACAGTTGGCAAAGGCACCGGAGCCGGCATTGCCCACGCCAACTTTTTTGTCAGCCAAATCTTTTACACTGTTGATGCCACCGCCCTTTTTGACGACCAGCTGTGCCGGTGCGCCGTAAAAGTAGGCCACGCCCAGGACATTTTCATATTTCTTGGTATCATTTTTCATTCGGCCGTTACGGCCCAGGTAAACGTGGCCTGAATAGACAACGCCCATGGCGTAGGAGCCGGAGTCGACTTTTCTCATGTTCTCCACACTGCCGCCGGAAGCGCCTGCCAGGACCCTGAATTCCTTGATCTGTTTCACCGGCGGATAGGTCGAGATGCCACCGGCCATGAATTGGAAGGTACCACCGGCAGGACCACCGCCGAACTTATAAATGTCTCTGGCATTGACATCAGCCGAAAAGGTCATTGTCATCATCAAAACTGCGCAAACAGCTATTGCAACGGTAAAAAGTTTGTTCCTCATTCGTTCCTCCTGCGTCTTGAGTGGGTTTATCCGCGGCGGCCAGTATAATTTGCGCCACAGAGCGTTAGAAAACTATCGGGTGTTCTTCAGGCTAACAAGGCATATGAAAATGGTCAATTGGGGTATTTCTGATTATCGCGTAGTACTTTTTCTTACAAAGCGGCATGGCGATCGTCTCTTTGATCGGCATGGACTCCTCCCGCCGTTCGATAGGTCAACATGCTTCTGCATGCCCACTTG
>RCNC010002108.1_pt1 | contig 23148 bp, 23 predicted proteins | sample 2041301 | NCBI WGS metagenome assembly RCNC01 (sample SAMN09708231, study PRJNA481090) | Marine sediment metagenome, whole genome shotgun sequencing project. | biome: marine sediment; feature: ocean; material: sediment; isolation source: Sewage treatment plant 13A marine sediment (STP13A) ...
CGGTTGTATTGTCAGACGCCAATGCGAACGCGGTTCTTATTCTGGCGGCCGAAACGGTTGATGCTCAACGACTCGCAGATGTACGCGCACTGGGCGGCGCGCCGGTTCTGGCGATTACTGCACGCAGGGCAGAAACATTGAAGGCGCGGGCCTATGATGGTGATCTGGCGCGAATTGCCTTACCCCCTGATGCTGGACTGCCTTGGGTTCTCGGAGTTGCTGATCCTGCTGACGACCTAAAGTCTCCAATGAAAGGGCCTTTGATTTCTGTTCGCGAAGGCGGTGCGGATCTGCATCGCGCAGCCCTGACACTCACAAAGACTGCAAGGCTCCTGCCTGCTGCGCTTGTGTTGGCGCTGCCTGACGCCATTGATTTTGCTTCGCAAAACCAGCTCACACATCTACCGATCGCTTTGGCCGCAGCCATCCTTACGCGCTCAAGCCCGCTGCATCCTGTGGTCAGCGCCCGCCTTCCAATGATTGTGTCTGAGGCGGGGCGTTTGCATGTCTACCGTCCTGAAGATGGTGGCGAGGAGCATTACGCCATTGAAATCGGCCGCCCTGATCGTAGCCAACCGGTCCTCGCACGCCTACATTCCGCGTGTTTTACCGCAGCCTGAAATGTGACTGTGGGCCGCAATTGCGCGGCGCTCTGGCGCAGATGGGGGCTGAAGGCGCAGGTGTGTTATTGTATCTCAACCAAGAGGGACGCGGCATTGGCCTTGCCAACAAAATGCGCGCTTATTCTCTGCAAGATCAAGGCTTTGATACTGTCGAGGCGAACCATAGACTGGGCTTTGAAGACGACGAACGGGACTTTCGAATTGGCGCTGACATCCTGAAATCCATGGGGTTCTCATCGGTGCGACTGCTTACAAATAACCCTGCCAAAGTTGCGTCGATGGAAAGCACGGGAATCAAAGTCACACAAAAGGTGCCATTGAAAGTAGGGGAGACGGTGCAAAACCGCGCCTATCTCGCCACAAAAGCCAAGAAATCCGGGCATATCCTGTGACTCCAGACGACATGGTTCTTACTGGTTTTGGGCTTCGGTTTCAAGGCGTTACCTACCCCTGCAGCGTTGGAAGAGGCGGACGCAAACGCGACAAAAAGGAAGGTGACGGCGTGACCCCGCGCGGCGTGCACCGCATTGTTGGAATGCTTTATAGGGCAGATCGAATGTCCAAGCCCGCAGAGGTGGCTTTGCGCATCAGAATCGGCGATTTGTGGTCAGACGATCCATCGACTGCAGACTACAACACTTTGGTCAAAGCCCCTTATCTGTATAGCCATGAACGACTATTCAGAGCTGATCCATTGTATGATCTGGTGATCCTGACCGACTGGAACTGGCCCCATGCAACGCCGGGGCGCGGGTCCGCGATTTTCATTCATCAATGGCGCCGACCCGGCTATCCCACCGAGGGCTGTGTCGCGCTGAGGCGGGATCATTTGCGCCGCGTCGCAGCCGGAATCAGGCCCACGACCCGGCTGATTGTAAGATAATTTGGACAAAGTGGGCATGCGTGAGAGGACAAAACCCGCTGGTTTCGTCAGACTGTGCTTATTCAAACCGGGTTAGTGTGACGTTCCCCAAATATCGCCGATCCAACGCGAATATGGGTTGCTCCCAGCGCAATGGCTTGCTCAAAATCGCTGCTCATCCCCATCGACAATCCGGACAGGCCATTGCGGGCCGCGATGTCGGCCAGCATGGAAAAATGCGGCGCCGGGTCCTCATCTGCAGGCGGAATGCACATCAGGCCATGTACAGGCAGATCAAGCGCCAGACAGTCGGCGACGAATCTATCAGCGTCGACAGGCAGCACACCGGCTTTTTGAGGCTCTTCTCCGGTGTTGATCTGAAGAAAAACATCAGGACACAACCCAAGTTCCTGTGCCAGGCGCGAGATGCTGTTTGCCAACTTGGGTCGATCAACAGAGTGGATCGCCTGAAAAAGCTCCATCGCGGAGCGGGTTTTGTTGGTTTGTAGCGGGCCAATCAGATGCAGTTCTACCCCGTCAAAGCGGGTGCGGAAGTCTGGCCATTTGCCCAGCGCCTCTTGCACACGATTTTCGCCAAAGACACGGTGGCCTTGGTTCAGAACCGCTTCGACCCGGGCATTGGGTTGTACTTTGGAAACCGCAATCAGCGTAACATCACCCTGCGGGCGGCCTGCTGCTTTTTCCGCTTTATGAATGCGGTCAATGATATCTGTCAGCGCCATGTGCCCGCCCTCTTTACTCAGAGATCAAAGATAACATCGCGCGGCAAAAGAAAAGGGGCAAGCCCGAAGGCCTGCCCCAAAATCATCAGGTTGTTACAGTCAACTTAGAAGTTGAACTTAACACCCAAGTCAGCAACGTTGTTGGCGCGTGTTGAGCGACCGACCATACCGAGGATCGAAACACCGCCACCGAGGTCATGGACAACACCAAGACCATAAGATGTGTCACCAATGTCACCATCGGAAATCGATCCTGTGATCTGCGTAGCTGCACCCACTTCAATCGCGCCGGACATACCATAGGATGTGTTTTTACCCGAAGCTCTGCCATCTTCATCGTCTTCTGCAACGAAGAATGCCAGATCAACAATACCCAAAGTACCACCAACAGTCAGGACAGTACCTTTAAGCGAAGCACCGCCATCGTCTTTCTCTTTGGCGTAACCCAGAGCAACGGTCCAGTCGCTGAAGGTGTAAGCAACGTGGAGCGATCCGCTCTCAACGTCTGAACCAAATGTTGCACCGGTTGTGCCTGTTGTTGTTCCAAACGCACCATCGTTGTCTTGGTTGTAAGCACCCAAGATTTGGAAGTCAGCTACGTTGTACTGGAAGCGAACACCGTTTGTGCCGTCACCACCGGACGAGTAACCGCTGTTCGGGCCTTCGTAGTTGCCATACTGACCAACTTTGCCGATCAGGCCGGGCTCGTAGCCGTAGAAGTTCGGCAGGTCATCGATCGCGTCGGAGATGTTACCGACCTGCATCTCGAAGCCTTCGTAGGCAGCAGAGAAACGCGCGCCGTTAAAGCTGGCACCGTTTGCTGTGCCGTCTGCGTTTTCGTTGGCTTCAGCCCGGAAACGAGCACCAAATACTACGCCACCGTCTGTTTCGGTAGACGCGTCCATTTGCAGACGCAAACGGCTTTCAATGTTGGTGTCGGATACGTTTGGATCCGTGCTGCGATTTTCTTCATATTGCAGACCGAAACGGCCGTAACCGCTCCATGTCACGTCGGCAGCTGCTACACTTGCAGTCGCTACCAGTGCGGTTGTTGCAAAGAGAACCTTTTTCATAGTTTTTCCCTCGGTTTCAAAAATTTCGCCCAAACCGGGGAATCCGGTGAGGGTATGAATGTGTCTTTCGCCCTTTCTGGTGCTCTTTGGCAAGGATTGGGCGCATCAGAAGCAAAGAGTCGTCAAGGATGATGCAGCTTTGCCACAGTTCCCAACGGCCCCGCCACCCTCCAATTTCGATGAGCTTGCCGTCGCAGACAGAGAAAAGCCCAAGTGACATAGGTCTTGCCCCCTTTCGGCGGCTTGGGTAGGACGGTATCAACATGAAGTATGAGGCCGTTAGAATGAAATCTCATTCGAAATACATTCTGGTAGTGGTGATTGCCGCTCTGGCAATTTTGTCTTCTTGCGGAGGCGGGGTTAAGCCAGCCGCGCTCGATTCAAATGCTCCGCCAGAACAGCTTGGTGCGCGCAAAGGTGGCAATCAGGAACCGGGAGCAGGAAACAAGACTGTCTGGGACTATTTCAACCAGCCAAATACTGAAAACTCGGTATCGGTGAACAAATATATCTGGAGCGCGTCGCTTGAAGTGCTGAATTTTCTGCCTGTTCAATCTGTTGACCCTTTTACCGGGATCATCGTAACCGGCTTTGGAACACCGCCGGGTGGCGGGCGTTCTTACCGCGCGACAGTGCTGATAGATGATCCTGCGTTAGACGCCCGCGCCCTGACGGTAGCCCTGCACACCAGTGGCGGCAGGTCTGCTGATCCGGCGACGGTGCGCGCCATTGAAAACGCTATTTTGTCTCGTGCCCGCCAACTGCGGATCGCAGACAGCAAACTGTAGCGTCTCGATCTGACAACCCTAGATCAAACGCCGGGCCGCCTCAGCCCGGCGTTTCCCGTAAAGGACCAAATGAACATGCCCCGCTATTCTGCCGCTGACATCGAAGCGAAATGGCAAGCTGCCTGGGACAAGGCGGAAATATTCACTGCCCGGCGCAGTGCAGACAAACCCAAATACTACGTGCTCGAGATGTTCCCCTATCCGTCAGGGCGCATCCACATGGGGCATGTGCGCAACTACACAATGGGGGACGTGATTGCCCGCTACAAGATGGCGACCGGTCATAATGTCTTGCATCCGATGGGGTGGGATGCTTTCGGGATGCCTGCCGAAAACGCCGCAATGGCGATTGGCGGCCACCCCAAGACGTGGACCTATGACAATATCGCCGACATGCGTGCTCAGATGAAGCCTTTGGGGCTGAGCATCGACTGGTCCCGCGAATTTGCCACTTGTGATCCGGATTATTACGGCCAGCAACAGGCGCTGTTTCTGGATATGCTGGCCGCCGGTCTGGTTTATCGCAAAAATGCGGTGGTGAACTGGGATCCAGTCGACATGACGGTTCTGGCCAATGAACAGGTCGAACAGGGGCGCGGCTGGCGCTCTGGTGCTTTGGTGGAACGGCGCGAACTGACGCAATGGTTTTTTAAGATATCGGAGATGTCCGAAGAGTTGCTGAACGCCCTAGATGGGCTTGATAACTGGCCACCCAAGGTCAAGCTGATGCAGGCCAACTGGATCGGCAAATCGCGCGGCCTGCAGTTTTCCTTTTCGACCATAGATGCCCCAATTGGTCATGACCGGATCGAAGTATACACAACGCGCCCGGATACATTGATGGGTGCGTCCTTTATCGGGATTTCGCCGGATCATCCGCTTGCGAAACATTTGGAGCGGGACAACACGGACGTTGCTACGTTTAACGCTGAATGTCGCAAGGGTGGCACAACCGAAGAAGCCATCGAGACCGCTGAAAAACTGGGCATGGACACCGGAATTCGTGTGCGCCACCCGTTTGATACAGCTTGGGAACTGCCGGTCTACATCGCAAACTTCATCCTGATGGACTACGGCACAGGGGCGGTTTTTGGCTGCCCGGCCCATGATCAGCGGGATTTCGAGTTTGCGACCAAATACGAACTGCCAATCATTTCGACCTATTTGCCGTCGCAAGACAGCCCGGAAAAACTGGCCGAAGCTTTTGTGCCGCCGAAAACCGAAAAGGTGTACTACAATAGAGGGTTCGCAGGTGAGGCTTGGCAGACCGGTAACGAAGGTGTCGATACCGCCATAGCGTTTTGCGAGGCCAATGGCGTCGGTCAAGGTGTGACCAAATATCGGCTGCGGGATTGGGGTTTGTCGCGCCAACGCTATTGGGGTTGTCCGATACCCGTGGTGCATTGTGATGCTTGCGGCGTGGTGCCTGAGAAGCAGGAAAATCTGCCCGTAGAACTGCCTTTTGACGTTGAGCTGGACAAACCCGGTAATCCGCTGGACCGCCACCCGACGTGGCGCAACTGTGCCTGTCCCTCTTGTGGTGGCGATGCGCTGCGCGAAACTGACACGATGGACACGTTTGTGGACAGTTCGTGGTATTTTGCGCGCTTTACGTCACCGCATGCCAAAACGCCAACGGACCTTGAGGATGCTGCGTACTGGATGAATGTTGATCAGTATATTGGCGGTATTGAGCACGCGATTCTGCATTTGCTTTATTCGAGGTTTTTTGCACGTGCGATGCAGATCACCGGCCATCTTCCTGAAACAGCCATCGAACCGTTTGATGCGCTGTTCACGCAAGGCATGGTCACTCACGAAATATACCAGACCCGCGATGATCGTGATCGGCCCGTCTATCATCTGCCCGAGGACGTGGCAGATGGGAAACTGGCAAATGGGGCTCCCGTCACTGTTATTCCGTCGGCAAAAATGTCGAAGTCCAAGAAGAACGTCGTTGATCCGGTCAGCATCATTGGCAGCTACGGCGCGGACACCGCACGCTGGTTCATGCTTTCTGACAGCCCGCCTGAACGGGATGTGGAATGGACCACTGCTGGGGCCGAAGCAACCTTCAAGCACCTGTCGCGTGTTTACCGGATCACCACCGAGATCGCGGAAATGGCTGATAATGGCCCACAGGCAGAAGACAATGCATTGCTGCGCGAGATGCACAAAGCCATTCACGAGGTCACGCACGGCATCGAAAGTTTTGGCTTTAATGCCTCCATCGCACGACTTTATGCGTTCACAAATACCTTGTCGAAATCAAAAGCAGGGGCCGGCGCGCAAAAGCAGGCCGCACAGGTGTTAGTCCAGTTGATGTCGCCCATGACGCCACATCTTGCTGAAGATGTCTGGTCGCAACTCGGCGGAGAAGGTCTGGTTTCGACCGCCCCGTGGCCTCAGGCGGACCCGAGCATGCTGATCGATGACACGGTCACTCTGCCGATCCAGGTCAACGGAAAACGGCGTGGAGAAATCAGCGTGCCGCGTGACATGGACAAAGCAGAGGTTGAAAAAGCTGCGCTGGCAGTAGACGCTGTACAAAGGGCGCTGGACGGGGCCGCCCCCAAGAAAATCATCGTAGTCCCCGGTCGGATTGTGAATGTTGTCGTTTAACCACCCCTTGATCACCCTATGTGCCGTGCTGCTGGTCGCCGCCTGCGGGTTCAGCCCCGTCTACAGCCCGGACGGCGCCGGAACAGCGCTGCGAAACCGAGTCCTGGTGGACGCGCCAGGAGACCAGAACACCTATCTTCTCACGCAACGTGTCGAGGAACGGCTAGGGCGAGGCGGCGACGCCCGTTTTGGTCTGAAAGTTGATATCGCGGTAAGGGAGACCGGAATCGCGATTAACCCTCAGGGGGATACCGACAGATATGACATTCTCGGTATCGCCAAGTACGTCCTGCGCGACATAAATACAGGAAACGAAGTTGTGACGGGGACAGTGAACAATTTTGTATCTTACTCAGCCACCGGCAACTCTGCTGCTACTTTGGCGGCTGAGCGCGATGCACGTGAAAGGCTGATGATTATTCTCGCTGATCAGATCGTTACACGGCTGATTGCGACGGCCGATCCAACCTCATGAAGCTGAACCCGCGTGAAGCCCTGGGCTATTTTGCCAAACCCGATCCGGCGCGAACCGGCTTGCTGGTCTACGGTGCCGATGCGATGCGCGTTGCCTTAAAACGTCAACAGGTTATTGCGGCACTTGTGGGTCCAGGAGGCGACGAGGAAATGCGGCTGACACGCATTCCGGCCTCGGATCTGCGCAAAGACCCTGCCCTGCTGTTGGACGCAATCAAGGCCATAGGGTTCTTCCCTGGCCCCCGCGTCGCCTTTGTTGAAGACGCCAATGAGACCATTGCTGATGTTGTCAGCGCTGCGGTGCATGATTGGCAGGATGGAGATGCGCAAATTGTTGTGACAGCAAGTGCGCTGAAGGCCACATCGAAGCTGCGCAAGCTGTTTGAGGGGCACAAGAACGCTTTTTCAGTCGGGATCTATGATGATCCGCCATCGCGCGAAGAGATCGAGCGAACCTTGAGCGACGCCGGAATTGTCTTGCCCTCATCCGAGATGATGGGCCAGCTCACCGCCTTGGCCGGCGAACTCGATCCCGGCGATTTTCGCCAAACCATGGACAAGCTTGGCCTCTACAAGCGGGGCGACACAACTCCGCTTACCGGCGACGACATAACCGCCTGCGCTCCTACCTCGACCGAAGCCGCTCTTGATGATGTGCTTAACATCGTGGCTGAAACCCGCGCCAGCGAAATTGGCCCGGTGATTCGCAAATTACAGGCGCAAGGCGTGACCGCCGTCAGTTTGTGCATCGGGGCAACACGCCATTTTCGCACGCTTTATGCCGCCGCATCTGATCCAGGTGGACCCAGTGCCGGAATTGGTCGAGTACGCCCCCCGGTCTTTGGCCCACGCCGGGACAAAATGGTGCGGCAAGCGCAAAACTGGGGAGTGAATAAACTGGAAACCGCTTTAACATTGCTGACGGATACGGATTTGAAATTGCGTTCAGCAGGTCAGAATGCGCCAGCACTGGCGGTGATGGAACGTGCCCTAATCCGGCTCGCGATGCTGGGTCAGCAGAGATGAAACAACAAATCAATTGTTATGTATGAGATTATCGGAACCCGCAAAAGCCGGACCTTGAGGGTCATCTGGATGCTGGAAGAGCTGGGCGAACCCTATTCCCATACCGATGTAAGTCCTCGCTCTGAGGTTGTGACGGGGTTTAATCCGTCGGGTAAAATCCCAGTTTTGCGCGACGGAGATGCGGTTTTGACCGACAGCGTTGCGATCATGACCTATCTGGCCGACAAACATCAAAAGATGACCTTTGCGGCGGGCACGATCGAGCGCGCCCGGCAAGATGCCCTGACCCATCAAATTCTCGATGACGTTGATGCGGTGTTGTGGACGGCGTCGCGCCACAGCTTTGTGCTTCCCCAAGAGCGCCGAGTGACCGGCATCAAGGAAAGTTTACGCTGGGAGCTAACCGTGAATCTGGATCGTTTGGCGACGGGTCTGACGGGACCGTTCCTGATGGGTAATAAGATGACAGTGCCTGATATTCTGCTGACCCATTGTCTGGGATGGGCCATCATTGCCAAATTTGAACCAGCGCCGCCTGTGCTGCGGAAGTATATGGAGCGGCTGCGCGCCCGACCCGCCTTTGTCAGGGCTTTAGGTGCCACCTCTACCTAAAGAATTTTGGCGGCGGCCCGGCCCGCCCAACGCCCGGTGGCAAAACAGGCGGTCAGCAGGTACCCGCCTGTCGGGGCCTCCCAATCAAGCATCTCGCCGGCGCAGTAGGTTCCGGGAACATCTCTTAGCATCAAAGAGTCATCAAGTGCGGCGAAGCAGACGCCACCTGCGGTCGAGATTGCCTCGTCAATAGGGCGGGGTCCATTGTGATTGATCGGAAGCGCCTTGATCAATGCGGCTAGCGCAACAGGGTTGTTGGGCAAGGGCCGCCCAAATTCCTGCAATAAAGCGATGTTCACTTTGTCCATCTTCAGAGATTTGCGCAAATGGTTGTTCAGGCTGGCCTTTCCATGAGGGCGGGCAAGCCTTGCCGTTATTTTCTCAACGCTCCAATCTGGCATTAGATCAATCGTCAGCGGTGTGCCACCCCGCACATATCGCGAGATGGAATAGAGACCACCACCCTCCAACCCGCGTGCCGAGATCATCGCTTCTCCGCGCGAAACCCCGACTCCAGCATGCAACGCGATACCTTTGACTGCTTGCCCAAACAGTGGCGCCATGTGATCGGACCACGTCACCGACAACCCGGTATTGGCTGGCTGGAATGGGGCCATCTGAACACCTTTTGCGGACAAATGATCTGCCCATTCGCCATCAGACCCCAGCCGAGCCCAACTCGCGCCGCCCAGCGCCAAAACGGTGACTTTTGGGGACAGTGACTGCGGGCCATCCGGGGTATCAAACTGCAGTGCGTCGTCCTTCCAGCCCTGCCAGCGCCAACGAACCTGTCTCTGAACGCCCAACCCGTCCAATCTTTCCAGCCAAGCACGCAACAGAGGTGACGCTTTCATCGCCGAAGGAAATACGCGGCCTGTTGAACCGGTGAACACCTCTTGCCCCAGCCCTTGTGCCCAGACCTGTACTGCCTTGGCATCAAAGGCTTCAAGGATCGGACGTAAACCGGGGGCGGCCTCGGTATAGGCCGCCAAGAGTGTCTCAAGGGATTCATCTTTGGTGAGATTGAGCCCGGATTTGCCCGCCATCAGCAATTTTCGCCCAAAAGAAGGCTTGGCGTCGCAGATCAGGACGGAATGACCAGCACGCGCCAACTCTTCGGCGGCCATCAATCGCCCCAATGACAACAGCATCGCTCATGTGGCGGTGGTGCGAATTTCGCCCTTAAGCTCAACAACACGCTGTGGGAATGGGATTTCGATATTGTGGTCCTTCAGTGCATTCCAGATCAGGAATAACACGTCCGAGGTGTACTTGTTGGGCCCGTCATCAAACCCGTTGACCCAGAACTCGACCGCAAAGTCGATGCCACTGTCACCAAATCCGCGCAGCTCGCAATCAGGCGGATAAGGTAAATCCAGCACGTCCGCATGGCTGGCAACAGCTTTTTCCACAATATCTGGGATAAGATTGATATCCGTATCATAACTTACTGAAAACGGTGCTTCGTATCGGTTGGCTGATCCGCTGTCGGAATAATTGACGACACGGGTGGTAATAAAATCTTCGTTCGGGACGACGATCCAGCGGCCGTCGAACGTCTCAAGTATCGCAGCCCGTGCTGTCATCTTTACGATCTTGCCATGCTCACCACCGTCAAGTTCGACATGGTCGCCCACTGTCGCTTGCCCTTCAAGCAGCAAGATTACGCCAGAGATGAAGTTTGCTGCGATCTTCTGCAAACCAAATCCAAGACCGACACCGACGGCCCCGCCAATCACGGCAAGCGAGGTCAGCGAAATGCCCATGATGTTCATCAAAAGCAGGAACGCCACGCCAAAAATGGCAATTTCGACAGCTTTGACTGCCAGTTGGCGCGTGGCGGGGCGAAGTTCTTTTTGTTGGCCGATCAGGGCGGCGGACTGATCATTGGACCAACGCCCCAACCAGAATAACAAACTGCCCGCGATTGCACCACGCACCAGCGCCATCAGGGACAGGGTGATGTTGCCCAGTTGGACATTCATCGCCGCCAGCCCCTCCATTACCTCGTCCAGCAGCCCGACAGCATTCAGGGCTGCGATCGGCAACAGGATATATTTGCCAAGCAGCTTCAGAAACGGGTCGTTAATGACTTCGCGCACCAGAATTCGGGCGGCCAGGAACAGGAAAACCCGCTTACCAAATGCGATCACCGCACCGCTTTCAAACAGCGACAACACCACACTTTCGCCGATGGCGGTGAACACATAGGCCAGTAACGGCAGCAGAAGCGGGACAAAATCCAGTACAAAACGCCGGGCTGACGCAGTGATCCCGTTTTGATCGTCAGGCGGGGTCAGCAGGCCGGTCAATGCAGGGCGTATCCGGCGCGTGAGCAGAACCGCCAATACAAAGGCAACGATCAACAGCGCAAATTGCGACCATGCCGCAGGGCTCAGCAACCAACTTTTGGCAAGCTCCCAGCCCTGCACGCCATAAGCCGCAGCTTGCTGGACAATTTCGGGCTGGTCTTTGAGATCAAATTCCATGGCGGCATCCTAACGGAAAATAGACAAGATCAGAAGTGGTCATGCCTGTCCTGTGGCAGGGGATCAAGGGCCGGTGAGCGGCTTTCGCGATTTTGCCAAACGCGCCCCGGCCCGGTGGGCGCGGGATCATCCTGATGGCGCGGACTCCGTTCTTATTCCACGCAACTGCATTGCTGACCTGAAAGGCCACGTTGAGCCGATACTTCAAGCCACAATGTGTTCAAGCATTGCGTCGACCGCTGCTCTGATATCTGGCAGCGCTGAAATTTCGGCGGATATGCGTGCCGCCTTTTCGCGGAATTCTTTCTCCTCCAGAACACGTTGTATGGCCGCTCGAAGCAAAGTCACATCTGGCTCCAAAACGGCAATACCGGCGCCAACGCGTTCAACCTGACGTGCATTATCCGGTTGATCTGCAAACATAGGCGCTACGACAAGAGGAAGCCCCGCCGCCAATGCACCGAGCAAGGTTCCCGACCCCCCATGGCACACCACCGCTGAAGCAAGCAAAAGCACTTCCGATTGGGTCACCCATTGCTTCACGATGACATTTTGCGGAATATCCCCCAACTCTGCCGTGGCCATGACCGGACCGGTTGTCAGAAGCGCCTGAATTGGGAGGGGGGCAATCGCGGCGAGTGTCGCTTTATACAGCGCCTGTTCATTTTCGTCTTCGCCCGCCAACGTCCCGAAAGTCACATAAAGGAAGGGTACGTTTTTTTTGGGTGCCCAACAGGCCGGTTCAGATCGCGGCTGTTCTATGACAATCGAACTGCGCACCCGAAACCGCTTATCCTCGCCGTTGAGAGTTTCACTGGTATCCAGTGATTTTGGGAACGACGTGAATGCAAGCTCACTGCGCAGCGACAAACCGTTATCTGCTGGCAAACCGACCTGCAACCGCAGGGCATCAACGGGGTCACTGCCATGTTCGATGAACAATGACTCTGTTATGCCGTTGTGAACCTCGACGCGCGCATGTGGCACGCTGGCTTGATCCGCGGCTATCACAGCCGCCAATTCTGCAGAATCGCGCACGATAAGGTCTGGTTTCCAGTCTTTGACATGCCGTGAAATGATTGGCAGCGCGGCTTGTGCCCAAAGGCCGGCAAACGCGTCCCGAATAGCGATGTGTAAGACCACATCCTTGGTTAAGCCTTCCATGCTTTCCCAGATACGACTGAGCTGTTCTTCCGTCGGAGAGTCGAAAGGCACAAACGGCACGCCCGCCTCTTCTATACTATTTCTGAGACTCTCTGGTGCCGCAACCTGAACGTCATGCCCTCGCCTCTGGAGCTCTTCAATATAAGGAACCAGCGGGCGGAAGTGGCCAGTGCCTTTAGTGGATGTAAATAGAATCTTCATCAAAAAATGGTTTTCCAAACAAGTGCTTATTTCTCGCGTGACTAATAGTTGCCCAAGCCGCGTCAAACCCAAAGCAAAATCTCAACCTGTTGGGACAAGCGGGTCGCGTACACCAGTGGGCTATGCTTATGCGCAAAGCTCCTTAATGCCGGTGGCAATAATCGGTTTGGCTGCCAGAGTATCTTTCACCAGCAAATGTGCGGTGTTCATCAGATCAGCGGTCGGCACCAGTTGATCCACTAGCCCAAAGTTTAATGCGTCAGTCGCTGTTATCTTTTGCCCGCCCATCAGGATCAGTTTGGTGCGCGACGGGCCAATCAGCGCTGCCATCCGGCCGGGGTCTGAAGGTTGTGGTAAAAACCCTAGTTTCATCACCGGGTAAAAAAAGTCGGCCTCGGGCACAGCAATGCGCAAATCACACGCCAGCGCCATTCCCATGGCCCCCCCGGCGAGCGTGCCGTTCAGCGCCGCTATGCTGAAGCCGGGCAACGCGGCGATGGCGCCGGACAACCGCTCCCAGACACCAGAGGTGGCAAGCCCCGCATGTGCCTCCTCCAGATCGGCACCGGCGCTGAATACTTTGCCCTTTCCGGTCAAGATGAAGGCCCGGGCAGCCTGCGCCTCTTCGGCGAACTCTGCTAGCTGAGTCAGCATCGCATGAGTCAGAGAGTTAGCCTTGTCAGGCCGATTGATGGTCGCGGTCCAAAGACCACCCTCTTTTTCGAGTTCGATCATATCAGGCCGATCCTTCTGCGAATGTCATCGTCGCGGAGCGAGATTTCCTGACCTAACCAGTCATCCGCATCACCGCCACACATCCACAGCAGAGCCTTTGCAGGCCAATCTGCCGGAATATGATCGTCCCAATCAAGCTGGCTGATCGGGTTGATGCCGCTTGCCTTGATCTCTCGCTGCATTTCAGTGGCAACTGTTCCAGGAGACAGGCCAATAGCGCGGATGCCTTTGTCGGCCGCTTCTTTGTCGACGCAGCGGGTCAACATGGCGGCGGCTGCCTTTGAGGCGCAATAGTGGCTCCAGGCTTCGACCGGGCCGTGGGCGGCGCCAGAGCTGATTGTCAGGATACTGCCTCCACCAGCAGCCTGCATCACCGGCATAGCCGCCCGCATGCCATGGAATACGCCCTTGAGATTGATGTCGATCACGTTGCCCCACTCTTCGGGATCAGCACTAGCAAGATGGGATATCGGTTCGATCACACCTGCATTGTTGATCAACACGTCAAGCCCACCAAATCCATCGACACAAGCGGCCACAGCTGCCTCAACCTCGCGGTACTGACTGACGTCACATGCAATCGCGACGGCCTTGGCCCCGATCTCGCGGGCTATGTCGCCAATATCACCCTTTGAGCGCGCGAGAAGGGCCACATTTGCACCCGCTGAGGCAAAAACCCGCGCTGCCGCCGCGCCAATACCACGGCTGGCCCCTGTGATCATGACGGTCTTTCCGGTCATATCCATCTGAAATCTCCCGCAACTTCTTAAAGGTTTATCGACAACTGCCCTAAGAAAGCGTGGTAAACTGCACTTGGCTGAGGGTCCAGACCTTGCCCTCTTGGCCATTGCCCCGCATAAAACAAATATACCGCCACCATGTGACTGAGAAAGGTTCCACAATGCGCATTTTGAAACATTTGGGCGCGACAAGCGCTCTGGCCCTCGTTCTTGCCGCTCAGACCGCATCTGCGGATGTTACGGCCCTGGAGGTCTGGGAGAGTTGGCGCGATTATATCGAAGGCATGGGGTATGAGCTGACGGCCAGCGAAGACATGTCAGGCAATGTGCTGACCGTGTCGAACGTAGATATGTCGATGAAAATGGCTGCCGACGAAGGCACCGTCTCGATGAAAATGGATGGTCTGACCTTTACCGAGAACGGGAACGGAACTGTTTTGATACAGGTTCCCGAAGTGATGCCGATCAATATCGCGGTGACGCCCGAAAATGACGGGCCGGTCGACATGCAAATTGATTACCGGCATTCCGGCTTTGCAATGACTGCATCTGGCGTGCCAAATGACATGACCTATGACTTGACCGCCGATCAGTTGTCCATGACTCTTGTCAGTCTGGATGTAGAAGGCGAAGACGTGTCAGCTGACAACGTCAAATTTAATGTCTCAATGGCAAATGTCGCTGGATTCAGCACGATGAAAGCCAGCGACATTCGGACCATCGGTCAGGATTTCACTGCCGATTCGCTGACCTATGACATGAGTTTCACCGACCCCAACGATGACGGCCGCGGAATGTTCAAAGGCTCCCTGACCGGCGTAAGAATGTCGGGAACCGGCGAATTGCCGCTAGAGATCGACAGCTCTGACATCCCTGCGATGCTCGCCGCCGGGTTCAGTATTGACGGCGGTTTTGAATACCAAAGCGGCAGCGGTGAATTCAAGGCAGAAGGACCTGACGGCAATGTCGAGGGTTCAACGTCATCCCAAGGTGGAACAGCCAAGGTCACAATGGACCAGTCGACGCTGACATATGATCTGATGGCACGTAACACATCAGCTAATTTTGCTGGCGATGAGATTCCGTTTGGGATCGGGCTTAAGATGGATGAATCGCTTTTTCGGTTAGTGATGCCAATCTCGAAATCTGACGAAGAACAGGATTTTGGCCTTGCACTGACATTGGGCAACTTCACCATGGATGACACGTTGTGGAACCTGTTTGACCCGTCTGAAACGCTGCCGCGCGACCCGGCCACAGTGTCACTTGATCTCGCAGGCAAAGCGAAAGTTCTGGTCAATTTCCTGGACCCCGAGCAGACGGCTATGTTGGAGCAGAGCGGAGCTGTTCCCGGTGAACTGAACTCGCTTAGTCTCAAGAACCTGCTGGTCTCGGTCGCCGGCGCGACGTTGACCGGCATGGGAGACTTTGTCTTTGACAACACGCAGGAATTCAATGGCATGCCCAAACCCACCGGCGCGGTTGACCTGAAACTGGTTGGCGGCAATGGGCTGTTGGACAAACTGGTGTTGATGGGCTTGTTGCCGGAAGAACAAGCCATGGGGGCGCGCATGATGATGGGTCTGTTTGCAGTCCCCGGCGGCGCCGAGGATACGTTGACGTCCAAGATCGAAATCAATGATGAGGGGCATGTCCTCGCCAATGGTCAGCGCATTCAGTAGCCGCTGTAGATCGAAAATGCCAAAGGGGGCTGTATAATGCGGCCCCCTTTTGGCATCCACTATTGCGGCTTGGGGACGCGGGCGTTACCTCGGGCCCGAGATGCGCGAAAAGGCCTGATATGACCCAACCTCTTGACCAGCTGACCCACGACCTTCTGCGGGCAGCAAAAGATGCCGGGGCGGATGCCGCTGACGCGATGGCTGTACAAGGTACATCCGTGTCTATCGACGTACGCGAAGGCAAGCTGGAGCAGGCGGAACGCTCGGAAGGCATCGACATCGGTCTGCGAGTCATGATCGGCCAGCGACAGGCCAATGTTTCGGCCTCTGATACACGTCCTGAAACTTTTGTCGAAATGGCGCAGCGCGCAGTGGCCATGGCCCGCGAGGCCCCTGAGGACCCCAATATTGGATTGGCAAATGCGGACGCATTGGCCAAAAACTGGGACGTCGCTGCACTAGAGCTGGCGGATCCGGCGCCGGAACCCAACCCAACTGAATTGCAGGACGATGCGCTGCGCGCGGAAGCGGCTGCGCTGGCCGTCAGCGGGGTCACTCAGGTGCAGTCCTCGACTGCGGCTTATGCTGCGCGGCAAATCCATCTGGCGGCGTCAAACGGATTTTCGGGGGGCTACGGGCGCACCGATCGGGCGATCTCATGCGTCGCGATTGTTGGAACTGGAACCGGGATGGAGCGAGACTACGACGGCGATATGCGGTTGTTCCAGACCGATTTACGCAGCCCGGAAGATATTGGAGCAGCGGCCGCAGAACGCGCATTGGCCCGTCTGGGTGCAACCCAACCCCCGACAGGAAACTACCCGGTGCTGTTTGACGAACGTATTTCGTCGTCGTTGATTGGCCATCTGCTGTCTGCCATCAACGGGGTGGCCATCGCCCGCGGTGCATCATGGTTGCGCAACGCATTGGGTGAAGCCGTATTGCCCGATCATTTGTCGCTGATCGAAGATCCGCATCGGGTTCGTACCGCCGGATCACGGCCATTTGATGGGGAAGGTCTGCCGACGCAAAGGCGGGTCATTGTCGAGAATGGGGTTCTTACCGGTTGGACGCTTGATTTGGCCACCGGTCGTAAACTCGGGAGGGCTTCGACCGCGAATGCCGCGCGCGGAACCTCTGCCCCGCCATCGCCTTCGAACTGGAATATCACTTTGACCCAGGGCGAACAAAGTCGCGCGGACCTGATCCGCGACATGGGAACTGGCTTGTTAGTGACATCGATGATTGGTTCGACGATCAATCCCAACACAGGGGACTATTCGCGCGGAGCATCTGGGCTCTGGATCGAAAACGGAGAGATCAGCCATCCGGTCAATGAATGCACTATTGCGGGCAACCTGCGCGACATGCTGCGCCGTATTCAACCTGCCAATGATGCGCGCGCTCATCTGAGCCGAGTGGTGCCGTCCCTGCTGATCGAAGGAATGACACTTGCCGGCAAGTGATCTGTCCCTATTGATAGACGCCGCACGGGCAGCAGGTAGAATTGCAACCAACTTCACCGGACCGGACGCGCAAAGCTGGGACAAACCCGGCGGTGCGGGGCCGGTGACCGAAGCTGATCTTGCCGTGAACGCCATGCTGGAAACCACATTGCAGGCAGCCCGCCCAGGATATGGTTGGTTATCTGAAGAGACCGAAGACACTGCCGACCGCCTAAACCTTGACACTGTGTTCATCGTTGATCCGATTGATGGCACCCGCAGCTTTGTCGAAGGGTCCAAGACATGGGCACACGCACTGGCGGTGGCCCACCACGGCATAGTCTCCGCTGCGGTAATATACTTGCCGATGCGCGATAAGCTTTATAGCGCTGCAGCGGGCCAGGGGGCATTTCTGAATGGCGTCCCGATCAAAGCATCCGATACAGCAGAATTGGCAGGCGCCTCAGTGCTTTCGGCCAGACCAAATTTTGACCCGCAAAACTGGCTGCGCGCGGTGCCTGAGGTCACGCGATCTTATCGCCCGTCGCTGGCCTATCGTCTTGCACTGGTAGCCGAGGGGCGCTTTGACGCCATGCTGACTCTGCGTGATAGCTGGGAGTGGGACATTGCTGCCGGCGATCTGATTTTGCGTGAAGCAGGTGCCGTTTGCAGCGACAAAACCGGCGCGCCGTTGCGGTTCAACAATGCTCATCCGATGTTGAACGGTGTAGTTTCCGCCAGCGCGCCGGTTCATGGTCAGATCATTGCGGCCTTGGATCACAGAGACCCCCGCCCGGCTTGACGCGACAGGCCAATGGCGTAGGTTGACCAGAGCTTTAGATCACCGGATACCAAAGGACACTGACATGACCCAACGCCTGCATCTTGTCTTTGGAGGAGAGTTGGTCGATCCGGCCCAGAACGTGTTCAAAGACGTCGATGATCTCCACATTGTTGGGATGTTTCCCGATTATGCCAGCGCCTATAATGCCTGGAAGTCCGAGGCTCATCGCACCGTGGACAACGCCCATATGCGATATTTTATTGCCCATCTGCACCGCTTGCGGGACGAAGAAACCCCAGCGTCGTCGACCGAAGAACTCGGGTAAACCCTGCATGGGGCCATCGCTTAGTCTGGCTGCATATCGTGCCTTTGTAAGGCGAGGTCCTACGCCCAATTATACCCCTTCCAGGCCGCGTCCCAACGGCGAGCTGGTCTGGGCCCACGCCACCAGTGCAACCCGTCTCACTGCGCTGGTGGATCTGGGTGGTCGGCTGGCGGCTTTGCGGGGGAATTTACATGTGCTCATTACCTGTGATCCCGATCTTGTGCCCGCCGCCGCCTGCGCGCGTGCCGGAAAAATTCAAGACGCCTGTTTTACCGAAATCCTGCCAGCAGATCATCCTGCCACAGTCGCTCAGTTTCTGGATCACTGGTCACCAGACGCCTGTGTCTGGACCGGTGGATTCCTGCGCCCGAACCTCAACCTCGAGACAGTGGTTCGCAATGTTCCGGAATTTCTGATCGACGCCAGCGCCGATGGTTTTGACAGCCGTCAAGAGCGCTGGTTCCCCGAGGTTTCACGCCGTCTACTATCGGAGTTTTCGGCTGTGATGGCAGAATCGGAGGACGCAAAACGAAGATTGATCAGCCTTGGCCTGACCGCGGAAGACATTCATCTGACGGCACCGTTACGCGCTGGCGCCTTACCTCCGCCGTGCAACCAGACTAAATTCGATGAGTTCGCGAGCCACCTATTGGGCCGCCCGGTTTGGCTCGCGGCTGAAGTTCAACCTGAAGAGGTCCCTCGGGTTCTCACTGCGCATCGGCAAGCCGCCCGTCGCGCCCACCGTTTGTTGCTGATCATGGTGCCAGCATTTGCAAATGAGCAACTGGCGGATGAGGTCGCAGCCATGGGCTTTCCCGTTGCAGACTGGAGTGCCGGCACTCTGCCTGATGATGGCACGCAGGTTTTGGTTGCGAACAGCTCTGACGATCTTGGGCTGTGGTATAGGCTTGCGCCACTGGCTTTCGTCGGCAGTTCGCTGGTTCCGGGATATGGGGGGCGCGATCCATTTGCAGCGGCCGCATTGGGATCAGCGATCCTCTACGGCTCGAATGTCGGCGATCACCTGGAAGCTTATTCGCGCCTTGCCGCAGCAGGTGCCGCCCGAATTGTTAAAGATGCAGACGGTCTGGGCACCGCCGTATTGCGTCTGATAGCGCCGGATCTGGCTGCATCGATGGCCCACTCAGGCTGGGAGGTTGTCTCGGAAGGGGCAGAACTGACCGACAGGATAATAGATCTGGTGCAGTCGGCGCTGGATGAACGGCAGGTCATCTGATGCGTGCGCCGCGATTTTGGTATTTGCCGCCCAACTGGCAGGCCCGTGCGCTGGCACCGTTGGGCGCACTTTACGCCCATGCCACGGCGCGCCGATTGGCCAAGGGTAGACGAGAACGGATCGGCATTCCGGTGATCTGCGTCGGCAATCTGAACGCTGGCGGGACAGGTAAAACGCCCACAGTGATCGCTCTGATCGAGCGTTTGCGCGACAAAGGCCACGAAGTGCATGTCGTGTCGCGCGGATATGGCGGTACTCTGGATGGTCCGGTGCGGGTCCAGCCTCGGGCTCATGATGCCGCGCAGGTTGGCGACGAACCCCTTTTGCTGGCTGCATTTGCGGAAGTTTGGGTTGCAAAGGATCGCGCCGCCGGTGCCCGGCAAGCTGAGCAAAGTGGCGCAAGTGTTCTGGTATTGGACGACGGATTTCAAAACCCTGCTCTGGCCTACGATCTATCAATTGTTGTCGTCGATGCAGACAAGGGTTTCGGGAACGGATTGTGTCTGCCAGCCGGTCCATTGCGAGAGCCTGTTGCGCCCGGTCTGGCCCGCGCCGATGCTGTATTGTCGATTGGCAATCTGCAGGCGCAGCAGAACTTTCAGACAAAATGGGGCCACGCCTTGCCAAGTCTGCACCTCAAAGGTGCCCTTGCACCGCTGCAAACCGGCATGCCGTGGGGCGACGGAACTTATCTGGCGTTTGCCGGCATCGGCCACCCCGAGAAGTTCTTTGACACCTTACGCGCCCTAGGGGCCGATCTGGTTCAAGCTGAGGCACTGGAGGATCATCAACAATTGACGCCCGCTTTGATGCGCCGACTAGACGCAGATGCCGTTGCCCGTGGCGCGCAACTGGTCACAACAGAGAAAGACGCCGTGCGGTTGCCAGATGCGTTTCGACAGAAGGTTATTACGCTGCCGGTGCGGTTAGACTTTTCAGATCCCTCTGCAGTCGATCAGCTGTTGTCTCAGTTTCCCGCACCTTAGGGCGTGATGCTTTCGACGCAATTGCCGTCATCATCTTATCTGACTCTCTTGGGGTTCGCGACATAAAGTACAGATTGACCATTGCAGTCGGCAATCTTGCGGCGCAATTTGCACATCCGGCCAACGGCAAGTCTCAAATTGACACGACGTTTGCGGCCACCCCAGCCTAAATCCACATAAAGGCAAGATGACCGGGGATATGACACAACAATCAAAAAGTGACTTTGGCGCCCGTCCCACAGCCAAACGCTATGTTTTGTCCTGTTGCCGGGGTTTTCCCATATGGGGTTTTCCTGCGCCTTAGAAACTCTGTCGCTGGCCAATCGCCACATCGATCATGGGCACGACTACACGTGGCGACTGCTCAGCGAATCCGGCGAGGCTTAGCGCAGCACAGGCGGCCAGTCAGCGAGATTGATCTAAAACAAGGTCAGGAAAACCCAGATATCTTACTCTGAATGAGTGTTTTCAAACCTCCAAAGGAGGGAGCCAAAAAATGAAAATTCTGATCTTATTCGCAACCGTCGAAGGCCAGACCGGCAAGATCGCCCGCTTTGTTGCAAAGGAAGCGGGTGACGCGGGTCATGAGATTGTATTGATCGATGCCGCCGACAAGGCGACGTCGGTATCTTTCAAAGGGGTCGATAAAACAATCCTTGCCGCGCCAGTTCACGAGCGGCGCCATCCAAAGTTATTTGAGCTGTTCTTGGCCGCCCAACGTGAGCAGTTAGAGGCGCAAAGCACACTCCTGATCTCGGTCAGTTTGAAAGCCGCATTCCCGGATGGTCTAGAGGAAGCCGGCGAATATATAACCGAGTTGAAGATGCGAACAGGTATTTCACCTGACGCCGAATGTCTGGTCGCAGGCGCGGTGCGCACCACTGGCTATGATTACTTTTCCACACAGGTTCTGCGACATGTGGTGCTCAGCGGGCGTGACTATGGCCCGGAAGACGGCGATCGGGAATTCACCGACTGGCCAGCACTCTCGGCAACAGTTTCAAAATTTCTCGCCGATGAGAACGCCTAGAATGAGCGGCGCAAGACATCCGCATTGCGTTGCTCCAGTCGGCAATCACACTCAGAGCAGACGTTTGCCGTTGCTGCGCTGTCAGTGCCTTTTGACAACCCAATCCTAGTTCAACAACGCCTCAACCTGCTGCGTCACCTTGCGTGACAGCGGTTTGGTCGTTGCTCCCCAGGTCGCAACTACTGACCCATCCGGTCCAATCAAGACCTTGTTGAAATTCCAACGCGGGGCAAATCCGGTCTCCGCTTTCACACTGCGATAGAACGGATGCGCACCGACCCCTGTGACAGGCGTAATATCTGTCATTGGCAGGTCCAGATCAAAATTCAGGGCGCAAAACTCTTTGACTTGATCTGCGTTTGCCAGTTCTTGTTTGAAATCATCCGACGGCACCGCCAACACAACCAGCCCCTGCGCCCGATACCGATCATACAGGGTCTGCAATTGATCATATTGGCCAGTGAATGCACATTGCGACGCGGTGTTGACGACCAATACAGGTTGCCCGGACCAGTCGGCCAAATCAAGCGTCCCACCCGTGATCGATGTAAACACGCCCGACCGTTCCCGCGCCAATCCGGCGGTTGCGATCACGGCAAAAACAACTGCAATAAGCCACCTTGTCATCAGTTTACCCCTCTGGTGTTTATATAGATACGCACCTCAGCACTTTCCAGATCACCACACGACGCCGAGAGCGGATTGAAATAACCCTTTGAATTTGGTCAAAATGCGCCATTTAGTACTGCGGACACACTGAACCGGAGGCCACATGACCAAATACACCAAAAACCCGGATGCCATCGCAACACTCTCTCCTGAAGAGTTCCGGGTCACCCAACAAAGTGGAACCGAACGGCCCGGCACTGGAAAGCTGCTCGGCAACAAAGAACCGGGTATATACGTGGATATCGTCTCGGGTGAGCCGCTGTTTGCTTCGGCTGATAAATACGAGAGCGGCTGCGGCTGGCCCAGTTTCACCAAGCCGATAGAACCGGCCTTTGTCGCCGAAATCCGTGATGCAACGCTTGGCATGATCCGCACAGAGGTGCGCTCTACGCATGGTGACAGTCATTTGGGCCACGTGTTTGATGACGGACCGCGTGACCATGGAGGCCTGCGGTATTGCATCAACTCTGCGGCGCTGCGTTTTGTCCACCGCGATGATATGGAGGGCGAGGGCTACGCAGAGTATCTCAATCAGGTGGAGGACGTTGCATAATGGCACAGGAACGCGCAGTTTTGGCTGGGGGATGCTTTTGGGGCATGCAGGATCTGATCCGCAATCGACCGGGCGTGATCAGCACTCGAGTAGGGTACACCGGGGGTGATATCCCCAACGCAACCTATCGAAATCATGGCACTCATGCCGAAGGCATCGAGATCATTTTCGACCCTAGCACGATCAGTTATCGAGATTTACTGGAGCTTTTCTTTCAGATTCACGACCCGACAACGCTCAACCGTCAGGGCAACGACCGGGGCCTGAGTTACCGGTCTGCAATAT
>RCNC010000604.1_pt1 | contig 23132 bp, 23 predicted proteins | sample 2041301 | NCBI WGS metagenome assembly RCNC01 (sample SAMN09708231, study PRJNA481090) | Marine sediment metagenome, whole genome shotgun sequencing project. | biome: marine sediment; feature: ocean; material: sediment; isolation source: Sewage treatment plant 13A marine sediment (STP13A) ...
TTTTACATTTTTGGTCGCTGGACAGCGAGCTTTGGCAGACAGTGTTCCCTTATGTTTAGCAACATCAATTCCTTACAAAACTTGGTTCGAATGTTGCATATACTTTGTTAGACCCAGAGTGGGGAAGTTTGTTATCCAATATTAGTCTGCTAACATGTGCTCACGGGTGCATATCAAACCTACCATTGCTCAACAACGGTGCAATCGGCAACTTACGTTGACCAGGATTGGAGTGGCAAAAGTGACAAACATTAAATTCCGTATAACATTTACTGGTGCGATGCTTCTACTGGCTGGCAGCCTTGCCACTGTTGGTGGGGCTTCAGCGCATGATCATTTTAACTGCAACAGCAGTTGCGGATCAAAATGTAGTCAGCATGCGGATGATGGCTATCCCGGGGTGAAAAAGCATAGAGACATATGCGAGCAATCCTTGGGTGTGCTGTACGGGGAGTGTTGTGACGCAACCACTAGCTTGATTCCTGCGGTCCCGGGACGCGACCCGGTCTTAATGGGCCAGGGTTCCCAGCGAACAGGCCATGCTGAACATGTTGGGATGGGGGATTCTTCTGGGCCCAACTGTGAGACAAACACGAATCGAGTAGTAACACCTCTACTGCAGCCAACTTCGCCCGCTCACTCACACGGCCACTCACACAGCTAGCAGGCCTTGAAACATCATAAAGATGACTCATTGCTTTGCTGGCCCGACAATAGATCCGCGTTCAACAGGTTTAGGTAATCCCCGTTAAACAGCCCAATAAGAGCCGCGCTGCTGCCCTTTGGGCAATACCGGTATTAATGGTAAGTGTTACATTGCTGACCTGGAGTATATGGTGGTTAGTAGCTGACCAGTTCCCTCTCTGGCGCAGCATGTCAATTGAGCCGTATGCCAGGCACACCATACAAGACAGCTCCAGTACCATACTTGATGCAATGAGAGTTAACCCGCTGAAGCCTCAAGCATGGATAGATCGTGCTCTTGCAACCGCCCTGCCTGAGGCCAGAATTTCCTCCCAGTCTGGTGCCGCTACCACCAATTTTTTTGCCCATGCACTCAGCTTGCGCCCCCATTCAGGTGCTCTCTGGGCCCGCTATGCCGATTTCACTCACCGGCGCGGCGCGCCGGCCCGGGAGACCATTGACAAACTGGATAAAGCCATTTTTTTTGCGCCTTCCTGGTCCTACGTACGACGGGCTGAATTAAGAATTGGTTTCAGCTACTGGGATGATCTGGATGAGCTCCAACGCGCCAGACTTATCTCGTCCGTCGGCAATCTGCTGCAGCACGACCTGCGATCTGTGATCGCCTCCGCTGTTGAATATGATTGGTCCGATAAGCTACGCCCTCTGCTCAAGAATAACGGAAACATCAGGCGCCTTGATCGCGCGCTCGCTGAAAAAGCAAAACGTAAGGCGCTAGAAACCTGAGTATGACATTAGCCGCTAACCGCAGTCCTGACCGCTGGCTGTACTTTGCCCTGTTACTGTCAATTATGTGGCTGCCAATACCCCTTGGCAGTAACCGCGCGTTATGGTGGGGTCTTTTGCAAGTCATCATTTACAGCATCTTATCCGGATGGCTGCTGTTGCAACTTGTCTATCAACAACACTTTCCGCCCTTAGGGAGAAGTGCAAGATTCGTGCTGCTTTTGTTTGTGGTGTCCTTAGCGTACCAGTTGTTGCTAGTGGTACCTTTGCCACTGGAGGCCATTCGCGTCCTGAGCCCAGCAGCCTACGAGGTTTATACCTTTACCCTGGACGAAACCGCCAAGCAAACTTTTAGTCTCAGTCTCGATATCGGCCTGACTCTAGAAGAATTTCTGAAATCGGCTGCCTATGTATCAATATTCTTTTTGACACTTGCGCTGGTCGATTCCCGAAAACGGTTATCAACGATGATCCAGGTTCTGGTTGTGGTGGGTTTCGCGCAGGCGTTTCTTGGACTTCTAGACGTATTCCTTGACGGAGTTTTTTTTAGGAATTATTTCCACCCACGAGGTGCCGGTACAACTGCAACTGGTACCTACGTTAATCCAAATCACTTCGGGGGATTGCTGGAGATGGCCATCCCGCTGACGGTGGGCTTATTAATTGCCCGAACGCCTCACTTTCCGCAACACTTAGACTGGCGAAAGCGTGTCGTATTATTGGCGAACTGGCTCTTTTCCCGGAACATCTGGCTCTACCTCTATTTGATGACCATGATTACCGCCCTGCTCTATACGAAATCGCGTGGAGCAGTACTTTCCCTGGCTGTTGCCGCCGCCGTTGTTTTTGTCTCTGCCATGATGTTCAGGCGTTCGACTGGCCGCAAAGCAAGCCAACTCACCGTACTGGTGATTTCCATTACCGCTGGCTTATGGCTGGGGGGCCAACAAATCGTCTCTACCCTGGAGAGGGAGGGAATTGGATCTCACCGAGAAATGCACCGTGAAACCGCATTGCAGGCAATTGCCGATTACCCGGTGTTTGGTTTTGGACCAGGGAACTGGCGACATATCTACATGATGTATCAAAATCCAGAGAAATATTACAAGCTGATAATCACTCACGCGCACAACGATTATCTGGAATTGCTGGCAGAACAAGGTGCCATCGGCTTCATTATTTTTGGAAGTGCGGTGCTGATCGCTCTGGGCACTATGATCGGAGGCTTGCGCCGGCGTCGGGATCCTTTAATGCGCGGGGTATTATATGGCTGCGTTACCGCCACGATATCTCTGCTTATTCACGCACTAGTCGACTTCAATTTCCATATTCCCGCTACCGCAGCGTGGTTTTCAGTCATTCTCGCTATGGGTTTGATTGCGGCACGCATGCCACATGACGCCTAGAGTTCACCGCCTCGTGTTCCAATCTCAATCGCTGAAGCCCCCGATGCTGGCCCACTGCTCCGCCTGCATTTCGGCATAATGCTCACTGACATCCGGCGCATCGTTCAGCACCCTTCCCTGCCAGCACAACCATGAATGGGCTTCCAGCGCGCTTTCCCCACTTCGCACACCAATATGGACTGTGCTCGGTAAGTGGCGGCGGCGGAGTATTTTCTGCTGAGTAAATGTACGGCGCAGGCAATTCATTGGGCGCAGATGGTTGCGGGCGGCGGATTCTGACAGGCGGATAATGTGTTCGAGCCGTTTTAGTGTGGCCTCGTTGTCTTTCGTCTGCTGTGCCGGCTCTCGCTGCTGCGTCTCCAGCCAACCCCGCCAGTGGCGATACGGCACAACAGTAATCACCAGGTCGATCCAGGCCAGGGTCAGCCAGGCCTCGGTGAGTAACAGTATATCCCGCCACCCGAGTTTCGCTAATGCCTGCAGCCTAGTTCCCAGTTTTTTGTACCAGGCCGTGTTGCGCCATATGATCCAGCAATTCGATCAAATCGTCGTGGGCAGTTTCTGCCTGCACCTGGTACTCGATGACGATGCGCTCAACGGTTTGCTCGAGGGAGCCGCTCTCGCGAAACAGGTCGATCATGCGCGAGCCTATGGCATCCAGCGTGTAATAGTTGCCAGAGTCCGGGTCGAGGATTACTTTTTCGTCGGCCACGGACTGCAATAGAAGGCGCTCTGGAATGTTGTAGGGCATTGTTTTCGCTTTCGTTGGCTGCTGTGGAGAATCTAACATCAGCTGCTGCCGTTGGAAACCGGCGCCGCTATCAATTGCCCATCTTCCAGGCGCAACACCCGGTCGGCCAGGGCCAGGCTGGCGGGGCGGTGGGTCACCATGATCACGGTGCGGGTGTGCAGCAGCTGGCGGCTTTCATCGATAAACTGCCTCTCGCCCTCGGGGTCGAACATGGCCGTGGCCTCGTCCAGCAGCAGGATGGGCGGGTCGGTGAGCAGGGCCCGGGCCAGGGCGATGCGCTGGCGTTGCCCGCCTGAGAGGCGTATGCCCTCTTCCCCTATACGTGTCTGGTAGCCCTGGGGCAGTTCGGCAATAAACGGGTGGGCATGCGCGGCCCTGGCGGCGGCCTCTATTTGCTCCAGGCTGGCATCGGGGCGGCCATAGCGGATGTTCTCCTCGATGCTACCGTCTGCCAGCAGTACCCGCTGGGACACCAGGCCGATCTGGCTGCGCAGGCTGGCCAGGGTGGCGTTGGCGATAGCATGGCCGTCGATCTCGATACGCCCGGCCAGCGGGTCGGCAAAGCGCAGCAACAGGTGCAGCAGGGTGCTTTTGCCGGCGCCGTTGAGGCCGGTAATGGCCACCGTTTCACCGGCGGCTATGTGCAGGTCCAGGGCGCTGAAGATATCTTCGCCCCCCGGGTAGTGAAAACGAACATTGTTGCAGGTGATAGCGCCGCGCAGTGGGGGCAGCGGTGAGGCGTTGCTATCGTCGGGTTCGGGCGCTACCGCAAAGATCTCCTGCAGGCGCTGCGAGGCACCCCGGGCCTGCTGCAGATCACCATAGAGATTGGCCAGGCCGCTCACCGGGCGGGCAAACAGCATGCCGTAGAGCAACAGGCTGACCAGTTCCGGTACCGACAGCTCACCGCGCAGCAGGTGGCCGCTGCTGACCCACAGAATCAGCAAAATACCCGCCGACGACAGCCATTGCAGGGCGGGTGAGAGGATAGCCTGCAGTTTCAGTTGCCGGGTTCGCAGGCGCAGTACTTCGTGGGTGTGGCGCTCGAAGCGTTGCGATTCGCTGGCTTCGCGGGTGAAGGACTTGATCAGCGGCAGCAGGCCCAGGTTTTCCTCGGCGATGGCCAGGTTATCGGCCTGCTTTTGCACCAGCGCGGAGGAAATGGGGCGTATGCCCCTGCCCAGCAATTTGAGCACCACAAAGAATACCGGCATCAGGGCCGCCACCAGTAATGCCACCTGGGCGTCGATCCTGGCCATCAATACATAGGCACCCACCAGCACCAACAACATGGGCAATAGCCCGGCCAGGGTACCGGTGACAAAATGGCTGAGAATGGCCACATCGTTACTGAGCAGGGCCAGCACATCCCCGCGCTTGCGCTGCTGGAAGTAGCCCACCGGTAGCGCCTGCAGGTGGTCGTACAGGCGGCTGCTGAGGTGGGCCAGTATCCGCGCGCCACTGCGGGTGAGCAGGAAGGTACTGGCAAAACGCACGATTGCCTGCACAGTGAACAGGACCAGCCACAGGCCGAGGATCACCTGCGGCGCAAAACCAGCCGTTTGCTCATCACCCATCAGGCCGGCGGCAAAGCGCCCGGCAAACCAGGGGGTGGCCAGTGCGGCCAGGCTCTGGAGTAGCATAAGGAAGCTGGCCAACAACAGGCTGCCCCAGTAGGGGCGCAGATAAGCCAGGCCTTTTTGTACGTGCATCGCTAGTGTTGCCCTTCGAGCAAACGACGCACCTGATCGAGATCTGCCTGTGTATCCACCCCCGCGGGGACCGGCGCCTCGGCTATGGCGACATGGATACTCACCCCGTTGTGCAAAGCGCGTAACTGTTCCAGTTGCTCCAGTGCCTCCTGGGGGGCCGGCGACCAGGTCACGTACTCGTGCAAAAAGCGGGTGCGGTAGGCATAAATACCGATATGACGAAACCATTTGCCGTTAGCGGGCATGGTGTCCTGCGCCTGCATGAACGCATCCCTGGGCCAGGGGATTGGCGCGCGGCTGAAGTATAAAGCCATGCCCTTGGCATCAAACACGACCTTCACCACGTTGGGATTAGTCAGGTCGCCAAGGGCTGTAATTTCCTCGCACAGCGTGGCCATGCCCGCTTCGCTATTGTTAGCCAGGTTAGTCGCCACCTGGTCAATGACTTGCGGTGGGATCAATGGCTCATCGCCCTGCACGTTGACCACGATATGATCCTCGGGCAGGCCAAGTTCGGTGACAACCTGTTGCAGACGATCCGTACCTGAGGGGTGTTCCGTAGCCGTCATACACACCTGTGCACCAAATTCTTCGGCAGCATTGAAGATACGCTGGTCATCGGTGGCTATCACTACCCGCTCCGCCTGGCTGTGGCAGGCCTGCTCCCAGACACGCTGCACCATTGGCTTGCCGTGGATATCCAGCAACGGCTTCCCCGGCAGCCTGGTCGAGCCGTAACGCGCCGGAATTACCACTGTGTACGCCATAAAAAGCTCCGAGATTGTGAATTGAACAGGATTTATCGGCCGGCCAATGCAACGACCGCCTGCACCACTGCCTGGGGCAGGATCGCACTGACCTGCAAATACCATGCATTACCACCGACCAGCCCGCGGCATTTTACCGCGTCTTTCTCGGTCATGATAATCGGCTTTTCTTGCAGGCCGAAGAAATCGGTCGCAGTGTAGGGATGATGATCCGGGTAGAGTCGTGTCTCCACCTTAAAACCGAGCTTGCCCAGTGCTTCAAGAAATAGCGCCGGCCGGGCAAGCCCGGCGACTGCGAAAACGCCAGATCCAATACTGCCCGGAGATGCCGGGCGCTCTTCCTCGCTTGCCAGATTCACCAGCTTATCCTGCTGGTAAGCAACACCGGAGACAGGATCATCGCTGCCCCGCGCCAGCACAAAATCCACCGAGGACAAACGAGCGAGTGGCTCACGCAATGGGCCAGCTGGCAAACAGAAGCCATTGCCAAAGGCAGAGTCCGCATCGTACATGACTATTTCCAGATCCCTGGCGAGTGCGTAGTGCTGTAAACCGTCATCGCTAATGATCAGGTCAACCGCATGTTGCTCAAGCAGCACTCGCGCCGCTGCACTGCGAGATGCAGCGACTACGCAGGGACAAGCGGTGCGCTGGTAGATCAGCAGGGGCTCGTCACCGCAGTCCCTTGCCTCGCTTTGCGCGCCCACCAGGTGTGGCATCGCATTTAGGCTGGCACCGTAGCCACGACTGACCACGCCGGCGGTGATGCCCTGCTCCCGCAGACTCTCAACCAGCGCAATCACCACCGGGGTCTTGCCGGTGCCACCCACAGCAATATTACCTACCACCACCACAGGAACATCGGGACGATAGGTGGCAATCAGGCCGCTGCGATAGGCGGCCCGACGCAGGGCGGCAATGGCTCGAAACAGCCACTCAAGTGGACGCAGCAACCACAGCCACCAGGCACCGTTATACCAGGCATCAACGAGTACCCGCCCGGCAGCAGCCTTCAATCGGAAAATTCCCGGGCATAGAGCTGTGCATACAAGCCCCCCTCGGCCAGCAACTGCTGGTGCGTTCCCGTAGCGATGATCTGCCCCGCATCCATCACTACAATACAATCGGCACGCTCTACGGTAGACAGCCGGTGCGCGATGACGATGGTCGTCCTGTCGGCCATTATGCTGTCCAGCGCTTGCTGGATATGGTGTTCCGACTCGTAGTCCAGTGCTGATGTGGCTTCATCAAGCACCAGCACCGGCGCATTCTTGAGAAAAGCGCGGGCCAGGGCGATCCGTTGACGTTGACCTCCGCTTAAACCACTGCCGTCATCACCCAGCAGCGTGTCGAATCCCTGTGGCAATTGCTCGATGAAGTCGCTGGCATGGGCAGACCTGGCGGCCTCGAGTACATCCTCCCGGGCACAAGCAGCCAGGGTGCCGTAGGCAATATTGTTGTATACCGTGTCGCGAAACAGCGGCACATCCTGGGACACCATGGCAATTTGTGCACGGAGATTAGCGAGCTGGTATTGCTCGATGGCAACCCCGTCCAGGAAAATACCGCCCTCACCAGGGACATGGAACCTCGCAATCAGTTGCACCAGGGTGCTCTTGCCACTGCCTGAACGCCCCACCAGGGCAACTGTCTGTCCTGCGCCAATATCGAAGGAAATATTGTCCAGCGCGGGGGTGTCCGCCCCGGGATAGGTAAATGACAGGCGTTCGATGCGAAGATTGCCCGCAACCCGGTCAACAGACAACGTGCCCTCATCCGGTTCCGATTCTCCGTCAAGCTGCTGAAAGATATCCTCCGCCGCCGCCAGGCCGCGCTGCAAAACACTCTGCACACCGCTGAGCTGCCGGATGGGTTTTCCCAACTGCCCCGCTGCTGTCAGAAAAGCCACCAGCGAACCGGCGGAAAAACCTGACAGCACCGAGGGGCTGAGGGCAAACCACACCAGTACCGCCAGCGCCACAGCCAGCAAGGTCTGGATGACCGGCGTACTCAAAGCATCGGCGAAGGCCAGTTTCAGGTTCTGTATACGGTTGTCATCACTGGCCTGGTGAAAACGCGACAGCTGCTGCGCCTGCCCGGCAAAGACTCGCACCTCGCGATAAGCGCCGATGGTTTCGTTGGACACCTGGGTCACGTTACCCATCGTTGCTTGAATACGCCGGCTGTAGCGCCTGAAATGTTTGCCCACCACTTTAACGACCAGGGCGATGAATGGCACCACGGCGATAAACACCAGGCAGAGGCGCCAGTTCAGGTACACCATGTACGTCAGCAACGCGACGACGGTAAGAGTCTCCCGCACAATAATCTTCAGCGCCTTGGTGGCTGCCCCTGTCACCTGGTCGACATTGAAAATAATCTTGGAAATCAGCTCACCCTGGCTGTGGCTCTGGTAGTAATCACTGGGTGCCACCAGCATTTTTTCAAACAGCTCGCAGCGCAGGCGGTGAATCAGGTTGCGCGCCACGTGATTCATGAAATAGGTACCGACGAAAAAACCCATGGCCCGGGTGAAGGTCAACACCAAAATAGCGACCGGCACAGCTATCCGGGCCAGCTCGACCCCGGTCAGGCCGGCATCGCCAAAAAAATGGTAGGTGAAGCCCGAAATAATACCGCTGGCCACCTGGCTGCTTTCTCCCAGGGCATCCAGCAAAAACTGCATCATATCGGCGAGTAAGACATTGCCCAGGGAATAAACCATGTAGCCGATGATGCTGAAGAGGAAGTAATGCCAGTAGGGGACCACATAGGTCAGCAGACGCCGGTAGAGCTGCCAGTCGCTCACGCTACTGGCCCGCCTGCTATGCATGTATTTGCAGATTAGCCACCAGCAGGCAAGCCGGAAGATTCGGAGGGCTGCCTGGTGGTAATACTCAAATGGACAAAGCCCATCTGGCCTGCCGCATCCATGGCGTGCACTACAGCCTGGTGGGTGGCCTGTGCATCGGCGGTAATGGTCATGGGTATAGTGGTGTCACCCTCGGATACTTTGTAGATGGCGGCCTGCAAGGTGCGCATCCGGGTATCCACCAGGGATTGGCCATTAACCCGATAGCCGCCCGACTCGGACACCAGGATCTCTATCTGTTCCTCTACCTCTTCCTTCGGTTGCCCTTCAGCCTCTGGCAAATCGATACTCAGCTGGGTCTCGCGGGTAAAGGTGGTTGATACCATAAAGAAAATAAGCAACAGGAAGACAACATCGATCAGCGGCGTCAGGTTGATGCCGACTTCTTCGCGATGGTGACGGCGAAATTTCAAGACAGCTCTTCCGTATTCTCTTCACTGTGCAGGGCATCGACCAGCTTGATGGTCTCCTGCTCCAACTCAACCACGATGCCGTCTATACGGCCGACGAAATAGCGGTGCATAACCAGTGCGGGGATAGCGACGGTCAGGCCTGCCGCCGTGGTGATCAGTGCCTCGGAGATACCGCCGGCAAGGGCGCTGGCATTGCCCGTGCCCTGCGCCATGATTTCGGCGAACACCTTGATCATGCCCACCACAGTGCCGAGCAGGCCCAACAAGGGGGCTACAGCGGCGATTGTTCCCAGGGTATTGAGGTAGCGCTCCAGGTCGTGAACCACATGCGACGCGGCCTCCTGGATACTTTCTTTCATGACGTCGCGGCCGTGGTAGGCATTGCCCAGACCCGCTGCCAGGATACGTCCCAGTGGCGAGGACTGCTTCAGGGTACGCAACTTGTCCGCGTCCAGTTCGCCGCGCTTGAGCTGCTTCCAGACTGTGGCCAATAAATGCGGCGGAGCGATCTTCCTGGGATTGAGCGTGTACAGGCGCTCAATGCAAATCGCCAAGACCAAAACAGAGCTGAGCACGATCAGCACCATCAACCATCCACCGGCCACCAAGAGTTCGAGCACAGTCACATCCCATTACGATTAGATAATGCGGTCATTATACGCACACCGCATGTGAGGGTGAAGCGGCAAGGCCACTACATCCAGTATCGTGGGCTCACGCTGCGGTGGGCGCGCACGCGAAGGGCCTCTCCCGGGGTGATTTCAAAGGTCAGTGCGCCGCTGCTGGCGGTGGACCAAACGATCGCGCCCGTGGCATCGAGTTGCTGCAGAACACGAGGATGCGGATGACCAAAGCGATTGGCATAGCCACTGCTGATCACCACGGTCCCGGGCCTTATACGTTTCAGTAAGGTCGGGGAGGAGGAGGTCTTGCTGCCGTGATGGGCGGCCAACAGCCAGTCACTGTGCAGCGCATCGCCCCAATACCGCGCGATCACGCGCTCGCGCTCGCTTTCTACGTCGCCTGGTAGCAGAAAGCGGTAATCCCCTACTTCCACCTGCAGCACACAGGAACTGTTATTGCTGGAGGAGGTGCTTTCGTTAGCCGGCGACAGAAACTGGAACACGGCTCCCTGGGGCCAGCGCCACGCCTCACCCGCCACGCAGGGACGCCCTGCCAGGCCCACGGGCCCGCTACCGCCATAGCGCAATCGATCGACCGTCAGGGCATTGATGATGTCTGCGGCACCGGCGCTATGATCCAGGTCGGGATGGCTGATGACCAGGGTATCCAGCTGCGCCAGTCCCATTTCGCGTAGATAGGGCAACACCACGGTCTCCCCCAGGTTAACGCCATCCGGGACACCGCCGCCCGTATCATAGAGCAGGGCCTTGCTGCCCGAAGAGATCACCACTGCCGTGCCCTGCCCTACATCCAGCACCGTCACCAGCGTACTCGCTGGCGCTTCACCGGTAGGCGGTAGTGACGGTAACCACAGTGGCAGTGATAGCAGGCCGGCGAGCAAGCGCAGGCCCGGTCGCAGCGGCATTACCAGCAGGGTCACCGCCAGCAAGCCCAGTAAGACTTCGTCCACTGCAGCCACCATGTTGTGATAAAGCCAGGCTGCCCCGCGCGTGGCCAGCGCCTGCGCCAGCGGCAACAGCTGCTCCAGCGGCCACGCCGCGTAATACCACAGAGTTTCTTCCAGCGGCCAACCACAGAGAAAGCTGACGGCAGCAAGCAGCGCCAACGGCACTATCACTAAACCCACCAAGGGGATCATCAGCATATTAGCGAACATAGCCACCAGGCTACCGCCGCCAAAGAAACACACGCCCAGCGGCAACATTATCAGTGACATAAAGCCATGCGTGCCCAGTGCCCTCCTGATGGCGCCCAGCCCACGCTGCCAACGCGCCAACCACAACAGAAATGCCACAGCGCCAAAGGACAGCCAAAAGCCACTGCCCAGCGCGGCCAGCGGGTTCAGTGCCAGCACCAGCACCGCTGCCAGCAGTAGATTATTGGCGGGGTGAGTTGTGCGCCCCAGTATGGAAGCGCAGACAAAGGCCCCGAGCATACACAGGGCGCGCTGTGTCGGTAGGGTGAAGCCGGCCAGAGCACTGTAAAAGGCAGCCAACAGCAAGCCGATGATCAAGGGTATCCAGCTGCCAGCCACACCCGGGAGCGGGCAGCAGCGCATTAGCAGCCTGCCCAGCAAGTAGCCCACGCCCGCCGCCAGGCCAATGTGCAAACCCGAAATGACCAGCAGGTGATTGACCCCGTAACGCTGCAACAGGGCCCAGAGGTCTGGGTCCAGGCCACTCTTATCGCCAACGGTGATGGCCTGCAGGATAGCCAGGACCGGCGGACTCAGGTCCAGCCGCGCAATGCGCTCCCTGATTCGCAGGCGTAGACGGTGCTGCGGCGAGTCAAAGGCGCCGGCAGCAGACAGGCGCCGCGCGCGCTCGGCCTTGCGCACACTGCCGACGGCATGGATGCCCTTCTGGGCAAACCAGGATTGCACGTTATAGGAGCCGGGATTGGACAGGCCCCAGGGCTTTTTCAGCGCCACCTCGAACTGCCAGCGCTCGCCGGGAAGTATTTTGTCCTCTCCGTAATAGGACAACATTAGCAGCGATGGCCCCGCACAACGGCTTGGCGACAGCGTTGCTACTGAAAACTCAAAGCGCTGCCTGGGTCCACCGCCGAGCATGACACTGGTCACCGGCAGTGAAGAAACCACACCCGACACCAGCAGCGGCGCCTTGACACAATCGTCCGTCAGGCGTTGCTGCAACTGCAGGTGCCCATAGCAGCTGGCCCATAGACAGGCGCAGGCAAGGCCGCACACCACTCGCGGCAGCCAGGACTGTCCGCGGCGCGTAGTAATAGCGATGCCGGCGAGCAGGCAAAGCACCGGCCAGCTCGGCAGAGCCGCCAACTGACCGGTAACAACCGCACCGGCGACAAAGCCAATCATCCATGATTTCATAAACGGCTTTATTGCGCCCAAAAAACGGGAAACTGTGTATTACGACCTTGTATGTCAGCACCCAATGCGCATAATAAAGAGCGCTTTCGTCACCAAACTGCCATGGCGTTTTGTCCAGGACGGTAATGCGAACCAGTCAATCACACGATACACAGGAATGAAACGTCACATCCAGCCACACTCGCCATGCCCAAAAAGACACTAAAAGCACTCGTTCCCAGCCACGCCAAAGTGCGGGAGATAAAAGGCCTGCAGGTCCTCGGTGACTGGGTGTATGCCAGCAACCTGTGGCACATCAACCGTTACTCGGCGTCCATGGCGTTCTTTGTCGGCCTGTTTATCGCCTTTTTGCCAATCCCGGGACAGATGATCGCGGCGGCACTGCTGGCCGTGTTGTTGAGCTGCAACCTGCCGCTGTCCATCAGCCTGGTATGGATCACCAACCCGGTAACGATGCCGGCCATTTTTTTCCTGTCCTATAAAGTGGGTGCGATGATTATCGATGTGCCGCTGAAGGATATTGAGTTTGAGTTGAGTATCTATTGGCTCAGCCACAGCCTGGGGGCAATCTGGAAGCCGTTTTTACTGGGCTGCCTGATCTGCGGCCTGTTCTTTGGTTGCCTTGGCTATTTTGTTATCAGCCTGCTGTGGCGCTGGCGCGTGGCGTACCACTGGCACCAGCGCAAAAAAATTCGCCTGGAGCGTAAGCTTAACGGTCCTGGTTGAGAATCATCGCTGGCGCCAGTTTGGCGGCGCGCCGCGCCGGATAGATGGCGGCGATCACACACATACCCATGGCGATGGCCCCCACCAGCAAAATGTCCCTGAGTAGCAGGTCTACCGGTAGGAAAGACACCGGATACACATCGGTATTCAGGAACTTCATATTCAGTATCTGCTCCAGCCAGCCGACCAGGCCCGGCACCGCCAGGCTGCCCAGCGCACCCAGCACGCTGCCCAGCACCACACCCACCAGGCCAATCATCGCCCCCTGCAGGACAAAGACCCAGGCAATGTCGGCGCCCGTCGCGCCGAGCGTGCGCAATATCGCTATATTGCCCTGCTTGTCCATCACCACCAGCACCAGGGAGGACACCACATTGAAGGCAGCCACGGCGATAATGGAAAATAGCAGGATCGACACCAGGTCCCGCGACAGCTGTATCGCTTGATAGAGATTACCGTGGGTCATCATCCAGTTGGTACTGTAGTAGCCGGATGGCAGCGTAGACACCAGGTCCGAGCCAATACGCTGCACATCGAACAAACGCGAGGTGGCGATACGGTAACCACTGACGCCCTCCCCCAAGCCGGCCAGCTTGGATGCCATGGCTAAATGCACCAGTGCCAGTGCCTGGTCAAGTTCCGTGCCGGTTTCCAACACCGCACTCAAGCGCACGGTCTGGAACCTGGTAGGGGCAGAGCCTCCCTGTGGCGCCACTCCTGGCACAACCAGGGTCAAGCGGTCGCCGGCGGTCACGCCCAGGCGCCTGGCAATACCGCTACCCAGCACCAGGCCATCCGCCTGTTCCCTGAAGCGGGCAACGCCGGTAGCATCGAGGTTTTGTAGCAGGCGCCGCATTGCCAACTCATCGCTGACATCCAGGCCGATGCCACGGGCAGTCTCTATCTCACTACCGCGCATGATCAGGGTGTCAAACTGCGAAAAGGGCGTCACTTCTACCACCGCCGGATGAGACAGCAACACCCCGGCCTGCTCTTGCCAGTCAATTATTGGGGACTGCGAATAGATAGTGACATGGGGTACCAGTGACAATATGCGTTCACGCATTTCCTTGTCGAAGCCGTTCATCACCGACAGCACAATAATCAGCAGGCTGATTGCCAGTACCAGTCCCAGCATGGACAGGGATGACAAAAAGGTCGACAAGTGCCCCTGGCCATAGGCAAACGTGTAGCGCAGTGCGACGCGCAGCCGTTCAGGAGGCGTCACGCGTGGCATCCTCCCTTGCGACAGCATGCAAGGCACCGTCGCGTAGTTCCAGCGTGCGGTTCATATGGGCGGCTATGTCGGGGTCGTGGGTAACGACCACAAAGGAAGCGCTGTCCTGGCCCAGTTCATCAATCAACTCCAGCACCTGGGAGGCGGAATGGGGGTCCAGGTTGCCGGTGGGTTCATCGAGTAACACACAATCGGGCCGGGTCACCAGCGCGCGCGCGATAGCCACCCGCTGGCGCTCGCCGCCAGACAGTTGCGCGGGCCTATGCGTCAGCCGATGTGACATTCCGACACGGTCCAGCATTTGCTCCGCTTTGGCCCAGGCCTCGCGCCGGGCAGTGCCCCCGATCAGTAGCGGCATGGCCACATTTTCCCTGGCATCAAATTCCGGTAACAGGTGGTGGAACTGGTATACGAACCCCAGGCTGGCATTGCGTAATTGGCACAGGCTGCGCTCATCGAGAGTGGCGAGATCACGCCCCGCCATCAGCACGCGGCCACTGCTTGGATGGTCGAGGCCGCCCAGCAGGTTGAGTAAGGTGGACTTGCCGGAACCGGAGGCGCCAACAACGGCGATTTTCTCTCCCGCCAGCAAGGTGAGCTCGACGTTCTCCAGCACGGTGACGGAGCGATCGCCATCATCGTAGACGCGGGACAGGGACTCGCACTGGAGAATGACTTTACTCATAACGCAATACTTCCGCTGGAGCGATCCGGGCCGCCCGCCAGGCTGGATAAAGGGTAGCCAGCAGGCTCAGTAACAGGGATAAAGCTACCACCATCCCCACATCTGCCCATTGTAAATCAGCTGGTAATTCGCTGATAAAGTAGACTGATGGATCGAATAACTTGATACCCAGGGTACGCTCTACCACAGCAGTGATAGTCGCAATATTTTTCGCCAGTAACACGCCGACGGCGGCACCTATCGATATCCCCAACAAGGCCAGGACCAGGCCGTGGGCGACAAAGATCACCATAATGCCACCGGCCCTGGCACCCATGGTGCGCAGTACCGCGATATCCCTGCGCTTTTCCGCCACAGACATCACCAGGGTAGAGACAATATTGAAGGCGGCGACAGCCACTACGCTCAGTAGCAACAGGCTGACCATCACTTTTTCCAGCTTCACCGCTCGAAACAGGGAGCCCTGTGTCTGGCTCCAGTCCTTTACCGTATAGGCAGCACCCAATTGTTGCGACAGACCGCTCATGGTAAGCGGTGCCGTGAACAGGTCGTGCGTCCTGACCTGTAAACCATCGACCCTATCTTTAGTTCCCAGCAACTTTCTCCCGGTTTCCAGCGATACATACGCCTGCATGGAATCCGGTTGTGCGCCGATTTCAAACAAACCGACAACGGTAAGCCGTTTACTGCGGGGAAACACACCCAGCGGCGTGACGGTAAGGCGTGGCACGGTGACGTCGACACGGTCACCGGGCATTACACCCAGTATGCGGGCGAGGGACGCGCCCAACACCACATTGAAGCCGTCCTGTTCGAGGCTCTCCAGCGTTCCCGCAGTCATAGCAGCCGCTATCTGGGATACCCGCACTTCCAATTCGGGCTCTATCGCCGTCAGCACAGCGCCGCGCAGGGCCCGGCCATTGGCCAGGATCACTTTCTCGGTAATGTAGGGCGATGCCGCCACCACATTTTCATCGCGCTCTACCCGCTGCAGCAGTTCGCTCCACGGTCCGCTAGCGCCAGCTGAAATCTCAACATAACCGTGCGGCACCAGGGACAGGATGCGCCCGCGTAATTCACCGGCAAAGCCATTCATTACCGCCAGCACCACGATCAGGCTGGCAACGCCCAGCACCATACCCAACATGGACACAGTGGCTATAACAGAGGTAAAGCGGTTACGGCGTCGACTGAAGCTGTAACGCATGCCGATAAACGGCGCGTAATTGGCTATGGCGTTAGGGCGTGGGCTCAAAGACGGGCGGCCAGGATCTATTGGTCTGCGGAGTAGTAAAGTTCAGGGTTCTTTTTGCCCACTTCGCCGTCGCGGGTTTCTTCATCGCAACGCTGGGGGTCACCACCGCAGAGTTCACAGGCGGTATCGATGCCCAGTGCTCCCATGCCGCCACAGGAACCCTTGATGGGCGGTCGCCCGGCGATCACACCCACAGCCATAGCGGCGATTACCAGGCCAATAACCATCGCGCTGATGAAGAATAATGTCATGTCACTAACTCCAGGAGACGCTGACCCTATGGGTCTGGCGCCACTAAATAAGGGGCAAAAGCCGATGTGTGCGTGTGCACAAAATCTTCATCCGCCCGTTGTATGAAATATACCGCCAATCCCTGTCCCTGCGCTACCGCCATCGCACGCTCAGACCCCAGCACGGTCAAGGCCGTGGCCCATGCATCTGCCATCATCGCACTGGAGTGAGCGACAGTAACAGAAACGAGGTCATGGGCAACCGGGTAGCCCGTCCTGGGATCTATACTGTGGGAATAGCGCTTACCGTCCACCTCAAAATAGTTGCGGTAATCGCCAGACGTCGCCACCGCAATATCGCTAAGACTGATAGCGGATGCTACTGAGCGGCCCCCGTACCGCGGTTCCTCAATGGCAACTTGCCACTGATCACCCCTGGGGCTTAAACCGGACAGCTTCATCTCGCCACCGACCTCCACCAGGAAACGATCAACACCCTGCCCTGCCAGCCACTGTGCCACCTGGTCCACCGCAAAACCCTTGGCCAGTGAAGATAAGTCGACACTCACTGCTGCAAGTTTTGTGACCAGCAAGCCTGCGCCCGCCACTTGCAGTTTGTCCTGCCCCACTGTCGCCAGCTGGGCGTTAATAGCCTCCTGCGAGGGCGGCGTGGTCACTGCACCGGCGGGGCCAAAGCCCCAAAGGGCGACCAGGGGCGCTACTGTTACATCGTAGGCGCCCTCGCTGTGCCTGCCTACCTCAAGCGCCGCCGACAGTACCTGGTAGAAATCGGCACTGGCTTTAAACACTGCCCCTGCCGGTACTGCATTGAAGCGACTGATTTCAGAATCAGGCAAGTAGGTCGACATGCTGAGGTTAACCGCCTCCAGCGCCGCTGCTATCCCCTGCTGCGCAGCAAGCGGGCCAAGACCGGTGGCGGGATCAACATACGTCACATGCCAGGTCGTGCCCATAGTCGCACCTGACAATTGCTGAACGCTGGGCTGGTCGTTACACGCCGTCAGGCACAGCAGCACAAGTACACAAAAAAGCCACTCCAGAGAGTGGCTTGTTGTGGCCAGCGGCGAGGTTTTAACCGCCGAAGTCATCGAGCAGGATATTTTCAGGCTCAACACCGAGGTCAGTCAGCATCTGCACCACCGCAGCATTCATCATCGGCGGCCCACACATATAGAATTCACAATCCTCTGGCGCCGGATGATCCTTGAGATACTCCTCAAACAGCACATTGTGGATAAAGCCTGTCAGCCCGTCCCAGTTATCTTCCGGTTGCGGATCAGACAGTGCCACATGCCATTCAAAGTTATCGTTGTCCGCCGCCAGTTGGTCATAATCCTCGTTGTAGAACATCTCGCGCAGGGAGCGAGCACCGTACCAGAAGGATATCTTGCGCTTTGAATGAATGCGCTTAAGCTGGTCAAACAGGTGAGAGCGCATCGGCGCCATGCCGGCTCCACCACCGATGAAAACCATTTCCGCGTCGGTGTCCTTGGCGAAAAACTCACCAAAGGGTCCATAGACTTTCACCTTGTCGCCCGGCTTGAGGCCGAACGCCCAGGAGGACATCTGGCCGCAGGGAATACCTTCACTGCCGGGAGGCGGCGTTGCAATACGAATATTAAACTTCACCACGCCTTTTTCTTCAGGAAAGTTCGCCATGGAATAGGCGCGGATAACATCTTCCTTCACTACAGATTCCAGTTTGAAAAAGCCAAAGTGCTCCCAGTCACCGCGGTACTCTTCGTCAATGTCGAAATCAGCGTACTTCACGTGATGAGGCGGACACTCCAACTGCACGTAGCCACCGGCACGGAAATCGACGCTTTGCCCTTCGGGTAAACGCAGGGTTAACTCTTTGATAAAGGTCGCAACATTGGGGTTGGACTCGACTGTGCACTCCCACTGTTTGACACCGAAGACTTCCTCCGGCACCTGGATCTTCATGTCCTGCTTGACGGCGGCCTGACAGCTCAACCGCCAACCCTCGTCCGCATCACGGCGGGTAAAGTGCGCCTCTTCGGTGGGCAGCATGGAGCCACCGCCTTCGCTGATAATGCACTTACACTGGGCACAGGTGCCACCGCCACCGCAGGCAGAGGCCAAAAACAGCTCGGCGTCGGACAGGGTCTGCAATAACTTGCCGCCGGCTGGCACGGTAATGGTTCTCTCGCCATTGATCTCGATCGTTACATCACCGGTGCTGACCAGCGCTGAGCGAGCGGCAATAATAATCAATACCAGTACCAACACGATCGCGGTGAACATGCCGACACCGAATACAATTGTCATATCCATATCAGTTCAATTCCGCCTAAATATCGATGCCGCCAAAGGACATAAAGCCCAGTGACATGAGGCCAACTATAATGAATGTAATACCAAGACCCTCCAGGCCTTCGGGTACATCCGAGTATTTCAGTTTCTCGCGAATACCCGCCAGTGCCACAATCGCCAGGGCCCAGCCAACGCCGGAGCCCGCGCCAAAGACGACACTCTCTGCGAAGTTGTAGTCCCGTTCGACCATAAACAGGGAGGCACCCAGTATGGCGCAGTTCACCGTAATCAAGGGGAGGAACACGCCCAGCGCGTTGTACAGCGCGGGCACGAACTTATCCAGGAACATCTCGAGGATCTGCACCAGCGCGGCGATTACCCCGATGTAGGACAACAGTCCCAGGAAACTCAGGTCCATATCCGGCAACCCGGCCCAGGCCAGTGCACCGTCCGCCAACAAATAGTTATAGATCAGGTTGTTGACCGGCACAGTGATGGTCAACACCACGACTACCGCAATACCCAGTCCCAGGGCGGCCTGTATTTTTTTCGAAATGGCGAGGAAAGTACACATTCCCAAAAAGAAGGCCAACGCCATGTTCTCGATGAAAATCGAGCGAACAAAGAGGCTCAATAAAGCTTCCATTTACGCGCCCTCCTTCACTGCCGTGTGTTTGGCCATGGAGTAATCCGGCTTTTCCACCTGCTCCTTCTGGAAACTGCGCAGCGCCCAGATGAACAGGCCAATCAGGAAGAATGCGCTGGGCGGCAACAGCAACATACCGTTGGGGTTGTACCAGCCACCCTCTGTCACCAGCGGCAGGATTTCAATGCCAAACAACTTGCCGGCTCCGAACAGCTCCCTCACCACCGCGACGCAAATCAGTACCACGCTGTATCCCAGGCCGTTGCCGATACCATCTATAAAGCTGGCCACGGGCGGGTTTTTCATGGCGAATGCCTCAGCGCGACCCATCACGATACAGTTGGTGATAATCAGGCCGACAAACACCGATAACTGCTTGCTGATTGAGTACGCATAGGCCTTGAGAAACTGGTCCACTACAATAACCAGTGAGGCAATGATAACCATCTGCACAATAATGCGAATGCTGCCGGGAATGTGTTTGCGAATCAGCGACACAAAAAAGTTGGAAAAGGCTGTCACAAAGGTGAGCGCCACGCACATGACCAAGGTCACCTGCAGCGAAGATGTCACCGCCAGCGCAGAGCAAACGCCCAGGATCTGCAAAGCGATAGGGTTATTCTTGAATATCGGTCCCGTCAGGGTGTCTTTTACAGAATCCATTATCAGGCCTCCCCGGATTTCAGATTTTTGAGGAACGGTTCGAAGCCATTCTCACCCAGCCAGAAATGCATCAGGTTGGTAACGCCTCGTGCGGTCAGGGTAGCGCCTGCCAGGCCATCTATCTGCCAGGCGGCATCGGCACTGGAAGTATCCACTGCGCCCTTGATAAGGCCAATCGCAACGTCGCCATCACGGTAAACTTTTTTACCCGGCCACACCGCTTTCCAGCGCGGATTGTCTATCTCACCACCCAGGCCTGGTGTTTCCGCGTGCTCATAAAAACCCAGCCCCGCCACCGTATCGGCGTCTGACTCCAGAGCGATAAAGCCATAAAGGGTTGACCACAGCCCATAACCGCGAACAGGCAGGATGATCTTGGAGACTTCACCCTGCTCATCTTCCACCAGGTATACCAGGGCGAAGTCTTCACGGCGGGCAATGTTGGCCAGATCGTCCTGTACTGACAGGGCTTCTGACCTGGCCGGATCTTTAGCGGCCTTGCGCTGGTCGTAGTCCTGCGCGTCTACCTCCTCGGTAAACTTGCCGCTGCGTAAATCCACCACACGGGTGGTGATCTGGGCAAACTGTTCGTCGACAGTCAAGCTATCGTCCATCATGCCGGCAGCCGCCAGAATATTGCGCTTGCGATCGAGCGTCTTGTTGATCTCCTGTGCCGGTTTCAGCATCACCGCTGCCGCGGAGACAATAACCGAGCACACGATACACAGTGCAAAGGCTACTAGCAGTGTTTTACCGGTGCTGTCATTACTGGACACGGGCAAGCCTCCTTTTGACATTGGCCTGAACCACAAAGTGATCCATGAGCGGCGCGAATATATTAGCAAACAGTATCGCCAGCATGATGCCCTCGGGGAACGCCGGGTTGACGACTCGAATCAACACCGTCATCAAGCCAATCAGGATACCAAAGGCCCACTTGCCGGTGTCGGTCATGGCGGCTGATACCGGGTCTGTCGCCATGAAGATCATGCCAAAGGCGAAGCCCCCGGTGACCAAATGCCAGTACCAGGGCATTGCGAAGGCGAGGTTCGTTTCCGAGCCAACGATATTGAGCAGGGTGGACAGGGCGATCATTCCCAGGAACACACCCCCGATAATGCGCCAGGAGGCTACGCGCGTGATAAGCAGTAAAACACCGCCAAGCAGGATAGCCAGGGTAGAGGTCTCTCCGATGGAACCCGGTATCGAGCCGATAAAGGCCTCCATCCAGGTCCATTGCTGTTGCAGGGCCGCCATACCATCCGATGCCACTACCGACAGCGGGGTGGCGCCGGTAACACCATCTGCGGCAATCCATACGGCATCTCCGGACAACTGCGCTGGATAGGCAAAATACAGGAATGCGCGACCGGTGAGTGCGGGGTTGAGGAAGTTTTTACCGGTGCCGCCGAACACCTCTTTACCAATCACCACACCAAAGCTGATACCCAGTGCGACTTGCCACAGGGGAATATCGGGCGGGCAAATCAGGGCAAACAGGATAGAGGTAACAAAGAAGCCCTCGTTTACCTCGTGTCCGCGCTGCATGGCAAACAATATTTCCCAGGCAATACCGACCAGGAAGGTGACTATATAGATGGGCAGGAAAAAGACTGCCCCGTACCAGAAGCAGTGCCAGAGATTACTGCTGTCATAGCCGCCCAGCAAGGCAATCAGCCAGCCCCGCCAGCCTTCGACCAGCTGCCCTGCGGGCATTACATCGGTGGCCTGCACACCCAGGTTGTACATACCGTAAAACATGGCCGGAAAAGCCGCCAGCCACACGGTAATCATGATGCGCTTGAGGTCCACCCCGTCACGCACATGGGCGGTAGATTTGGTAACCGAATCGGGGGCGTATAAAAAGGTGTCAAACACCTCAAACAGCGCGAACCACTTCTGGAAGCGACCACCTTCCTGGAAGTGGTGCTCCATATTGTCGAGAATTTTTCTCAGTCCCACGGCTTAACCCTCCTTGTCAATGCGCGTCAGGTTATCCCGCAGTATGGGGCCGTACTCATACTTGCCGGGGCAAACATAGCTGCACAGGGCAAGATCTTCTTCTTCGAGCTCCAGGCAACCCAGGGCCTGGGCCATTTCGGTATCACCGACCACCAGTGCGCGCAGCAATTGGGTAGGCAGGATATCCATTGGCATAACCTTCTCGTAACTGCCCACCGGCACCATGGCGCGCTCGCTGCCATTGGTATTGGTCGTCATTGGCAGCGGCTTGCTGCCGAAAAAACTGCTGACATAGATACCCAGGCTGGAGTGCTTGTTGAAGCCCGGGGACAGCCATCCAAACAACTCGCGATGCCGACCTTCCAACAGGACCGATACCTGGTTGTGGTAGCGCCCGAGGTAGGCAGTGGCACCCTGTACCTTACGGCCACCCAGCACAGAGCCGGAAATAATACGATTGTCGCCGCTCTTCAGCTGTCCGGCACACAGTACCTGCAGGTCCGCCCCGATACGAGTCTTCAGTAGCCGTGGCTTCTCGACCTGGGGGCCGCCCAGGGAGATAACACGCTCAGTGAACACACGGCCATCGAGAAACAGGCGGCCGATGGCAATGACGTCCTGGTAACCGATAGTCCAGACGACTTTCTCGGTGCTGACACCTTCCAGAAAATGCACATGGGTGCCAGCGAGGCCGGCAGGATGCGGGCCGTCAAAAAGAGCGACTTCAATATTGCCCGCCGTACCGGTTGGAAGCTGCGCGCCGGACGTGGCACACAAATAGAGCTTGCCGCTGGTGAGGCGGGCCAGCAGGTCCTGCCCCAGGCTGAAAGCCTCTGCCTGCGCCGTAATAATCGGCGCGGGATCAGCCGCCAGCGGATGGGAATCTGTGGCTGTGATAAAAATGGCGGCCGCTTGTGCATCCAACGCGGGCACCTTGCTAAAGGGTCGCGTGCGCAACGCGGTCCAAAGGCCGCTGGCGATCAACTGCTCGCGGATGGCCGCAGCATCGGGCAGGTCATCGGGGGTGCAGGTGTGGAACGATTCCGCTTCATCACCCTCGACCTCTACCACAACCGACTGCAATAC
>RCNC010000605.1_pt1 | contig 23128 bp, 22 predicted proteins | sample 2041301 | NCBI WGS metagenome assembly RCNC01 (sample SAMN09708231, study PRJNA481090) | Marine sediment metagenome, whole genome shotgun sequencing project. | biome: marine sediment; feature: ocean; material: sediment; isolation source: Sewage treatment plant 13A marine sediment (STP13A) ...
ATATGCGTTCCTCCACACTCAAAATGGAGTTTTCCCCGCCGAAGTCATCCTTTTCGCTGGCGGGCAGGGTGGGGTCGGATATGCGGCGGGCGCCATCCAGGATGTAGGCGAATCGGTGCTCTCCGGCAGGAAGCTGAAGATTGACCTCCCAGTAGCCGCTGCTGCCGATACGATCCATGGAAATCCGCTGCCACCCGGTGAACGACCCGGCCAGCTCCACCTGGCCGGCGGCGGGCTCATACAGGACGAACCGATTGCTGCACGATGGCGGAACCGGAGGCTGAAAAATGCCGAGGAAGATCAGCACGGCGGCGGTGAACCCGGCGGTGGCGAAGCCCAGGGGTCTGAAAAAGCGCTTCAGGCCCTCCCAGACCGGTGGCTGCCATCTTTGTTCAGGTGCCAGATCAGGCAAAAACGGCTGTTTCCGAAGCAGCTGTTCCTGTTCCAGCAACTCCAGGGTTTGCGAGTAGAATGCCTGATCAGACCGGACTTTTTCAACGAATTGTTTCTTTTCGTCCAGGTCCATCTCATTGTCGATGTACATGCTGGAGAGATATTCCATTACTGGCCTCCGTCTTTAAGGATCGCTCTCAACCTGATGCGCGCCCGGTGAACCTTGACCTTCACGTTGGCTTCGCTGATATGCAGCAATTTTCCGATTTCCTTGTACGAAAAGGTTTCGGTTGCCAGCAGGGAGACCAATTCACGGTCAACCGGGTTGAGTTTCTGGATGGCAGCGATCATCCGATCATACGCCTGTTTCTGGATGAGCTGGCGTTCCGGGTCACCGGCCGGTGATACCGCGTCATCGCCATTTAAAGTTTCCTCGCGGCGTTTGCGCATCACATCCAGGGCGGCGTTCCTGGCAATGGTAAACAGCAGTGCACCATTGTTGCCTTTGCGGCCATATCGGGAAAGATATCGGGTGAAGCTTTCCTGCGTAAGATCGCTGGAAAGATGGTAGTTCCCGGTCAGGCGGAGCAGGTAGGCGAACACCCGGCCTCTGTTTTGCGTATAAAAACTGTCGTAGGATTCCACTTTTATTTAACGATCGAGCGGCCCAAAGGTTACACTGCTGCGCCATTTTTTTCTTGGATTATAACTTATTTTAATGTTTTCTTATAGTTAAGTTATTTTCCACGGAATTGCATAATGGGTCCGATTAGCTACAAGTACTTAATTTTCTATATTTTCTTGACAAATGGGCGAACTCCTGACATCAAGTTAACTTTGAGAACAGCGATTATCATTTACAATTTAAATGGTTAGCGATCAATAGCCGCTGCCGGATGCAGCATCAATCGACTCGAACCGGGAATGTGCAACAAAAAATTAGAGGGGAGCAAGCAGCATGAGTCTGACAAAAGCGCAAATTGTAGAGAACATTCAGGATCAGACCGGACTCACCAAAATCAAATCGACCGAGACCGTTGAAACCCTTCTCGAGATCATCAAAGCTTCCCTGTCTTCCGGAGAAAACGTTCTGGTCAGTGGCTTCGGGAAATTTTGCGTAAAGGAAAAAAAGCAGCGCAAGGGCAGAAATCCGGCTACGGGTGATGAAATGATGCTGGACGAGCGACGGGTGGTCACCTTTAAATGTTCAGGAAAATTGCGCGACAAAATCAACTGATTGCAGTTGTTTTCGACATGCCAATCCCCTTTGTGAAAGAAACGCCATGAAAGGCATCGTCATCAGATGGCTGTTTTTGACGATTGCCATCTTCATGGCAGCGTATATGATAGATGGCATTCGTGTGTCCGGATTTCCTTCAGCCATTCTGGCCGCCGCCGTACTGGGGGTCTTGAATGCCTTCTTTCGCCCCATCCTTTTGCTGCTGACCCTCCCCCTGAACATCCTTACTTTGGGGCTGTTCACCTTTGCCATCAATGCCATGCTTTTGATGATGGCATCCGGCGTCATCCGCGGTTTCGATGTGGATGGCTTTGGTTCTGCCCTGCTGGGCGCACTTTTCATCAGTGCCGTCAGTTGGCTGCTCACCTCATTTATCAGCGAACGGGGAACGGTTCAATACATCGATCTGAAGCCTAAGGGCGGAAACCGCTGGGAGTAATTTAAAGGTTGAATTATCATTCGGCGTCTTCCCGCAGCATCAATATGTGGTCCTTGATTTCTTTCATCACGAAATAGCGGGTCAGGGCATCGGCGATCTCTGCCGGGGTCGGTTCAACGCCGGTCACCTGCCGGATGAATTCTGAAACGGTGTCCAACGCCTCGGTCAAGGCGAGGTCTGTTTTCTGGCTGCGACCCATAGATGTTATCCCGGGTAAGGTTTCCCGCATTCCTTGCAGCGACCGTCGGGACCGATAACGCCGATGCAGCTCTCATCGGCACACAGGGTTCGACTTTCCCAGGATTTATCGGATCCCTCCGAGCCGACCGCCGCATAATCATCGGCAGGCGCGTCTTCCACGGTCATCTGCTGATCCGCAGGTATGCTGTCCACGCCATCATCATCCGTATGGGTCTCAACCGCAGGCGAAGGCACCTCGCCGTCATAGGGCGTGCCGCACTCCCGGCAACGGCCGTCGGCACCGATAATGCCGATGCAGTTACCATCACTGCACAAAACGCGTTTATTCCATTCACTGTCCGACTTGGCCATCATCCGCCTCCTGTCACAAGCAAACTGGTTTGAGGGCGATAAACTTCCGCAGGGCTATAAAGTTTTGCCGCAAGGGTTTATTCTTCGGTTAGCCCGGGCCCCAGTCGCAGGCAGCCGGGCAAATCACCGCATTGGCGGTTCATACCACAAGCGTCACCGGTTCTCAAACAGGCAAACGCAGCCGACCATAAAAAAAACCTCAAGTATTTGTCGCCACGGCCGATATGATAATCAAGCGCAAAGAAACGGGTGCGCTTGACTCCTCTCCGCTCCTCTTCATTGAAAAAGGCGGCCAAATCGGCCGCCTTTTTTATCGACATTATGGTTTGACAGCCACTGGCTGATTCCGATACATATCATACGTATTGGCGCCAGTAGCCATATAAGCGAACCTGGCGGCAAAAAGAGGAGTCAAGTTGTGAAAAATAGAAGTGATACCGGGAAAATCAGCCGAAACGCCCCTTGCCCTTGCGGCAGCGGGAAAAAATACAAGCATTGCTGTCTCAACAATCCCCCGTCGACGCAGCCATCGGATCTGCAACACGCAAAAAAGCACCGGATCCGGATTAAAACGCCCGAACAGATCGAAGGCATACGGCGGGCCGGCCGCTTGGTTATCGAAACCCTGGATCTGGTGGCGCCTCACATCCGGCCGGGCATGATCACCGATGAAATCAATACAATGGTATACGATTTCACCATCCGGCACGGTGCGATTCCCGCTCCGTTGAATTATCGTGGCTTCCCCAAGAGTGTGTGTATCAGCATCAACGAAGTGATCTGCCATGGGATTCCCGGAGATCGACCATTCAAGGATGGCGATATCGTCAATGTGGATGTCACATCCATTTTGAACAGCTATTACGCTGATGCCAGCAAGACTTTTTTTGTGGGTACCCCCGGTGCAGATGCCCAAAAGATCGTCAATGTCTCCCGGCAGTGCCTGGCCGAAGGCATGGCCGTGGTAAGGCCGGGCAACACCGTTGGCGACATCGGACATGCAATTCAGTCTTACGCTGAGGCGCAAGGGTGTTCGGTGGTCCGCGAGTTTGTCGGCCATGGCGTGGGCGTCGATTTTCACGAAGCCCCCCAGATCCCCCATTACGGCAAACCTGGGTCAGGCGTGCGGCTGGTGCCAGGCATGGTGTTCACCATCGAACCGATGATTAACCTGGGCAAAAAAGAACTGGTTGTCCTTGACGATGGCTGGACGGCGGTTACCAAAGACGGATCCCTCTCAGCCCAGTTTGAACAGACACTGCTGGTCACCGAATCTGGCGTTGAAAGCCTCACCCCTTACCCGCTGTAGCCCCGGAATATTTTGACCCCGGCGAATACGATCCCCCTAAAAACCGGGCCCAATACCAAAAGTCATAACGTCCAACCAGAAATGGTAGGTTGGGGGCCCGGATCAAGACCGCAGGATGATTGAAACCGGAGGCGTAGCAGCGCTACGTCGAGGATTTTAATCATCCGAGAACGCAGATACGGGTTCCCAAGATGCTATTTCTGGTTGGACGTTAGTTCATGACCCCCCGAATCCAGGACAATAATATGGTAGATGCGCTGATGATGCCGCAAAGCACCTGCCCTTTCATTCCCAGCGGTTGCCCCATCCACAACCGATAGGCGCCCCCCATCAGCACACCGCATAAAAACCCGAACAGGTGAGCCCCCACGTCACTTCGGGCACTGGTTCCCAGGAACGCCAGCAGTGCCAGACCGCTCGCAAAAACCAGGGCCGTTCGTTTCCACCCCCTACCCGTTCGTGCGGTGTTCACCGCCTGAAACGCACACAGGATGCCCACTGCACCGAAAACAGCTGTCGATGCGCCCACGGACATGTGCCCGGTTTCATAGGCCAATGCGTTCATCAGGTTGCCGAAAATGCCGCTGGCCAGTATCATCAGCCACCCGACACCAGAGCCGGTAACCACACATACGGCACCTCCGAAAAGCACCATCCCGGCCATGTTTCCGGCAATGTGCGCGGCGTCGGCATGCAGCAGGAGCGCAGTGGTACACCGGTACATCTCACCGCCCAAAATGCGGCTGGCATTGGCACCGAAAACGGCAATATAATCATCAGGCGCGGAACTGGCCGAGACGGCCAGGTGGATAGAAAGCAGCAGAAGCGCTACGGCAATACCGGAAAGGTTTTTGTGTGCCGGGTGGCCGCGGGAGACCGAACCATCATCTTCGGCGTTCGGGTTTTCAGTCTGATAACGATAGATGACATCCCGGGCGGCGTCGGCATAGGGTTTCGGTACATCGATGCGGAACCCATCGTTTGAGCGGGTCACCCGATTGCCAATTCCTGACGAATTCAGGACCAGGCTGAAGGCATTCGCCTGTTCCTGGTTGAGTGAGTTAAATACGGTGACCATCGGCGACCTGGAAAAATTATGCCCCACGGGTTAAAGACTGCGGCTGAAGGTAAAGCCGATGCGCATCAGGCGAGCATCCTAACGGAACAGGGGTTGTGGTTTTTAAAATCTTAAACGTGGCGGGTGGCGCGACGGCTTACGATTGTTACGCAGGTCGCTATCAGTCTCGCGGGTCAACGGTCTTGTATATTGTCGTCGTCATCGTCGTTGTCGTCATCGTCATCATCATCAATGTCATCCGATTTTTTACCGGAGGCTTCATCGATTGCGGCCAGCCGTGCCTCGGCAGCGCGAATAAGCGCCTCTTCCCGGGCTTTTTTTCTTCTTAGCGCCACTTCCAGTTCATAGGTCTTTTTGGCGGCTTCAACCGCCTGGCGGGCAAGTTTCTCTCCACCCAGTTGGAGGTAGTCCACTACCGTTTTAACCAGCGTCTCATCTTTTCTCAGATCTACAGGAATCCGCCGCGAAACGCGCTTGAAAGAACCCATCAGATTCTTGGGGAGGTCGATTTGGTCGATCATTTATCTCTCCTTCAACGATTTAAGGTGGTTGCATTATAAGTCCCTTGGCAGAAAAGTAAAGCACTTCGCCGTCAAGTTTGACAGATTCGTAAAAAGCCCGATATCTGCGTTACGCTTCATCCTTCGTCACTGCGGAGTACCGTAAGTACACCTCATTCCTCAGGATGAAACATGAAGGTTCGCCGTAAGGATCTTGATCGATTGGCAATTCGCTCGCTTAGGCTCGCTTTCGCGGCCCGCAAGCCTTGATCTCGAATTTTTTACGAATCTGTCGGAAATACGACTTTTTACGGGGTAATCAAGTTTCATTATTCAAAGAAAAATGCCGTTGACAATTCATGACGCCCTGCTTAATAATCCGTCAAATGATGGAAACATTAGCTGGGATACTTTTTTTGGGCGCTTCCAAACGCCCGGGAGCCTGATCGTCCCATGCCATCCCCCCTCGAAAAAGCCAGAAAATACCCGGACTCCAACAAGGCCAGGATATTGTCTGCCGCCCGCCGGCTGTTCGGCGAATATGGATTCCAGGGCACCACGACCCGCATGATCGCCAAGGCGGTGGGCATCGACATCTCCACCTTGTACTATCACTGGGGAGAGAAGGCCGACCTCTACGAAGCGGTGATCATTGATCTCAACGAGGGAATCGAAGCGCAGTTCAAAATCATCGAGGGACTGGCCAGAGGCAGAAGCCTGGCCGATCGCCTTGACATCGCCATGGATGTCATGTGCGACTATCTTCACGACACCCCCGACGTGTCGAACCTGCTGCTGCTGGGTTATTTCAGCAAATCAAAGACAGAAGTCAGCCTGGACGAAAAGGTGGCCGGCCACATCGCCAACATTGCCATCGCCATGGGCCTGGCCATCGACAAGCAGCACGTAACCCCCCAGGCCAAGGCGCGGATCATGACCCTGTGGAACGCCGTGCTCAACTTTATTTTCGGCGAGAGCTTCTTCCGCCCTATCCTGGGAGTGGACAAAACCGCCTACCTGGATGTGGTTAAAGAAACGCTCAAGTTTCTGCTGATTCCAGCCTTTACAGGCAGATCTGGCGACAATGGGTCAAAAATACCCGAAAACCGGTAAAAAATGAGCGGTGACGCTCATTGCCAGACGGGCCATTAACAGGCTGTAAAAAACCTGACGGATCCAATTACTTTACATGCAAGGAGGGACCACCATGGCGCTGAACATGGATGCCATCGGTAAACCCATCGGCCCCATGACTCGGGACTACACTTGGAAGGATGCAGTCCTGTATGCGCTGGGGGTCGGTGCGGGGTTTTCCGAACTGGACTACTGCTATGAAAAAGACCTGAAAGTCATCCCCAGCTTCGCCATTGCCATGATCTTCGATTTTTTCTTCAAGACGGCCACCGCTTCGGGCATAAACCTGGCGGGTATCCTCCACGGGGAGCAGGAATTGATCTTCCACAACCCCATCCCTACCCAGGGAACCCTGATCACCACGGGCAGGATTGTGGACCACTACGACAAGGGGGCGGACAAGGGCGCGCTGGTCGTGGCCCAAAGTGATAGCGCCCTCGCCAACGGGCAAAAACTCTTCACCAGCACCATCACCATTTTCGGTCGACTGGACGGCGGCTTCGGCGGCAAAAACCGCCAGCAGTCCCCCGTGGAATTTCCCGACCGCGAGCCCGATTTCGTGGTGGCGGCGTCCCCCTCGCCCGATCAGCCTCTGCTCTACCGGCTTTCGGGAGACATATTCCACCTTCACGTGGATCCCGAATTCGCCAGGATGTCCGGGTTCGACATGCCCATCATGCACGGGCTGTGCACCCACGGGTTTGCCTGCCGGGCCCTGATCGCCTCCCTGGTGCCGGGGCGTCCCGAGTTGGTTCGCCGACTGGCCTGCCGTTTTTCAAAAACCCTCTATCCGGGCGTTCCCATCAAGACCCTCGTCTGGAAAACCGCCGCGGGCACGGCGGTCTGGCGCACCGTCAATGCCGAAAACGGCCAGACCGTCATCGACAACGGTGAATTCGAATACGGCGGCATCCCCAAAGACGAGATCCGTTTCGACGATCGGGTGGCCATTATCACCGGCGCCGGCGCGGGCCTGGGACGGGTCTATGCCCGCGAGTTGGCCCGGCGGGGCGCCCGGGTGGTGGTCAACGACCGGGGTGGCAGCCGGGACGGGGACGGGGACGGCTCAACTTCGCCGGCGGATCGCGTCGTCGAAGAGATCCGGGCTGCCGGCGGGGATGCCGTGGCCAGCTATGACAACGTGGCCACTGCCGACGGGGGCGCCAACATCGTCCAATCCGCCCTGGACGCCTTCGGCAGCGTGGACATCCTGATCAACAACGCCGGCATCCTGCGCGACAAGAGTTTCGTGAAAATGGCGCCGGAAGCCTGGCAGGCGGTTCTGAACGTCCATCTGAAGGGGGCCTACAACGTCACCCGGCCGGCCTTTGCCGTGATGAAGGAGAAGGGCTACGGGCGCATTATCATGACCACCTCGGCGGCCGGGCTCTACGGCAACTTCGGCCAGGCCAACTACGCGGCGGCCAAGATGGGCCTGGTGGGGATGATGAACACCTTGAAGCTGGAGGGGGAAAAATACGGCATCAAGGTCAACACGGTGGCCCCCCTCGCCGCCTCCCGACTCACCCAAGACGTGATGCCGCCGGAATTGTTTGAAAGATCCAAACCCGAATTCGTCTCTCCCCTGGTGCTTTTCCTGTGCTCGGACCGATGCCCGGTCAGCGGCAACATCTACAACGCCGGCATGGGCATCTTCAACCGGGCGGCGGTGGTCACCGGCCCGGGCAAGGTGCTGGCCAAAGACGATCAAATACCCACCCCCGAATCGGTCATGGCCAACCTGAAGGCCATCTCGGACCTGACCGGTGGCAAGGTCTACCCCGACCTTAACGCCCAGGTGGGCGACGCGCTGATGGCCTTCCAAAAACCGGCAGCAACGGCACCGGCGGGTGAATCGCAAGGTTTTTCTTCGGCCTCGGCCGTGTTCGACGCCATGCCCGGCGCCTTCGTGGCCGATGCGGCCGCCGATGTGAACGCGGTATTCCAGTATGTCATCGCCGGCGCCGGTGAGTGGCACTGCGCCATCGAGGACGGTTCCTGCACAGTGGCCGCCGGCGTCCACGACAGTCCCACCTGCATCCTGAAAATGGCGGACACGGATTTCCTCAAGATGATGAACGGCCAGTTGCCCCCCATGCAGGCTTACACCTCGGGCAAACTGAAGATCGAAGGGGATATAATGAAATCCCAACTCATTGAAAAGTTGTTCAAGTTCAACACATCGAATGTGTAACATCAACCATCCAGTGGTTTCGTATCAGGCCCAAGGTCAAGGCGCCCGAGGCGAAGATGGTGAGGCGACCAATCGGGTCGCCGCAGCCATGTTCGATAATGGGCAACGCAGAGATTGAGCCTGATACGGAAACACCGCAAAGGAGTAGATATGGTTGGCATCACTTCCTTCGGCGCCTACATTCCCCGACTCCGGCTGGACCGGATGTCCATTTTTCAGAGCATGGGCTGGTTTGCCCCGGCGGTTGTCATGGTGGCCCAGGGCGAGCGATCCATGTGCAACTGGGACGAAGACAGCCTGACCATGGCCGTGGCCGCCGCCAGAGACTGCCTGATCGGCGTGGACAGATCGCAGATCGACGGCCTTTACCTGGCTTCCACCACCCTGCCCTTTGCCGACCGCCAGAATGCCGGCATCGTGGCCACGGCCCTGAATCTGGGAAGCGCTATCCTCACCGCGGATTTCACCGCCTCCCAGAAGGCCGGGACCGGCGCCCTGATCATCGCTCTGGACGCCGTAAAAGGCGGTGACCGGCACCAGGTCCTGGTGGCCGCCGCCGACCGCCGGGAAACCAAAACGGCCTATTTTTACGAAATGTGGTTCGGCGACGGCGCTGCCGCCCTGTGCGTGGGTGACGAACACGTCATCGCCGAATTTCTGGGCAGCCACTCGGTATCCTATGACTTCGTGGACCACTACCGGGCCGCCGGAAATAAATACGACACCATGTGGGAAGAGCGCTGGACCCGCGACGAAGGCTATGCCAAAATCATCCCGGAAGCCGTCAACGGACTGATGGACAAACTGGGCATCACCATGGACGACGTCGACCAGTTGGTGTTTCCCTGCTTCTTCAAGGCCGAACACCGAAAAATTGCTGAGATGCTGGGGGCCGGCAAAGGCAAGCTGGCCGACAACCTGCACGATGTCTGCGGGGAAACCGGAACGGCCCACAGCCTGCTCATGCTCGCCAAGGCTCTTGAGACGGCCAAACCCGGAGACCGGATCCTGGTGGCCGGTTTCGGCCAGGGATGCAACGCCCTGTATTTCAAGGTGACCAAAAATATTCTCGACCTGAAGGAACGCAACAGCGTCAAGGGGTGCCTGGAGAACAAGAAGACCATCGACAATTACCCGAAGTTTCTCACGTTCCGAAATCTGATCCAGACTGAAATGGGCATTCGTGCCGAAGCCCCCGCCCGGACGGCCATGACCGCCCTATGGCGCAAGCGGCAGATGCTGTTGGGGCTGGTGGGCGGACGCTGCGAGGCTTGCGGCACCGCCCAGTTCCCCAAAATGGACATCTGCGTCAACCCGGGATGCGGGGCGCTGCGGACGCAGCAGGATTACGAATTCGCCGACGTTACGGCAACCATCAAGACATTCACCGCGGACCTGCTGGCCGTCTCCGTGGACCCGCCCCACTGCTACGGCATGATCCAGTTCGACGGCGGCGGCCGGTTCATGGCTGATTTCACCGACTGCGCCATGGAAGACCTTGAGGTGGGCCTGCCCATGCGCATGGTCTTCCGCAAACGCAGCCAGAACCAGGAGGGCGGCTTCGTCAACTACTTCTGGAAGGCCACACCGGCGCCCGGCGCAAGGGAACGCATGAACCGGATCCACTTCGATGGCCAGGTCGCCGTCGTCACCGGTGCCGGCGGCGGGCTGGGTCGCGCATACGCCCTTGCGCTGGCCGGTCGGGGCGCCCGCGTGGTGGTCAACGACTTCGGCGGCACCCGCGACGGCGCGGGAAGCGGTGACCGTTCGCCGGCAGACCGGGTGGTGGATGAGATCAGAAGGATGGGCGGCGAGGCCGTGGCCAACTACGACAACGTGGCCACCGTCGAGGGGGGCGGGAACATCGTCAAGAGCGCATTGGACGCCTTCGGCAGCCTGGACATCCTGGTCAACAACGCCGGCATCCTGCGCGACAAGAGCTTCACCAAGATGGAACCGGACGCCTGGGACGCCGTCATGGCAGTGCACCTGGACGGCGCCTACCACGTCACCCGGCCGGCCTTTGCGGTGATGAAGGAAAAAGGATACGGACGGATCGTCATGACCACCTCGGCGGCCGGACTGTACGGCAACTTCGGCCAGACCAGCTATGCGGCAGCCAAGATGGCCCTGGTGGGCTTGATGAACACCTTGAAACTGGAGGGTTCCAAATATGATGTCAGGGTCAACACCGTGGCGCCCCTGGCCGCTTCGCGGCTCACCGAAGACATTCTGCCGCCCGACATGTTCCAGAAAATGAAGCCGGAACTGGTGGCGCCCCTGGTGGTCTACCTGTGCAGCGATCGCTGCAGCGAGACCGGCACCATCTTCAATACGGGCATGGGCTACGTGAACCGGGCGGCCGTCATGACCGGTCCGGGAGCCGCCATCGGCGACCTGGCACACCCGCCCACCCCCGAACAGATCCACGAGAACTGGGACCGCATCAACGCCATGGAGAATGCCAAGCCATTTCCGGACTTGACTTCCGCCCTCATGGACCTGATGACCCCTGCCCCATAAAGGAGGAACCATGGCTACCGGAATCAAGGACAAAGTGGCGATCATCGGCATGGGCTGCACCCGCTTCGGCGAGCGTTGGGACATGGGCGCCGAGGAGCTGATGGTGGAGGCCTTCGAAGCGTGCCTGGCCGATGCGGGTATCGAAAAGAAGGAGATCGATGCCGCCTGGTTCGGATCGTGCCTGGAAGAGATCAACGTGGGCAAGACCGCCATGCCCTTGTCCACCACCCTGCGGCTGCCCATGATCCCGGCGACCCGCGTGGAGAACTACTGCGCAACGGGCACCGAGGCCTTCAGGGGTGCGGTTTACGGCGTGGCATCCGGGGCCTACGACATCTGCCTGGCATTGGGCGTGGAAAAGCTCAAGGACACCGGCTACGGCGGACTGCCCAACTTCGGGTCCAGCGCCGGCACGCTTCTCTGGCAGTGGTGGCCCAACCTGACGGCCCCGGGCGCTTTTGCCCAGCTCGCCAGCGCCTATGCGGCCAAGCACCGGGTCAAGGATCTCGACCTGAAGCGGGCCATGGCCCACGTGTCGGTCAAAAGCCACGACAACGGCCTGCTCAACCCCAAGGCCCATCTGAGAAAAAAGATCAGCGAGGAGCAGGTCATGGCCGCCCCCATCATCGCCCACCCGTTAGGCCTCTTCGACTGCTGCGGGGTCAGCGACGGATCGGCCTGCGCCATCGTCACCACGCCTGAGATTGCCAGGCGTTTGGGCAAGGCGGAGATTGTTTCGGTCAAGGCCCTGCAGCTGGCCCTGAGCTCCGGTGAGGAGATGGGCTACAACGACTGGGACGGCGACCACTTCATGACCACCACCGCGTGCAGCAAAAAGGCCTACGCCGAGGCGGGCATCACCAACCCCCGCGAAGAAATCAGCATGATGGAAGTCCACGACTGCTTCTCCATCACCGAACTGGTCACCTACGAGGACCTACACATGTCGGCCCGGGGCAATGCCGTGCGCGATGTGATGGACGGCTTCTACGACCTTGACGGCGGCGTGCCCTGCCAGGTGGACGGGGGCCTGAAGTGCTTCGGCCACCCCATCGGCGCGTCGGGCCTGCGCATGCTCTACGAGATGTACCTGCAGCTGCTGGGCCGGGCCGGCGAACGGCAGCTCAAGGCCCCGCGCTTAGGGCTCACCCACAACCTGGGAGGGTTCCCCTTCCAGAACATCTGCAGCATCGCCATCATCGGCAGGTATGGGGATTAAGAGCGCGTTCATTGGGCTTGTTGGGTTAGTTGGGTTCATTGGGTTTGACGTTGACCATAACACCGATTGAGGACCAACCATGGATATTTTGACCTATACCCCGGAACACGACGATTTCAGGCAGCGCCTGAGGATTTTTTGTGAGATCGAAGTCACCCCCCATGTCGACCAGTGGGAGGCCGACGGTATCGTCCCCAAGTCTATCTGGCATAAAATGGGTCAAGGCGGTTTCCTGTGCCCGGCCGTGGACCCGGCGTACGGGGGTCTGGGCGGCGACTTCCGCTACTCGGTGATCGTGGCCGAAGAGCTCGCCCGCACCGCCCACACGGGCCTTGCCGCGGGTCTGCACAGTGACGTGGTGGTTCCCTACATCGACACCTACGGCAGTCAAGCGGTGAAGCGGCGGTACCTTCCCCGCTGCGTCTCCGGCGATTGCATCACGGCGATCGGCATGACCGAACCGGACGCGGGCAGCGACCTGGCCGGCATAAAGACCACGGCTGTGGAGGAAGGCGACACCGTGGTTGTCAACGGCTCCAAGACCTTCATATCCAACGGCATCAACTGCGACCTGCTGGTGTTCGCCGCCAGGGATCCGGCCGTGGAAAACAAGTACGAAGCGATGTCCCTGTATGTGGTCGAAGACGGCACACCGGGTTTCACCCGCGGACGGAAGCTGGACAAGATGGGCTGGCACAGCCAGGACACCGCCGAGCTGTTTTTCAGCAACTGCCGCATCCCCGTAGGCCAACGATTGGGAGAAAAAGGCATGGGCTTTCTCATGCTCATGGAAAAACTCCAGCAGGAGCGCCTGACCTGTGCGGTGGGGGCGGTGTGCGGGGCCGAAGGCATTCTGGCGTGGACCGTTGACTTTTGCCGCAAAACGAACCGCGGCGGCCGCCCGATGTCAACATCCCAGGCGGTCCAGTTCGAACTGGTCGAGATGACCGCCGACGTGAAGGTTGGCCGCACCTTCGTGGACAAACTGGTGGCCGACCACATCGAGAAGAAGAACATCGTGGTGGAGACCGCCATGGCCAAGTTCTGGACCACCGACCTGGCCAACCGCACCGCGGATCGTGCCCTGAGCATCCTGGGTGATGCGGGTACCGTCGAGTCCTGCACCCTGGTGCGCGCCTGGCGGGACGTACGTGTCATGTCGATCTTCGCCGGCACCAACGAAATCATGAAGGGTATTGCCGCCAAGTTCATGGGCTTATAAGCCAGAAATGGCTATTTTTCCCGACATCTTCGTTATCCTCCAAATTTTATCCTCGGAATATAACTATATGCACCCCAAGGGCACTTCCTTCAGGGCGCCTGTGGTAAAATTTCTCGGATGCCTTGATCTCGGGAAGAATCCCTCATTTCTGGAAATACGCGGTTAATCCTATTCGCTTCGACCTTCAACCTTCGACCGTCAACCTTTAACCTTAGACCTTTGAGCGTTCAGCCATGAACCCAACCGGCGCCCTGTCGGGCATCACCGTCATCGACCTGTCCCGGCTGCTTCCGGGACCCTACTGTACCATGATCCTGGCCGACCACGGCGCACGGGTCATCGCCGTGGAGGACCCGCGTTATCGGGACCGTGGCGAATACGTCTTTCCCGTCTACCGCAACAAGTCCCACCTGACCCTGAACCTGAAGTCCGAGGCCGGGCTTCATATTTTCTTCCGGCTGGTAAAAGATGCAGACGTGGTGGTGGAGGGATTCAGGCCGGGCGTGGTGACCCGATTGGGAGTGGATTACCCCGCCGTGTGCCGGGTGAACCCGAAAATCGTCTACTGCTCGATCACCGGCTACGGCCAGACCGGCCCCATGCGCCATGCCGCCGGCCACGATGTCAACTACCTGAGCCGAGCGGGCCTGCTTGACCTGATGGGTGAAAAAGGCCGGACACCGGCCATTCCCGGCGTCCCGGTGGCGGACCTGGTGGGTGGCGGCATGAACGGCGCCCTGGGCATCGTCATGGCCCTGTTCCACCGGGAGCGCTCAGGTACGGGCCAGTATATCGACATCTCCATGACCGACGGCATGCTGGGCATGCTGCCCACGGTGCAATTTTTCCAGGCCCTGTTCGGCACCGATCAGAAACGTGGTGAAACCTTTCTCTCCCATCGCTACGCCTGCTACAACACCTATGAAACGGCTGACGGCCGCTACCTCTCCGTGGGTGCGGTGGAAAATCCCTTCTGGCAGAACCTGTGCCATCACCTGGGAAAACCTGAATACGGGCCGCTGCAGTATGACGACACCCTCCGGGAGGAGATCATCGCCGTCATGCGAGAAAAATTCAGGGAAAAATCGCTTTGGGAATGGGAACGCGAATTCGAAGGTCTCGATGTCTGCGTATCACCGATCCGGACCGTTGCTGAAGCCATGCAGGACCCACTGTTCAACATGCGTGAGATGGTGGCCCAATCGGATCAGCCGACACCCGCCCTGGGCGTTCCGGTGAAACTGAGCGAAACGCCGGGGGCGGTGCGCACGGCGCCGGTAGCCTTCGGAGAGAACACGGACCGGATCCTCAGGGATTTGGGCTATGACGAGGCAGAAATCAAGGCGCTGCGTGAAAAAGGAGTGGTCTGAGGCTATCCCCGTGAAATCCTCCCTCGCTCCCTGAAGGGAAGGCATCACCACAGGTCGCCCCCCGCCCCTTGAGGGGAGAGGACCGGGGGATCAAAAAGAATCGATCCGCACATGCCAGAAAAAACAAATCAAAAAATAGGCATCATGGCTGACAGTCACGGCGATCCGGAGGCCATCGCCGCAGGTGCCCTTTTCCTGAAACAGCTAGACTGCACAGGCCTATACCACCTGGGTGACATCTGCGACTCCACCTTGTGGAAAACTGCCGATGAATGCGTGGCACAGGTAAGACACCACGGCATTGTCGCCGTCAAAGGCAACAACGACCACACCCTGGCTGCCGATGCCCGGGGGCGGTCAGACGGCGGCATCCGGGCGGCAACCATCGCCTTCCTGGAAAATCTTCCCCTTAGCCTTACCGTCGGCAGCGCAAAGCTGGTTCACTCGCGCCCCTTTGTGCGGCAACTGGGCCTGTCGGCCATGATCGGCGTGATGGGTAGACGCGAAGCCGATAAATTTTTCAGGGAGAACGCGAATGGCCTTCTGTTTCGCGGTCACAGCCACAAACCCGAAATGATCAGCACTGAAGAAAAAGAGATCCGGTTCTCCCCCCTTACCGCGGGGCAGATTGTCGAGTTGTCCGGACACCGACCCTGCATCGTCACCTGCGGCGCCCTGGCTTCAGGCTCTGTCATAGTCTGGAAACCGGGAAACGACCGGCTGGAATGCCACTCTTTTTACGTGAATATTGAGAAAAAGACATTGACTTGAACGGCCGCTAAATTTATAAACATAAACACGCGATAGCGTTCAACGCGTGTTTTTTATTGATCCTATCATCCACCATTGGCAGTACAGCCCATAAAGTGATTGGCACCTGCCCGATCAAAAACGCTGATCAACCATGCAGGACCATCTTACCGCCTCCCCCGGGCCCGATAATCTTTTTGGCGGGGCCATATGGGGCAGGACGCCCCGAATCAGCCGGCGGCGAGCCATGCACCGGAAACACGGATCGATCACTGCCAGCTGATGCATTCGACCTAACGTTAGCCCTTATCACGTTGCATGCTGTTGCTGCGAGATTTACTGCACATCGTCTCTTTTGTACGTGGGCCCGACGCCCTCCGTAATTGATCAAACGGATTTTATTTTAAGCTCTTTTCTGTAAGGTTTTTCGTTTCTTCTGATCCATCAAACACCTCCATTTGGCATCTGTGCATAGTAATCTTTGGGGTGGCCGCTGAATTAGGAAAACTTTACCAACACTCAGACGGGTATCTCTTTGTTGATTTGGTACGATGTTAACCCAAACCCCACGAAAGGAGTCAGGCCGAATGAAAAGACGTGATTTTATTAAAAAGGCAGGAGTTGGAACCGCGGCCGTTGCAGCCACAGCGATAAACGCACCCTTTGTGCATGCGGCCAAGAAAACGACCATTAAGTGGCGAATGCAAACCTATGCCGGTGCGGCGCTTTCCGAACATGTTTGCAAACCTGCAATCGACGCGTTTAATAAAGCCGCCAACGGAGAGATGGTTATTGAGTTGTACAATGCCGATCAGTTGGTGCCCACTGGAGAGCTATTCAGGGCTATGCAGAAGGGAACGATCGACGCCGTCCAAAGTGACGATGACTCCATTGCGGCGCCTGTAGATGTGTCTGTGTTCGGGGCCTACTTTCCCTTTGCGTCACGCTACTCGTTAGATGTTCCGGTGCTGTTTAACTGGTACGGTCTGAACGAAATCTGGGAGGAGGCTTACTCGGAAATAAAAGGTGTTACCTGGCTGAGCTGCGGGGCCTGGGACCCCTGCAATTTTGCCACCACCAAACCGATCCGAAGCCTGAAAGACCTTAAAGGGCTCAGAGTATTCAGCTTTCCCACCGGGGGCAAGTTCATGCAGCAATTCGGCGTCGTTCCCATGGCTTTACCATGGGAGGACATTGAAATGGCGATTCAGACAGGTGAGTTGGATGGCGTTGCCTGGTCCGGCATCACCGAAGATTACACCGTCGGGTGGGCCGATGTCACCAAGTACTATCTGACCAATCCCATATCCGGCGCCTGGGCGGGCTCCTATTATGCCAACTCCGATTCATGGAATGCCCTGCCGGATCACTTGAAGACAATCTTTCGGCTGTCAATGGACAGCTCACATTACTATAGACAGCACTGGTACTGGTGGGGGGAAGCCCATTACCGCACCAAGGGAGGAAAGCTGGAGCTCACCTCCATCCCGCAAGACGAATGGAAAATCGTAGAAGACGCGGCCCTCAAATTCTGGGACGAAACTGCGAAAAAAAGCCCAAGAAGTGCCAAGGTGGTAAAAATACTTAAAGAATACGCCGAGACCATGAAAGGGGCCGGTCCCCCATACCGATATTGATGGACCACCACTGAATCGTTTTTATGAGACAGCACCTACCCAAAAACGAGGATTGTTTTTCAATATCAAGGCGCTCGAGAAATTTTACCCCGGGCGCCCTGAAAGAAGTGCCCTTGGGGTGCATATGGTTGATATTCCGAGGATAAAATTTGGGACATAACGCAGACGTTGAGCGTTTAGACCGTTTCTGGATGGGTACGAGATAGCGGTTGGGCTTCCCTGTCTTCGGCATCGCGCCGTACAGGGAAGATCAACCGCTAATTCTTTTAATGGAAAGGGGCTGAAATGCCTAAGCCAATACAAATCTTCGTGCGGTCTGTTGACGCAGTGAACAAGGTGGTGGGCAAATTCTCAATGTATCTTGTTTTTGCCATGATGGGTATTCTGCTGTTTGAGTCTATATCCAGAACCCTCTTTGATACCCCTCACATATGGGTTGTGGAGTTGGCTCAGTTTACCATGGCTGCCTACTACCTGCTTGGCGGCGGCTACTCCATGCTGTTGAAGGGACATGTTAGAATGGATCTTCTCTATGGCCGCTGGTCGGTTAAAAGACAGGGCCTGGCTGATTCCATTACCACGCCTTTTTTGATCTTCTACCTGGTGTTTCTGCTCATCGGCGCCTATTCCAGCATAGAATATGCGGTCATTTACGGACAAAAAAACCGGTCCGTGTGGGCGCCGTATATGGCGCCCATCAAGATCATTATGGGAACTGGCGTCCTGTTGATGCTGCTGCAGGCAATAGCGACATGGTTCAGGGACCTGGCAAAGGCGAGAGGGGAGAAGATTTAACATGAGCTACGAACTGATTGCGGTGCTGATATTCTCTTCGATGTTGCTCATGCTACTCACCGGTCAACGGGTCTTTGCTGCCATCGGTGGGGTCGCCACGCTTTTCGCTTTATCCCTGTGGGGGAATGGTGCCGCACAGATGCCGTTCAATTCCGCCTTTACCCTGCTGAACTGGTACCCCCTATTGACGTTGCCTTTATTCATCTATATGGGCTATATGTTTTCCGAGTCCGGAATAGCCAGTGATCTCTACAGAATGTTTCATGTCTGGATGGGCCCGGTTCATGGGGGGCTTGCCATCGGAACCATGGGCCTGATGGTCGCCGTATCGGCGATGAATGGATTAAGCGTCGCCGGAATGGCCATTGGCGCCAGTATCGCCATGCCGGAAATGCTCAAACGAAAGTATGACAAGGTCATGGTGACCGGTGTCATCCAGGCAGGCAGTTCTTTAGGGATCATGGTCCCGCCCAGCGTGGTCCTGGTTCTCTATGGAATGATTGCCAGGCAGCCGGTGGGTCAGCTGTGGCTGGCGGGTGTTTTCCCCGGCTTGCTGTTGGCAAGTTTGTTTATTGTTTACATCTATATTAGATGTAAACTTCAGCCCAATTTAGGGCCAGCGCTACCTCTGGATGAACGGCAGATTAGCTGGGGAGAGAAACTTCGGCTGCTCAGGGCCGGGATTATCCCTCTGGTGATTATTTTTTCCATGACAGGGCTGTTCCTGCTGGGCATCACCAGCCTCGTCGAATGTTCAGCGGCGGGAGCAGCCGCAACGACCCTTGCCGCCGTGGTCAGGGGCCGCTTTAACCGGGAAGTGCTGGAAAACACGCTGCGCAATACGCTGAGTGTAAGCTGCATGTTTATGTGGGTCATCTTGGCCGCATTGTGTTTCGGTGCCGTCTTTGATGGTCTTGGTGCCGTACATGCCATCAAATTATTGTTTTTGGACAGGTGGGGACTCAGCCCGTGGGGCGTGCTCATCATGATGCAGTTTTCCTACATCCTGATGGGCATGTTTTTAGACGATACGGCCATGTTGATCATCGTTGCACCACTTTACGTCCCCCTGGTTATCAGCCTGGGCTTCAACCCAATCTGGTATGGTGTGCTTTATACCATCACCTGCCAGATCGCCTACATGACCCCTCCATTTGGCTATAATCTGTTTTTAATGAAGGCCATGGCGCCGCCGGAGGTGTCGCTGATGGATATCTACAACTCCATCGTCCCTTTCGTGCTGGTGATGGTGATCGGCTTGGCCCTGGTCATCATTTTCCCTCAGATAGCCTTGTGGCTGCCTAATTTGTATTTTGGAAAATAAAAAGGATTGATGTTATGCTCATCGCACGGGTAACAGGACTGGTCGTGGCGACCATGAAGCACGAATCGCTGGTCGGCAGCAAGCTTCTGATTGTGCAGGAAACCGACGTCACCGGTAAATCGGTGGGCCAACCCATGGTAGCCGTGGACGCGGTGGATGCCGGCGAAGGAGACCTGGTGCTGGTAACGCAGGGTTCCGGGTCCCGCCAGACGGATATCAGCATTGACCGGCCGGTGGACAATGTCATTATGGCCATCGTCGACACCTTGCAGTCCAACGGAGAGGTTACCTTTCGCAAAGGTCGGTAATATCCATTCCAAAGTGGCATCTTACGGCCCAGCTCTGTGTTATCACGATTTTGAAATCCTCGACGTAGCGCTGCTACGCCTGCGGTTTCCAAATCGTTGCGGCCTTGATCTGAACCACAATCTACCACTTTGGAATGAACATTGTTAGACGGGAAGCCATTGAGTATGAGCAGAGACAACCGCGAAATTCTCAGCGTTGGGATTGACGTGGGCACCACGACCACGCAGGTTGTTTTTTCCCGATTGACACTATCTGGGGGAACGCTGGGCGGTTCGACGCCGCTGGCCAGATCACCAATAAACCTGTCCCGCATGACTGGCATCGTCGACAAGGAGGTCGTATACCGCAGTGGGATGCATTTAACCCCCCTGGCCGGACCGGATGTCATCGATGCATCCGCCCTTGAACAGATTTTGCGCCATGAGTATCGGCAGGCCGGCATTTTACCCGAACAGGTCGAAACCGGCGCGGTGATCATTACCGGCGAAACCGCCAAAAAAAGAAACGCCGACGTGATCCTGGAGGCGCTCTCAGCGCTAGCCGGAGACTTTGTAGTCACCGTGGCCGGACCGCACCTGGAATCGATGATTTCCGGAAAAGGCTCCGGGGCCGAGACCTTCTCCCGGGAACACTTCACCACCGTCACCAACGTGGATATCGGTGGTGGATCCGCCAACAGCGCCATTTTCCGCCAGGGCCGCATGATTGCCGCCGCGGCAATGAACTATGGCGGGCGCATACTGGAAATGGACCCGTCCAACGGTCAGATCCGGTATATCGCCGAACCGGCCCGGATCATGATCGATAGTCTGGGGCTCCCGTTTTCGATTGGATTTAAACCGGACCTGGTGCAGTTGCGGAAGTTTACGGATTGTATGGCCGACCTGACCGTCGAATTGATCGAGGGGCGATGCAGCCCGCTGGCCCGGCAGCTGATGCTGACCGAACCGTCGCCGGAATCGGGGAAAAACACCACCGTGTTTTTTTCAGGTGGCATCGGGCACTACATCTATGCGCCGATCCCCATCGATTCTCCGGGCGATGTAACCGTGCATGGCGATATCGGGCCCCTGCTGGCGGAATCGATCCGCCTGCACCCCGATCTGGAAGCCTATGACATTCGCAGGCCGCCGGAAACCCTTCAGGCCACGGTGATGGGCGCCAGTTCCCAGACCGTCACCCTGAGCGGCAGCACCATCTGGGCCGAAGACGAGATTCTGCCCATCCGGAATGTACCTGTGGTTCACCCGATATGGCCGCAGATCCCGCCGTCTCGTCAAGAGGTGTCGGCGGCGGCCCGCGATGCGGTGGTCCGATGGGACGTCGAGCCGACCGGCACCCAGTTTGCCATCGCCCTGGAGTTGTCCTGGAATCTCGATTTTCCGTGTTTGACCGCGTTAGCCGGGGGGCTGGCGGATTTCACAACAACCCTTCTGGCAACCGGCCAGCCGCTGATCATCATCATCGAGCACGACTATGCCCGCGTTCTGGGTCAAACCTTGAAGAATCTGATACCGGATCGTCCGTTGCTCGTCATCGACCAGGTGGGTCTCAAGGAAGGCGATTATATCGACATCGGACGCCCGGTACTGGACGGCCGGGCCGTGCCGTTGAGTGTAAAGACGCTGATATTTTACCATTAAGCTGTTGAGGGGATGGTGTAATGCATCGTCCCCGACAACAAATCCGTTCACCATCGAGGAAACGCGTTCATGCTGCTGCGGACCAAACTTTTCGGCAAGACCTTCGAATTCCGAAGCATTCGCGAGCTGATGGGCAAGGCCAACGAGCCCAAATCCGGTGATGAACTGGCCGGTCTGGCCGCTACGTCCATCGCCGAACGGGTGGCCGCCAAGTACGTGCTGGCCGAGGTCAACCTGGAGACGCTGCGGGCCAACCCGGCGGTGCCATATGACAAGGACGACGTCACGCGGGTGATCGACGACGCCGTCAACGAAACGATTTACAACGAGATCAAGGGCTGGACGGTCGGCGAATTCAGGGAATGGCTGCTCGCGGACAAAACCACGGCGGACATGATCCGCCGGGTGGGCAATGCGCTGACCGGTGAAATGGTCGCTGCGGTGACCAAGCTCATGTCCAATCTCGACCTGATTTACGGCGCCAAAAAAATCCGCGTCACCTCCCACTGCGTCAATACCGCCGGCCTTCCCGGGACACTGGCCAGCCGCTGCCAGCCCAACCACCCCGTAGACAGCCCCGAAGGCATTCGTGCGGCCATTTACGAAGGCCTTTCCTATGGTTCCGGTGACAGCGTCATCGGTATCAACCCGGTGGATGACAGCCTGAGCAGTGTGGCGCGGCTGCTCGACATGACCTACGACATCATCGGCACCTGGCAGATCCCCACCCAGAACTGCCTGCTTTCCCACGTCACCACTCAGATGCAGGCCATGAAAAAGGGGGCGCCGGTGGGTCTGGTGTTTCAGAGTCTGTCCGGGTCCCAATTGGGCAACGAAAGCTTCGGCATCGATGTGGGCATGATGGATGAAGCCTATGAACTGGCTCAAAAATACTGCTGGCCGACGGGCCCCAACTACATGTACTTCGAGTCGGGCCAGGGTTCCGCGCTTTCGGCCGATGCCCACAACGGCTGGGATCAGCTCACCCTGGAAGCCCGGATTTACGGATTGGCCAAACGATGGAAGCCTTATCAGGTCAACACCGTTGTGGGGTTTATCGGTCCGGAATATCTGTACGACGCCATCCAGATCACCCGGGCCGGCCTGGAGGATCACTTTATGGGCAAGCTGACCGGCATCCCCATGGGCTGCGATGCCTGCTATACCAACCACGCTCGCGCCACCCAGAATGACATTGAAAATCTGGCGGTACTGCTGACTGCCGCCGGCTGCAACTATTTCATGGGGGTGCCCATGGGCGACGATGCCATGCTGGCCTACCAGTGCACCAGCTTTCACGACGCCCCCTCGCTGCGGCAAACATTGGGATTGCGTCCATTGCCTGAGTTTGAAGCGTGGATGGAGGACCTGGGTCTCATAAAAAACGGCGTGCTTACCGACAAGGCCGGTGATCCGTCATTTTTCCTGAGCAGATAATTTACACCTAAATCACAATAGCCAAGAACCAAATGACAAATAAATAACAATGACCAAAAT
>RCNC010000606.1_pt1 | contig 23116 bp, 20 predicted proteins | sample 2041301 | NCBI WGS metagenome assembly RCNC01 (sample SAMN09708231, study PRJNA481090) | Marine sediment metagenome, whole genome shotgun sequencing project. | biome: marine sediment; feature: ocean; material: sediment; isolation source: Sewage treatment plant 13A marine sediment (STP13A) ...
CTTCCGATCTCGTGCATGGGACCCCTCTGTCTCTTCAATATCGCGTGCTGCCATCATGCGACTGACGAAAACAGCAGCGCCCTCACCGATAAAACTGCGGAGCGGGCTTACGGGTTCGAGCACGTCTGGAACCAGACCAAACAAACCTTCTACACAGCCGGGTATCACGGCATTGACTGGGATGGGATCAAGCCGGTCTACGAAAAATACCTTCCCCACATCGGGAACGGATACGAGTTCTCCGAAATGCTCAGTGAGATGCTTGGTGAGCTCAATGTGAGCCACAGTGGCGCCCGGTTCGGATCTTCAGGATCAACCGCCGACGCTACCGCTTCCCTAGGGGTCTTTTTTGATCAGGGCCACACCGGAGACGGTATGAGGGTGCTGGAAGTCATCAAAAGCGGACCGTTGGATCAGGCCGGAATGGATGTGGAAGATGGTATGGTCATCCGCTCAATCGATGGTGAGACCATTGCCGCAGGAACCGATCCTTCGTCCTACCTGAACCGGAAGGCGGGGAAGAAGACGCTCCTGGAAGTTGTGGATGGGGATGAGGTGCGGGAGATCGTCGTCACGCCCATCTCCTCGGGTCAGGAGAGCCGGTTGCTCTACGCCCGCTGGGTGCGCCGGAACCGGGAGGAGGTTGACCGCTTGAGCAATGGCGAGTTGGGCTACATCCACGTTCCGGGCATGAACGACGGCGCCTATCGGAACACCTTCGAAGAGGTCCTGGGCCGCTTTGCGACTCGGAAAGGGCTGGTGGTGGACACCCGGTTCAACGGAGGGGGAGATCTGGTGGCCGACCTGGCCATGTTCCTGAGTGGAGAGAGGTTCTTCAACTATACCACCGACACGCGAAGCACAGGATTCGAGCCAAATTTCCGTTGGACCAAGCCTAGCATCTCCATCGCCGGGGAGTCCAACTATAGCGACGGGCACTGCTATGCCTATGCTTACAAGGAGCTGGGGCTTGGCCCTTTGGTTGGGATGCCGGTTCCGGGCACCTGCACTTTCGCGGGGTGGGCCAGCCTCCCCGACGGGACACGGTGGGGCGTTCCGGGCATGGGGGTGAAGAACAACGCCGGCCAGTACCTTGAAAACCTGGAGACCTTCCCGGACATCCAGGTGATGAACGAGTTCACCATCCGGGCCCAGGGCCGGGATCAGCAGCTGGAGGCGGCCGTTACCGAGCTAATGAGGCTGATCCGGTAGGGAAGGGGGGGGCCGGCGGGTGCCTTTTTACGAGGTCGTCGAAGTCGGATGAGCTAAGGATGTGACTGAACCTCTCGCCGTCACGGCTTTTTTCCATATAGAACCCGATGCAGTCTCGGACGATGTCGAGGACTTGTTGTTCGGTATGGATTCCGGGCATTTCCCGGCCCAGTCTTGGATGCCGGCCGAGCTTTCCACCCAATAGGACACGAAAACCCTTTGGGCCATCGGCCAGAGTGCCAGTGGGACAAACCGGGATGCACTGACCGCAGGATACGCATGTCGCCTCGTCAAACCGCGGCGGCGACTCCAAGTTCGCTAGCGAGATTGAATTTTCTTTGCAGATTTCGACACACGCCCCACACTGAGTGCACTCTTCTCCGGTAATCGCAGGCGCGGAGGCGCCTATGATTCCGATATCCTTAATCTGCGGTTGTGAACAGGCATTGGGGCAGTCTGCTACCGCCACCCGGAATCCATGGCGGGGCTTCTTTTTGCCCCGACTCTGTTCCTCGACAAATCGCGAAAAGTCCGCTTCGCTAAATAGACGTTCGATCTTTTCCGGCAGTCCGTCGGTGACGACAGCTCGGTTCGGACACCCGCCCGGACCGGAACAGGAATCGATCCTAAAACCTCTGTGCATCAGTTTCTACCTTTGCCCCGACTCGCTTGCGGACAGTTGGGTCCACGATCACCCCCCCTTTTTGCCGTATCCAGGCCTACTTCTTCTTTCACTCATTGTAAGATAAACCGAACGTAAAGTGGCGGCCTGAGCCGCTTGTGCTCACCTTCGTGAGCTTGAGGATTTACGCTTCGAGCCAATGAGCGAGGCCTGGCCGTCTCCGGACCTGAGTGGCCCCGACCGGTTACGCTCGGTTTGGAGTCCATATGGAAAACGCATGGACGAACGGATTTGAAGCTTCTATTGCTACTTCTCGGTTGGTGTTTCTTTTGTATTGGCGCGGTGGGCGTGTTGGTGCCGGGTTTACCCACCACCCCGTTCATGCTCCTGGCCCTCTGGGCTTTTTCCAGGAGCTCCAAGCGGTTTCATGATTGGCTCTACACTCACCCTTTCTTCGGCCCACCCCTGCAGGATTGGGACCGGCACCGAGTCATATCACGACGGGTGAAAATCTTGGCCCTCCTGGTCATGCCGGGGGCCCTGGCCTACATGATTTTCGGAGTCGGGGTGCCGGTCTGGATGTCCGCCCTCACCGCCTCCGTCATGGCCTACGGCGCATATTTCATTCTAGGCAAGCCTTCCGAACCGCCGCTTTGACACCCCCGCTCTACCCCCAACTCTTGGTCCCCGGAGGACTCTGACGAAGAGCCGTGAGGTAGTAGAAGGGGCTTTTTTGAGCTTCCTCCGGCTTTCCCCACCACTCTCGAGCGTCAGGAAGTTCGGGTAAAGGCTCCAGCGGTGAAGGCTCCAGGGGTGACGGCTCCTGGGAGGGATCCGGTGGAGATCCCCTTCGCCGGGCCTCTTTCTTCCGTTCCGTTGCCGCTTCCTCCTGGGCCTCCTGTCTCCTCCGCTCTCGTTGGTCTGGCCCCGGTCGGGTTCCCTGTCCCTGGTCGGGTTGGCTTGGGGCAGGTTTCCCGGGACCGGCCTCCTGGGCCTTCGCCCGGGCTTCACTCTCGATCTTCCCTCGATCCGGCCACCATTCCTGGGTGTTGGGCATGGGAACCCCTCCCCCCAGCCTCAACGACCTCACCTCGAAAGCGATGACGTTGATGGTTTCTCCGTCTTTCTGAAGGCGCCCCCTCACTGCAACGAAGGGCTCCGTGCGGATGGTGGATCGGTCCCGCTGGTAGATATCAGGCTTCACAATAACGTTTATAGGACCGTCCTCATCTTCAAACAGAACAAAGACATAGCCCTTTGCAGTTTGAGGTCTTTGGCGGGCCACGACGATGCCTGCGAGCTGGACGGTGGACCCTGTGGGAAGCTCTTTGAGTTTACCCGAGGAAATGGTGCTCGGAGGTAGCTGATCCCGGATGAGGGCCAGGGGGTGGAGGGAGGCGGAGAAGCGAAGCATCCGGTATTCGGCCACCATACGCTCGTCGGCCTGCATACCTGTGAAGGAGAGGTCGGCGTAGGGATCGGCCAACTCCATCTCCATCTGGGCATGATCGTCCCGTCCTCCGGTTCGCTCCGGGTCCGTTTCGGGCCCCATCCAGAGGCCGGCCTGCCAGAGGAGATTTCGGCGGGTGAGGCCGAAGGCGTCGAAACCTCCCACCCAGATGAGATTCTCGATGGCCGGTCGCTTCAGGGCCGTCGGGGTTCGGCGGAGGAAGTCGGGCAGGGAAGTGAACGGACCGTTCTTGTCCCGTTCGGCGACTACCCGTTCGGCGATCTCCTCCCCCCATCCCCGAATGAACCCCAGACCGATCCTCAGATCCTTTCCCTCGGCGGTGCAGCGAACCTGGCTTTCATTCACGTGAGGTAGGAGGGTTTCGATGCCGTGGCGCCGGGCGTCCCGGCCCAGGGCGTCCAGGGAATAGAAGCCCATGGGCTGGTTGTTGAAGAGCCCCACGTAGTACTCGGTGGCGTAATAGTGCCGGAGCCAGGCCGACTGGTAGGCCAGGAGTCCGAAGGCGGCGGCGTGGGACTTGGGGAAGCCGAATTCGCTGAAACCCACGACCTGGTGGAAAACCTTCTGGGCTACCTCTTCCGGGACCCCTTTGGCCATGGCTCCCTTCAAAAAGACGTTTTTGTAGGCCTCCATTGCCTCTTTAGAGCGCTTTCGGCTCATGGCCCGCCGTAGACCCTCGGCCTGACCGTCGGAGAAGCCTGCCAGGGCTCTACAGACCTTCAGCACCTGATCCTGGTAGATGATGACCCCCAGCGTCTCTCCCAGGGCCTCTTCCAGAAGGGGGTGATCGTAGGGAATACGGTAGTTCGGGTCTGCCCGCTGCCTTTCCCGGCGGGTGACGTAGGGGTTCACCGCTCCCCCCACGATGGGGCCTGGGCGCACCAGGGCCACTTCCACGGCCAGGTCCGCCAGGTTCCGGGGCCGGACCCGGCGGATCATCTGCATCTGGGCCCGGCTTTCGATCTGGAAAATGCCCACCGTGTCGCCGGAGCAGATGAGGTCGTAGAGCTCTTCGTCGTGGAAGTTGATGCGGGAGAGGTCGGGGGCACCCCCCACGACTGGCTCACCCCCCGTCCCGGCGGTTCCCCGCTCGGCGATCAGGTCTACGGCGTCCTCCACTAGGGAGAGCATGCCCAGAGCCAGGAAGTCGATCTTGATGAAGCCGGCATCCTCGCAGGAGTCCTTGTCCCACTGACAGAGGATCCGCCCTTCCCAGGCCGCGGGCTCCAGAGGGACGATTTCCACCAGGGGCCGGGAGGAGATGATCATTCCTCCCACGTGCTGGGAGAGATGGCGGGGAAGGCCGGCGATTTCCTCTGCCAGGGCCCCAAGGGCCTGCCAGAGGGGAGCCTTCGATTTTTCCTTGAATTCAGGCAGCGTTTCCAGCTCTTCCTTGAGACCCCCGGCTGAGCGGCGCTCCGCCAGCTTGGTGAGCTTCTCCAGATCGCCCATGGGAAGCTCAAGGACTTTGCCGATTTCCCTCACGGCGGAGCGAAGACGATAGGTGGGGAAGGTGCAGACCAGCCCTGCGTGCTCAGTCCCGTACTTCTCGTAAACGGACAGGATGAGTTCTTCCCGGATGTTTCGGGGAAAGTCCAGGTCGATGTCCGGGACCGTGTTCAGAGCCTCGTTCAGGAAGCGGCCCAGGAAGAGGTTGGTCTCCACCGGATCGATGTGGGAGAGGCCGATGAGGTAACAGATGATGGACGAAACGGAGGAGCCTCGGCCTCGGCCCGGCGGGAGTCCCGAACGGGCCCTGGGCGCGTCGCCTCGGACCCGGAGTCCTACCTCACGGGCCAGGTTCATGATGTCCCGGTACACCAGGAAAAACCCTGAGAGATTGTGGTGCTCCACCAGGCGAAGCTCTTCTTCCAACCGCTTTTCGGCTTCCTCACGTTTCCGGACAGCCTCCCGGCGCTCGCCGGGGGTGGCCCCTGCAGGACCCACCCCCGGCCCCACCGGATACCGTTCATCTAAAAAAGACTGACAGGTCTCGGCCAGAATCCTGATGGCGGTTTTTCCATTTCCCGCCCCCTCGAAGTCGGGAAACTCGTAGCCCAGGTCGGTGGTGAGATCGAAGGCGGCCGAGCGCTGGGCGATGCGGAGTGTATTGGAGATGGCGTCGGGGCGGCCCCGGAAGCGGTGAGTCATCTCCTGGGCCGAGGCCAGATAGAAGAGGCCATTGGCTCGCCGGACAGGATGGGCGTTGTCCAGGGTGGCCCGATTCCGGATGGAGGCCAGCACGTCCTGAAGGCGGTATCGCTCGGGACGGTGGTAATGGACGTTTCCCGTGGCTACCACCGGAACGACGAATCGGTCGGCCAGGCGAGCCAGGCGCTGGTTCCGATTACGATCTCCCTTCACGCTGTTCTCCTGGAGTTCCACAAAGACGTTCCAGGGGCCAAAGGCATCGAGCATCTGCCGTAACAGGGCTTCGCCCGTGGCCACGCTGTCCTGTAAGGCTGTCCAGAGAGGGCTCCGGCGACAGCCTGTCAGAAGAATGAGTCCCTGGATCCGCTCAGGGTTCATGAGCGTAGGGAAGGGGAGGAGGGGATTTCGCCGGTCCTCCGCCTCCATATGGGCCTGAGTCAGAAGGCGGCAGAGGTTGGCATAACCTTCCGGAGTCTCGGCCAGGAGGGTGAGGTGAAACCCGATGTCCGGGGCCACGGGCTCCCGGTCGCCCAGGTGGAGGATGTCATGTCCGCCGGTTCCCTGCCGGTCGCCGGTACCGTTGGAGCTAGCGCCGCTGAAGCTGGCGCTATTGGAGCCAGCGCCGCTGAAGCTGGCGCTATACCTCTCCAGGCCGGGCACCGTACCTGGATCGATGCTCACCTCGGCCCCGGTGATGGGTTGGATGCCCGCCTCCTTGGCTGCCCGGGCGAACTCCATGGATCCGTAAAGCCCGTTGTGGTCCGTCAGGGCCAGGGCCGGATAGCCCAACTCCTTTGCACGCAGCACGAGCTCTTCCGGATGGGATGCGCCATCCAGAAAGGAGAAACCCGAGTGGGCGTGGAGTTCGACGTAAGGAGAAGACATTATATACCCGAATAAAAACCGAAAGTAAGATGTGGTAAAATGCTTACCTGGCGCAAGAGTGACGAAATGAGGCTGGAATGATGGGGCTTGGGGAGCCATGGAAATGCCCGGGCCAGCGAACGTTCCATCCGTCTCTTCAGAAATCCTACAAAACCTTGATTCAATTGGATTTATGGATTCGCACCCAGAGGCAGATCTTTTTAACTTTTTGTGCTCGAATTCCTTCTTCGAATGACTTCGGTCGTTGGGGGAATGGGAGGCAATTAGGGAATGGGATTGAGATGGGGCTCCGAAAGGGATTGTCATGGAAGACCTGATTTATCTAGATAACGCTGCGACCAGCTTCCCAAAGCCGGATGTCATGCACGATACCGCCCGGGATTTCTACCGGGAGAACGGCGTAAACCCGGGGCGAACCGGATGTGACATGGCTCTGAGGGCCGAGGAGATGATTCACGGGACCCGGAAACTCCTTACGGATTTTTTCAACCCGAGTCTGGTGGCGGCGGGCATTCAGAAGGACCCGAATCGGACGGTGTTCACCCTGAACGCCACCATGAGCTTGAACCTGATCATCAACGGGACGGTGGGAGTGGGTGACCACATCGTCACCACCACCACGGAGCACAACTCCGTTATCCGACCCGTGAATCACTGGGTGCAGGCCGGGGCAGAAGCTACTTATGTGTCCCCTGACGCCGAGGGATATCTGGATCCGGAAGACATTCGCGGGGCCATCAAAGCCAACACCACACTTGTCATCCTCAATCACGGCTCGAACGTGAGCGGAGTCGTTCAGGACCTGAAAGCCATTGGGGCCATCTGTAAGGAAGAGGGAGTGCCACTGGCTGTGGATGCATCCCAGACCGCCGGCGTCCTCCCCGTTGACATGAATGAGTGCAACATCAGCTTCGTGGCTTTCACAGGACATAAATCTATGTTCGGCCCTCCGGGGACCGGGGGCATCTGTGTGGCCGATGATGCCGAGATTCGGGGCACGATCTACGGCGGGACGGGTGTCCGAAGCGCCTACCCCTATCACCTGGCTGAGTACCCCTACCGCTTGGAGGCGGGAACCCTGAATATGGCAGGGATCGCGGGGCTCTCAGCGGGCGTGGGTTGGGTGATCGAGAAGGGCTTGGACAATATCCATGCCCATGAGATGAAGCTCATTGGGATGCTTCAGGACGGGTTCTCTCAAATTCCGGGCGTGAAGATCTATGGAACGCGGAACCTGGAAGCGCGGGTTCCCACCATGTCGGTTACGCTTGAAAACTATGATGCTGCGGACGTGGGAGCCTTCCTGGATGTGGACCACGATATCCTCACTCGGACCGGGCTGCATTGTGCGCCCCTTATGCACGAACACTACGGTACCGCCCCTCGGGGTACAGTCCGGTTTTCGGTAGGCCCCTTCAATACCGAGGATCATATTCTCAAAGCCATCAAGGCCGTGGAGACGATCCAGAGCCAGCGGCCCGCCAGTGCCTGGGTTGCCTCAGATGTGGCCGAGACCGAGCCGGTGTTTCCTGACCGCCCGGAGAATTGGGAAGAACGAGACGGCTGCTGAAAACCCAGACTTTGGAGAAAATCCAATCCCTCGTACCCCAGTCCGTTGCGCGGACTCGTCTCGGTATCCCATAATCCGGGGAATTCTTGAGATACGAACCCGGACCCGGAGACTACCGTGACTCCGTACCAACACCTGCCGACAGAGATGGTCTTCAAAGGACTGTCCCGTTCTATCGGTGCGACCCCTCTTCTCGCCATCCGATGCAACTTCAGGGGGCATGAGAGGACCATTTATGCCAAGTCGGAGCAGCTGAACCTTACCGGCAGCATCAAGGATCGGATGGCCCTCCACGTTTTGCGAAAAGCGTATGAGGACGGCACCATCCTTCCTGGTTTCGGAATTGCAGAAGCCACTAGCGGAAACACGGGTATCGCCTTCTCGGCCATCGGCCGGGCGTTGGGTCACCCCGTGACCATCTTCATGCCGGATTGGATGAGTGAGGAGCGAAAAAGCCTCATCAGGAGTTTCGGAGCTGAGATCGTGGAGGTTTCCCAGGACGAGGGAGGCTTCGTGGGAAGCATTCAGAAGGCCGACGAGATGGCGGAGAGGGAAGGGAATGTCTTTCTTCCCCATCAATTCTCGAACCTCGCAAATTGCGAAGCCCACGAGCACTCAACGGGCCCCGAGATCTGGTACCAGCTCAAGGCTAGAGAGCTGAAACCAGAAGGTTTTGTGGCAGGTGTCGGTACCGGCGGGACTGTGATGGGTGCCGGCCGCTTTTTACGCTCCATGGATCCCACCATTCGGGTGCATCCGCTGGAGCCCAGGGAGTCCCCAACCCTGACCACCGGGTGTAAAGTGGGGAAACACCGCATCCAAGGGATTTCCGATGAGTTCATCCCGGAAATTTTGGACCTGGGTTCTTTGGACTCTGTGGTTCAGGTGTCGGATGGAGACTCCATTCTGATGGCCAGGGCCCTCGCATCTCAGCTCGGCCTCGGCGTCGGAATTTCATCAGGAGCCAACTTCCTGGGGGCCCTCAAGATCCAGGCGGAGCTGGGGCCGGAGGCGGTCGTCGCCACGGTTTTCTCCGACGATAACAAGAAGTACCTGAGTACCGATCTTTTCGGTGATGAACCCATTCAGGATCAGTTCCTCTCCCCAGAGGTGGAGTTGCTCAGCTACGATACTCTCCGCCGGTCTTGCCGGACCTGTAATGACCTCGATGAGTGTAGGCACTGGGTGGATTCCGATTTTCGAACCGATGGCTAGGCCCGCAGCACGACAATGACCAGGCCCAAACAAGAGCGAGAGCGGCCTCCATGTTGACGTTCCTTCCCGGCCCTATCCGTGGGGGCCTCTCACTGATCCTCTTCACACTGAACACCATCTTCTGGATGGTGCCCCTCCTCCTTTTCCATTTTCTCAAGCTGGCGATTCCGCTACAGGGGTGGCGGGGTTTTTGGGGTGGCCTCCAGAACGGCATTGGCACGCTGTGGATTTCCTTCAATAACGGGACGCTGGGGCTCACGAATCCCGTCCGTTGGGATGTGGAGGGTGTCGCCGGCTTGGACCGAAATCAGTGGTATCTCGTGATCGCCAATCACCGTACCTGGGTGGATGTCCTGGTCCTTCAGAAGACCTTCAATGGCAAGATCCCCTTCCTGAAGTTCTTTCTGAAGAAGGAGCTGTTCTGGGTCCCCTTCCTCGGTCTGGCCTGGTGGGCTCTGGACTATCCCTTTCTGGCCCGATCGGCCTTGGCCAGCAAAGATCTGGAGGCGATTCAGAAGGCGGCGGAGAAGTTCAAGATCCTGCCGGTGTCCGTGATGAACTTCGTCGAGGGGACACGATTCACCCCGGAAAAGCACGAAAAACAGCGGGCGCCCTATGACCACCTTCTGAAACCGAAACCCGGGGGCATGACCTTCCTTCTCTCCTCCATGCGAGATGAGGTCCGATCGGTTCTTGACGTGACCATCGCCTATCCGGGAGGAGCGCCCACGATGTGGGAATTCTTTTGTGGTCAGGCTAAGGAGATCAGGGTCCGGGTGAAGGAAATTCCTGTCACGGAGGAGCTGGTAGGGGACTTCGGGAAAGACAAGGCCTTCCGGCGGCACTTCACGACATGGCTAAAGGAGTTTTGGGAGGAGAAGGATCGGGAACTGGGAGGACTTCTGGGACAAAGTAAAGAGGCGTGACCTCCCCGGTCTTTCCACGGCTCCTGGTCATGGGGTGTTCCCGGTCCGGGACTACCCTCCTTCAGAGCTTGTTGGCCAACCATTCACGGGTCTTCACCTTTCCTGAGACCGGTGTGTTCCTCAGGGCTTTCGGTATGCGGGGAAGGGTGCTTCCCTGGGTCCGTCTCGGCCTCACCGTCGGGAAGGAGCGGAAGGCCCTGGGTGCCTTGGCAGGCTCCTATGGTCCGGAGCTGGGGGGCGTCCGGCTTCCGCCACTGCCTCCAAGACGGGTCTCCCTGGCAGGATCCATATCAGACGTAGCTGACTATTTTGATGCTTTGGCGGCGGCTCATGGTAGGGATATTTGGCTGGAGAAAACCCCACGCCATGTACTTCATGCCCGGAGAATCCGGAGGGCGGTACCGAACTCCCTGTGTATCCATATGGTTAGGAACGGAGCAGATGTCGTGGCGTCCATCGTCGACCGGGCGAAACGGTATCCGGACAGGTTTCCCCGCCAACAGGATCCAACCTACGGCATCCGCCAATGGAACCAATCCCTCCGGGCCACCGCTGAAGCCGTGGAGGAACCTGGGCATGTGGTGGTGTTCTACGACACCCTGGTGGCGGAAACTGAGGCCACTCTTCATGCTCTCTGCGGGATCATAGGAATCGACTTCCAGGTGGGCATGTCCGTTCCGGGCGATCCCACGGCCTTCATTCAGCCCGAAGAAGGTTGGAAGTCCCAGGTGGCCCGGGAGGTCAAGCCCGCGGATTCCAAGTTCGACACGCTCTTCGACCCGGAGACCCAAGCCCAGATCCTTGGTGGTTTGAATTCGGAGGGGTTTGAGACGTTGAAGAAAGCTCGACCCGGGACCCCCGGGGGCCTGCTTTTTTCGGGAACGGGCAGGAGTGGCGGGGGTTAAAAAGAGACTACCCTCAACCCTTCCGGGGGTTGGGGGGTCCTATGGAATGTCTGAAACCAGTGACTGTGCTTCACGGGGCGGCCCCAAAATTGAACCGTAGGGTTCGATCAAAATGAAAAATAAAGAACGGGGCGCGGGATCTGCCGGCCCTAATGCTTCTTTCCTGTTGTTGCTTCTGTTGGCCCTTCCACTTCCTTTGTTCGGCCAGATCCCGGGGCAGAAAATCCCCAGTCGGGATAGGATCCACGCCGAATTCATCGAAAACATCAAAGGAGGGATCAACGAAGCGCGGACGAGGTGGATGGAGCGGATCGAGACCGATGATATGGATCCTCTGATGGCCACCTATTCTCCTGATGCCACCGTTATCCCCCCGGGTGGAGGGCCCCTCTACGGGCAAGAGGCTATCAGGGCGTACTGGGAGGAAGCTCTTCCTGGCCTGGGGCCCGTCCGGATTGGTTTTGGAGATATGGATGCAAGTGGCCAGATGGCTATGGTGGCTGGGACATACTCCCTCCAACGACGCCAGGAAAACGGCGCCGTGGTGGTGGAGTCTGGTGGGCTTCTTACTGTGTTTGTCCAGGTTGGCCGTGATTGGTTCATTCGGGCCCAGGTGTTTGCAGCTCCAACGGCTGGTTAGCTTCGGAGCCCCACCCCCAATTCAGCGTTCCCTCATCTCTGCCGCAATAGGGAGGTGATCGGAGCCCACGTCCTTTTCGAGCCACGCGTCGATTACCGTCCAATCCTCGCTTCCGAGGATGTGATCGATTCGCACCCGGATCCACCCATTCAGGCGCGTTCCTCCGAACCCCCTCCCCGCCACTGAAAAAGTGTTTTGCCACTCTCCCCAAGCTTCTCGGTAGGCCCTGCTCTCCGGCGGCGTGTTGAAGTCTCCGAGTACGATATGGGGGCCATCGAAAAGGTCTGCCCAGGCACCGGCCCGGCGTAGCTCGATTTCCCGAAGCATGGACTTCTCTTTGACCTTCTCGATGCCCTTGACGAGCCGGCCGGAGCGGATGAGTTCAAATCCGGCCCGGGGTGTTTCCAGATGGAGATTCGTGACGTAGATGGGGGCCTCGTCCGGGCCCAACCGGTAGGTGGTTACGACTCCAGCGCCCCCGGCGAACTCGAGGCTTTCCCGCTCCATCTCCATGATCTCGAGGATCTCGAACCGGCTGAGGAGGCAAAGGCCGCTCCGAGCGTCGAAATGCCACCCGGGAATCTCTCGGAGGATTCCGGCGAATGAGCCTCCGCACTCCTGGAATGCCACAATATCGGCTTGCCAGTCGCCCAGGAGATTTGCCGGGCTCCGGAGGAGCATTTCTCCCCCCCGGGCATTAAAGCTCACGACTCTGATCGTTGGCCCCGAGGCACCCCCTGAAAGAACGGACCGCAACCCGGTCTCCAATCCCAAAACGGGCCCCAGGATGAGTGCCCCGGCCAATCCCAGGGGTACCAAAAGGGCTCGATCGCGGAGGAAGGCGAAGGGGAGGAGGACGAAGAGTGGGAGAAGGAGGACCCACCGGGGGCCGAAAAGGAGAACCGTGGCGGGCCACCATCGGTCACCCAATCCCCACACCAGTAGGAAAGCCAGAAGAGCAGAGGCAGCGAAGGCAGCAGTCCCCCACCAGATTCCTCGTTCACTCAGCCCGTTCCCAGCCGGCTGCTTCAGGTTCTTGAAGAACCCTAGAACGCGCTCCGTTCTCCTTGGATCCACCGGCGATTGGCATCTTGGGCATTTGGCCGACAACCAGAAACGACGGCCCTTTCCCAGCCTTACCCTGTGCCCGGCCCCCGAGCATGGGAGAATAATGTCCCGGCGTCCTTTTGATTTGGCCATATCCTCTGTTGGTAAGAGGGCCGCGGGTGGTCCCGATTCGGGAAATATACAAGAAAATGCTTGTTTTTCTCCCACTCAATTCGTAGAGTGCAGGCCTAAACACATGTTTCCGAACACCGTTTCGGGAAGCTCCCGTCTCTTTGTCGTGAAGCTCCCGTCTCTTAGATGGAGTCAGTCCATGCGGCCCATCCCATCAGATCAGGGTTTTTCTGACCTCGCTCTCACCGAGGTTTTTGCCACAAAAGGGCAGGTTCGGCTCCTTCGGTTCCTGGCGACGGAGGCTGACGGCTCCGTTACTGCGGTAGATGTGTCGACCAGGATCGGAATGACCCGGTCCGGATCCCGCAAAGCTCTGGAGCGCCTGTCCCGCTGCGGCCTGGTCCAGAGAGCAGATGTGGGAAATACCGCCCGTTACACCCTTCGCAGGGAAGGACCTCTGGCCGAGGAGATCGTTCGCCTTTTTCAACTCGAGCACCAGACCCATAACGGAAATGGTGGCGGACCCGGGATGGCCCAGGGCAACGGGAACGGGAAGGGCACCCGGGATGCGCTCCTGGTCGAAACGGAAGGCCTCAATTCCTCCTCGCCAGAGTTCCATGGTGCCCTAGTGTCCCTTTTGGAGGAGGACCTTTCTCTGATCCGCCGGGCCCGGGAGAACGTCCTGAAGAAATTGAAGGACCGGGAGCCCGGCAACGGACATGATCTCTGGGAATGGCGGAAGGTTTTGGATACCTATCCTCTTCCCAGACTCCTTCACTTTCTGGAGTCCGATTCACCCAGGGCCCTGAGGCTCCGAAAGTCATCCCCCTTCCCGGACGTGATGTCGGAGGGTGAGCGGGAACGTTTGGGTGGGTATTTGGAAAGGATGCACTGAGGCGGGTCAACCTTCCCTAGGGCCCACTCAACGCCCAGATCACGGCCACAACCCAACCTGTGGCCAAAACACCTAGAACCCACTTTTCGACCCTCTGAACCGGCTGGTGCCCCTTCTCTCCGTGGAACCAGCCAAGGACGGATGCCGCGAGGAATCCGAACAGGACGGACACCTCCACCAACGACGAAACCCAGGTCGACGCCCCTCGGGGTTCCATGGCCTGAGCGGATTTGAACACGAACCATCCCCCCGCCACATAAGCAGCCAGGATTTGGGGAAGGCGTTTCTGGAAAACCAACCTGACCAGGCTCGTTTCGGTGATTCTATCCAGCTTTCTTGTCTCCGGCGATCTTCGTTCCCTGGAGAGTCTTTCTTCAATGTCGGCGGCTCGGGGTCGGTGGCTGGGGTCTTCGGCCAGGCACTGTTCGATGAGCTCCACCAGCTCCGGATCAACTTCCCCAAGATATTCTGCCAGAGGTTCCAGGCCGACGCTGATTCCGTTCTTTCCGGCGTGTTTCGCAGAGTCGTCCGGCGGTGGCGGTGGGTGCCCTGTGAGTAATTGATGGGCAAGAATGCCGAGGCTGTAGACGTCGGATCGATCGGTGAGGGTCTCACCCTCCAGTTGTTCCGGGCTGATGTATGCGGGACTCCCGAGGATCTCTCCGGTCCTTGTGAGTCTGGGTTCCTGAGTGTCCGCACCCGTCTCCAGAATCCCGGAGAGTCCGAAATCGCAAAGGGAGTGTCGGCCACTTTCATCCGCCCGAAGAATGTTGTCGGGGCGAACATCCCGGTGGAGGATCCCCATTTTGTGGGCGGCAGCCAAGGCGGAAGCTACCTCTTTGAGGACTCGCCGTACCTCCATATGCCCCAAGCGGCCCTCTGCTTTCAAGCGCTGCTCGAGGGTGGTGCCCTTCACGAAGGGGGAGACCAGAAAGGGTGTGCCATCGGAGAGACTGCCGACCCTGTGAACGGTACAGACATGGGGGTGGTTTATTCGGGCGGCGGCCTGGGCCTCCCGCTCGAAGCGTTTTCGGGCCCTCGTATCCGAGTACAAAGCGGGTGAAAGAACTTTCACTGCGACGAGCCGTTTGAGCAGAGGCTCTCGGGCGAGGAACACCTCGGCCATACTTCCCTGACTGATGGGACGTAGGACTTCCAGGGAGGGGGAAAGCTCGAGGTCCATGAGGTCCCGAAGGGTGCCCGGGCTTTCCACTCTCTCGGCTGCCGAATCCGATGGTAGTTCTTCAGGAAGGGGAGATGAAGAAGGCGTTCGCTTGATCGTTCCTGACCGGATCGCATCAACCAGCTCGACGGTCTCCTCCAGGGGCGACAGGCCCAGCTCCGCCTCGAGCAAGGTTTCGTAGCGATCATACTGAGACAGCGCCTGGGACCGACTTCCGGTTTCAGCCAGGAGCTGGATCAGGTGCTGTTGGCCACCGTCGTCCAAGGGATCGAGGCCCACCCACTTCCAAGCGCTCTGAAGGGCTTGTTCGAGATTTCCCTCTTCTCTGGATTCCGTGATGAAAGAATCAATGGCAACCCGATGACGCCTTGCGAAACGAGCCCGTTTTTGCTCCACCCATTCTTCAAAAGGGTGGGTAGGGGCCAAATGGACGCCGGCCAGAAACGGGCCAGAGTACAACTCCACCGCCTCCTGATTCCTCTTTGATTCGACCCGCTCTGAGAACTCTCGGGAATCCACCGAAAGGGAAGAGGTTGTTCGAACGGTGTTCCCGGACGATTCGACCCAATCTTCTCCCAAGGCCTGCCGAAGCTCGTATAGCGTCTGACTAAGGGCGTGGCGGGCTTTTTCCTGGCTGCTCTCCGGCCAGAACACACTGACCAGGTGATCCCTGGTGGCTTCCCGTTCTACCGCCAGGAACACGAAGAGGCCGAAGGTGACGGGCTTCCGGGGAAGAGAGGTCAACTCCTCTCCGTGGAGGGATACACTTGGGTGTCCGAGGGTGGTCAGCCTTACGGTCATCCGGGGTCCCCGAATCGTTCGAGTGGAAAAGGATTCCCGAAGATACAACGGAATGGGCTCCAGGCCCCGCCCTTTTTTTCCCTGCCCAGATTGAAGGAACCCTAACCCAGGGGGAAGCTCTGGTTCAGCTCCGGCACCACCACAGGCTCCGAGCCCCGTTTCCGGATATCTCTGGCTAGAGTTTCGGAGGCCCTTTCTTCCCCATGAACCAGGAAAGTCTGACGCTTTACACCGCCCAGGGAGTCGTACCAACCAAGAAGCTCGCCCTGGTCCGCATGGGCGCTGAATCCTTCCACAACTTCGATCTCACAATTCACGTCGAACCACTGGCGAAAGATCCGAACCGGGTTCCGTCCTTCTTTGATCAGGCGGCCAAGAGTGTGGCTGGCCTGGTATCCGACAAAGAGTATGGTGGCTTTCGGATCGGAGATGTTGTGTTTCAGGTGGTGCTTGACTCGACCAGCGGTGCACATGCCGGAAGGTGAGATGATGATAGCCGGCCCCTTGTGGGAATTGATCTGCATCGAGTCCTGAACCTTGGTGATCAGTTTCAGGCCGGGGAATTTCAGAGGTTCATCTCCTGCCCCCAGAAGTCTTTGGGCTTCATCTGAATACACCTCCGGATGGAGGGCGAACACCCTGGTCGCCGCTGTGGCCATTGGGCTGTCCAAAAAAACCGGAACGCCGGAGAGCCGACCCGTCTCCACCAGGTCGTTGATCCTGGCCATCACCTCCTGGGCCCTTCCCACGGCGAAGGATGGGATCACGACCTTTCCACCCCTGTCCAGGGTTCGCTTCAGAATCCTCAGGAGTTGTTCGGTTCGATCCTCCGTCTCCTCCCGCCGCCTGTCTCCGTAGGTCGACTCCATGATGAGGTAGTCGGGTTCTTTGACCGTTTCCGGGGGGCCGAGGAGGCGAGCACCTTCCACGCCCAGGTCTCCGGAGAAAAGAATGCGGCGGGGCCCTGCCTCGGCATCCACCGTCAATTCGACGATGCCAGCCCCCAGGATATGGCCAGCGAGGTGATAGGTCGCATGAGCCATACCTTCCACGTCGAACTCCTGGTGGAAATCAACCGGCCGGAAGAGGTCCAGGGCCCGTAAAGCGTCGTCCTCGGTGTAAAGGGGTTTCACCCAGGAGGCGTCCTTCCCCTCTTTCTTCAACCTTTTGATCTTCCAGCGAGCATCTTCTTCCTGGATCCGGCCGGAGTCCGCCAGCATGATCTTGCACAGCTCCAGCGTCGGTTCGGTGGCGAAGATGGGGCCCTTGAATCCCGACTTGACCAGGAGTGGAAGTCGTCCCGAATGATCGATGTGGGCATGGCTCAGGACCACGGCCTTCAGGTCTTCCGGAGCAAATGGAAACGGGCTTCGGTTCCGCTCGTGACGTTCCGGCCCACCCTGAATCAGCCCGCAATCCAAAAGAAAACTGCCGGCGGTTGTTTCAATTAGGTGACAAGATCCGGTGACTTCCCGGGCGGCTCCATGGAAGGTGATGTTCAACTGAGTGCTCCTTTTCGGCCTGGGTTTTCGGCCCTCGAATGAGCCGAAGAGACAACTGAATCTTACGGCCCCGGGAACCGCATGCCCATCCCTGGGGTTCGCTTTCCGAGTGAATCCCTCATATTAGACCCATTCCTGACCGAACTGAGAGGAGTCTCCAGGATCCATGCAAAGACCCGAGAGCGTCACCGGACGGCATCTCCCCCGCCTCTTTCTTTTTCTTCTGGGCGGTTTTTCCGTGAGCCTGATCGGGTGTGGTGGATCCGGCGGGGAGGCAGGGGAAGGAATCGAGGTAGCCCAAGAAGCTGCACCTATCAAGCTGGGTCCTGTGGACGGATTCGATCTCGCCCCAATTGATCTGGAGCGGGTGGCCGTCGGCTCCCTGGCCCCGGACTTCTCCCTGCGGACGATCGGAGGGGACACGCTCACCCTTTCGGCTTTCCGGGGCGTGAAGAACGTGGTCCTCGTCTTCTACCGGGGTCACTGGTGAAGCTACTGTGCCCGCCAGCTCGTGGAGCTGAAAGCTTTGTTGACAGAAGACCAGGAAAATGACACCCAGCTCGTCGCCCTTTCGGTGGATAGCCCGGAGGATCTGCAGCGGATGGTGGATACGGTCTCGGAAGATGGCCACCCCCCCCGCTTTCCCTTCCTAACCGATCCTGGGCACCAGGTCATCGACCGGTACGGTCTCTTTAATCCGGACGACCCCAGAGGTCGACAGATCACCCATCCCGCTACCTACGTCATCGACAAGGATGGCGTTGTGAGATGGATGCACGTGGAGGTGGATTATACGGTTCGTCCTTCGAATGAGGACGTCCTGAGAGCCCTCGCAGAGATCTACTAGTCCAGGACGGAGCCGCCGCCCCTTCCGTTTCGGCGGCTTTTGGTGACCGGCTCCGATCCAGGGGGTACCGGGGGCCCAACGCCCCCACCCCCTCGTCCCCTCTGAAGGGAGCGGCGGACCTGTTCCGCCGCTTCCTGGGGGGACTGGCCCTGCCGCATCAACTGCCGGACCCGGGCCGAGATTCCCAACATCTCCCGATCCTGCGTTCTCATACGCATGGCCTCATTTAGGACCCCAAGGGCCCGTTCTGCAGGCACCCCTGCCTCCACGAGATCGGCTAGAACGAGGACGGCCATAGGGGAAGCCTTCGGGCCGGCCCCGGCCCCTTGATCCCCATGAAGGGCTCGGAGGTCCTCAACGCGAACGCCCCGCTGAATCGCATCAGCCCCGGCTACAAGAAGGGGTCCGTTGGAAGAACCCTGAAACGCCGACTGAGCCAGTCTGAGCTGGCCGGCGTAGCGGGTGACCGCCGGGAAAATCCTCTCCGCCGGAACCCTTTTCGCCATTCCTTCCAGGGCTTTGTTGAAGACCGGATCCGAGGGGATGCCTTCGTCGTTAAGCTCGATGGCCAGGGCATCCAGATTGGCGAACACCTGTGCCGGTAGCACGGTCTGGGCTCGCTCCCTCGCATTTTCCTGGGCAAAAACCGGGGAATTCCCCACGGCCAGGGTGATGGCGGTCAGTAGTATCCAGTTTCTCATGTTCCTGCAGCTCCTTCCGAGCCGACGGATTCCTTTGGAATCGGGCACGGACGTCATCCTTCGATCACCAGCGTGGCGTTTCTTCGGCCCCATTCGTCAGGCACTGTATCCGGGGCGTCTTCAGGCAAATACCAGGTCCCATCGGCAAGAAAGCCGAAATGGTGGGTCCCGGGCGGAATGTTAAGGCGGACACGCCATTTGGACCCGTCCCTGACCATGGGGACCGGTTCCCAGAGAGTGAAGTCTCCGATCAGGTCGATCTGGCCAGCGTCCCTGGGGCCGTCCATGAAGATCTCAACCGTTGTGATTTCGGCCGTCCGCTCCACCACCTTGTGGAGGGGTGGGCGGGGGGGCGGGAGTGGGTCCTTCCCGAAAAGCCGGCGTCCCAGGAGCACTCCCCCTGAACCCCCGCCCGGCTCCGCCAGAGTCAGGGGATCCGGTTCCGTACGCCCTGCAAAGCCCCGGGCGGACCATCCTCCAAACGGGATGATGAACGCGATTCCTCCTGTGCCTTCGAACCCGGCGGGGGTGTCCCAAGCGTCCAATCGTGCCTCCAGGGCCGATCCACCCCAACTGGCCAGGACCCTCAACCCCGTCGATCGGTAGGTCCCTCCAGAGCTTTCGTGGATTCCGAGAGAGATCCCGGCCAAGATCCCATCCTTGCCGGCCAGGAACTCACCAGTACCTCCGTACCGCCAAAGCTCGTCCTGCACGATCTCAGAGGGTTGGCGGCCCGTTCGCTCCAGCTCTGTTTCGGACCAACCCCCTCCAACGATTCCCCGGAGAGTGGCCGAGTAGGCGGGTCGACTTAAGCGGAGCGTCGGCCCACCCTCCCCACCGATGGACCGATAGGGGAAGGGTTCTTCGACTCGAAAACCGAACCCCCGGCCCTCCAGGCCCAGAGACCAACCATCCGCCAAAGGTTTGAACGCCCCTCCCCAGAGGTCCCCGGAGAAGAAGTCCCCTCCCGACCCGTCATCCAGGGCTCGCCCCATAAAGAAAGAGGCCGACACCCCGGAGCCACCCGACGAAAACCGAAAGCCCCTGAGGCCTGCCACCAAGAAGTCTGCTTTCTCCCCTTCTACACCTGCCGGAGGAGACACGGTGGATCCCCCGACTTCCAGAGAGATCTCACTTGTCTGCCCCGAGGCCGCGCCTCCGGCCCACCCCAGAAGAAGGGTTGTGAAGGCCGGAAGAAGCCGGTGCCGGAAAAGGGGGAGCTGAATCATCAGGCGGACGGGGCCGCCACTGCAAGGATGGCATTCCGGTTGCCAAAACCGTCCTCAGCATACCGCTGGGCTTCCGGGTCCGTCATCCAGTCGGCTCCATCCACCAGGAACATATAGGCGTGAACTCCTGGCTGGAGCGGCACTCTGCCCGTCCAGATTCCGTCCCCGTCCATATCATCCAGTTCATGGGAACCGGCCCATGCGTCAAAATCCCCGGAGACGGCTACGGATTGAGCCCCAGGGGCATTCAACAAGAACTGGACGTAGACCAACGGTGACCCCTCCACCGACGACCCGGCCGGTGGGGTTCGGGGAAGGAGAAAAGCCAGGGCAACGGCGGCGACCGTGAGACCCGCCAGAATCGGAGACACCCGGACCGGCTGGGGAGCCGTGAGCCAGGAAAGGGTACGGCGAAGGAAACCAGGTTCGGGAAGGGCCTCGATTTCGGCCATAACCCGGGTCTCCAGCCAGGGCGGGGCGGGGGACGGTGGAAGCTCTGTTCGGAAGGATTCCAACAGCCGGCCCCAGGCCTCCGCCTCCACTCGGGTATCGTCCCCGAAATCGTCGGGGAGGTTCTCCCCGTCCAGGTGAGAATGAAGTCGGTCCTTCATCTGAACTCCTCCAGTAGTCCTTTTAACGCTTCCCTCGCCCTATGGACCCTCATCTTCAACGAGTTCCGGGACACATCGAGAACGGCAGCCATCTCTTCGTAGGAACGCCCCTCTACGTGCTTCAGGACGAATGCCTCCCGTTGTTCCGGTGTAAGCTTACCCAGAGCCGCCTTGATCCGATTCCTGACCTCCCCCCGGTAGGCTGAATCCAGCGGGTCGCCGGTCCGGCCCGCCATCTCCGGGAGCTTGTCCAGGGGAACATCCCGTCGTCGGGGACTCCTGATGTGGTCCTTTGCCAGGTTGGAGAGAATCCTGAAGAGCCAGGCTCCCACCCGGTCCGGTTCCCGGCAACTCCCGAGCTTCTTGAAGCCGGTGACCAGAGCTGTCTGAACCAGGTCGGCCGCTTCGTCCTGGCTCTCGACCATTCGGGTGGCGTGGCTGTGCAGAACGCCGCCGTAGCGGCGTACGAGGAGGCGATATGCATCCCGTTCCCCGGAAAGGACATCCCGGACCACTTGTTCATCGGTTCTCTCCGCAGATCCAGCCATGGACCAAACATAGTTCCCAGGTCCCGTCATGGTCGAGCCGGCCGTCGTCGGGAAGATCTCCATCCCGACGACGGCCCCTCTCCTCTATTCCAACCCGACGAGGTAGGAGGAGATCACCGCACTCCACCAGAGTGGGCCGATCCCCCGATAGTTGCCTGCCTCCACGGTGGCCTTACCCCGCTCGAACAACCGGGTGGATCTGGAGAAGAGTACGGTCTCGATTTCCGTTGGGTCCGGGTCGATTGCGTCCCTGGCTTCTCCCAGAAGGGTTTCAGCCAGAGCCAGTACGAACCGGGCCTCGTCATCGGTGATGCCTCCCGGGATGACCACAGCTTTGAGGGCCCCCCATTGGGCCAGGCGAGCCAGGTGGATAGCCCGAGCCTCTTCTCCCGCCTCGAAGGCCAGGGTGGCCTGGGCCAGGTACTCCTTGGCAACGTCCAGGAGCTCCTGCTGCTCCGTGTCCGCTCCGCCCGGTTGGGCCGAAAGCACCCGGTCCGCAATCTCGATGGCCTCTGTGGCCAGGGCGATGCTCAATCGTGCCCGCTCGATGCTCCCTCCATGGCGGCGCTCATGCTGCCGCCTCATGACCTGCTCGCCCAGAACCCCCAACTCTCCCGCTCTGGTCTGGTCCTTCTTCTGGGTAGCCTTCCGGGCTCTCTCCGCAAGCTGACCGATCTGGAGTCCAAGTTTCCCCGAGTTTTGATAGTCGGCGGGGTCTGCGGCGATCTGGAGAGGAAGGGCTTCAAGGCGTTCCACCATGCTCTCGATGGCCCCGGCCCCTCCGGACAGCTGAATACTCTCGGCTACCAGTCTCCGTCCGTCCCGAGCCCGGTCCCGGGCCCGGATCAGATCGCCCTGGGCCAGGGCATCCTGGGCTTCCCTGAATGCCAACTCAGCCTGGGATCGGCGGGTATCGGCAGGCCCCCGGGCCCAGCCCTTTCCATGGGCCGCCGAAGCCTGGACCTCGAGGAGCTCCAGCGCAGCCGCCGTTGAGTTGGGATCACTCAACAAATCGAGGGCAAGTTCGTCTTCAAACGACAAGTCAGCGGATTCGGGTCCGAGGGGTTGACCGTCTTGGCAAGCGGCCGTTGAAATCAGGACCAGAGCCACGAGGCTCAGGATGAAGGGTCGGTGTTTCATGGGTGCCTCCGGGGATATTTTGTGTTCCACGTTTCTTCCGTCCTCAAAGGCATGACGTACCCTGGGAGAAAAAGGTAACGAGGTGCCCGGTCCCCTCCGGTTGGATATCTTCCCACCGCGGGATCCACCTACTCAGACAGGGGCCCCTCATGAAGGCTGGCTTATGACCCACCTGACAGAATCCCAACTCGCAGAACTCAGGGATGAGCTGGAGATGCAGCTGAAAAAGCTCCTCAAAAGCATGTCCGTAACGGATGAGGCTCTCAAACCAGTGGTCCTCGACCAAACTGCGGTGGGCCGGATTTCGAGAATTGACTCCCTTCAGAACCAGGGGATCGCCCAGGGTTTGAGGGAGCGGGAGACGGTAAGGCTGGCCCAGATTCAAAATGCCCTCGAACGGCTTACGGAGGGCACCTATGGGTCCTGTACGGCCTGTGGGGGTGACATCGCCTTCGAACGCCTCTTCGTTTTTCCCGAATCGGCGGTGTGCGTCGCCTGCAGCCACTGATGGAGAGGTCCAAAGGTATGCCGTCGAAGAACCTTCGTGATCGGCTCCTTCTCGCCCAGACCATTCTCCTCGTTTCAGCAGGAGCCTGTTCTTCACCCCCTGACTCCCTGTCCTCCAACGAAATCTTCGATTCGGCAGGGGTGAGGGTCATCCACAACGCCCACCCTCTCTGGAAGGAGGGTGAGGCGTGGACGGTCTCCCAGGAGGCTCTCCTGTCAATCGGGACGTTCAGCGGCCGAGAGGAATACCAATTCGTCGAAGTTTCCTCCGGAACCCGGACCGTTGGCGAAGAGGTCGTGGTGGCTGATCGGGGGGCCCGGACCGTCAGGGTCTATGACCGATCGGGAGTGTTTGTCAGGACCCTCGGGGGCCCTG
>RCNC010000607.1_pt1 | contig 23103 bp, 22 predicted proteins | sample 2041301 | NCBI WGS metagenome assembly RCNC01 (sample SAMN09708231, study PRJNA481090) | Marine sediment metagenome, whole genome shotgun sequencing project. | biome: marine sediment; feature: ocean; material: sediment; isolation source: Sewage treatment plant 13A marine sediment (STP13A) ...
TCGGGCGGCTCCAGAGTGGACTGGAAAACAGCCAGCTTCCGGCTCCGCATGGTGGAGGAGCGTTGGTTGATGTCCGAGGTGTAAGCGACTTTGCTCCCCTCGTCATGAGCCAAACCGGTGAGGGTATGCATCCCGCCTGGGGCACCGGGGATAAACCGTCTGGAAAGCCCGGTGTTCGGATCCCAGTCGTAAGGCCTCAGACCCTCCGGTACCGGGGAAAGATCCGGCGGGGCCGCAACCCAGGACGGATCCAGCTTCGGCCTCGGGAAAGGTGATACCCCCGTGGCGAAGTTGGCATCGGTAAGAACCATGACCACCATCCGGAAGGCTTCCGCGATCTTCCGGGCCGTGATCATGGAGTAGAAACACTCCTCGATGCTGGCCGGAGCCATAACGATATGGGGTGCGTCGCCGGGCTGTCCGTAAATAGCGGCCAGGAGATCCGACTGCTCCACCTTGGTGGGTAGTCCCGTGCTCGGGCCACCCCGCTGGACGTTCACCACCACCAGGGGAATCTCCGTCATGATGGCCAGACCAAGCATCTCGGTCTTCAGCGCCATGCCCGGACCTGAAGTGATGGTGAAGGCACACTTGCCGGACCAGGAGGCCCCAATAGCAACCCCTGCCGCAGCAATCTCGTCTTCTGACTGATGGAGGAGCCCCCCGAATTTCAGGAAGATCTCAGCAAGGTGGTGGGAGACGGATGTGGCCGGGGTGATGGGATACATGGCCGCCAGATCCATCCCTGCAGCCACACCGCCCATGGCGACGGCTTCGTTTCCGTTCATCACCACGTGGGGCCGCTCATCTCCCGTGGGAGCCACGGCATACCCAAAGCCCAGGTTCTCGGCGGCCCAGGCAAAGCCCGCATTCAGGAGCTCCACATTCCGGTCCGTGATGGCCTGAGCCTTCTTCCGGAAGGCGTGGGCGATCTGCGCGGCCGCGATGTCCAGATCCCGGTCGTACAGATAGCAGAGGAGACCCAAGACCCACATGTTCTTACCCCGCCTGGGGTTGTCCACGATCTTGAGGCACTCTTCCTCCATGGGAACCTCAACGACGCGATAATTCGCGCTTGAGATCTCCTCCATGGCTTCCACCCACTGCTGCCGGATGTCCTCATCCTTGTGGGTTTTCCACATGTTCTCGATGAGGACCACCGCGTCATCTTCCAAGGCCCCGACGCGGTGCCTTGAGAGAAGCACCTGCTCGTTCAAAGCGATGACGACCCCGGATTTGTCACCCCAGTTCGTAACCGGGACAGAACCGATTCGGATTCGGTTCCCACTGGCGCCCGCTGGAAGTCTGGGGGGTGGCTGCACTTCGGCGGGAATGATCTCCACCGTCCAGACACCGTTGCCCATCTTCGCGGAAACCGCGCCGAAGGTCTGAGCGCATTTCTGTGCGCCCTCCCCCGGGTCGGATACGATTTCCAGCGTAGCCATCTTCGCTTGTGTGACCTGCCTGCCCTTTGGCGAGCCGTGTCCCGCAGAAGCGTCGGCCCCGACCGTGGGGAGCTTCGTCTCCATGATCCACCTTTTTAGTCTCGGTAAGCATGCCCCCGGGATCACTACAGAGCCCGGGGGCGGACAACCCCACAGCCCCCCTCAGCGTATTTCGTGCCAGCCCAAAAGAAGGGCCGAAACCCAGGAAAACAAGGCTGATTCACCCTTGAAATGGGGTGGTCGGCGAGACTGGGTTCACGGCACCCGAAATTGGGGGTTATTCGCAGCACATTCCCGAGAGACAATTTGTCCACTAATCGGACCGGGGGGGCCGGCCTTCGCCCTACAAATGTGTCCATTTTAAGTGGTCCGTTTTTGGCCAGGACCACCCTCATTGGCGGGCCCGCCTCAGGGTCCTATTCTTCTCTCAGGCCGGGGGCATCCCCCGAATCCATACGAATGCTCCCTGAGATCAGGATGGAAGCGTGACCCAACCCCATCAGTGTAAAGCCTTCGCTCCAGGCTCTATCGGGAATCTGGCCTGCGGCTTTGACGTACTTGGCTTGGCCCTGGATGGGCCGGGAGACGAAGTCACGGCCACCCTCGTTCCTGAGCAGGGAGTCAGGATCACGAACATTCGGGGAGACCACGGACTGTTGTCGAAGGAGGTCTCCCGGAATACAGCCGGTACCGCGGCCCTGGCCGTCCTCGACGAAGTCGGCACCTCGGATGGCGTCGAGATCCAACTCCAGAAAGGCCTTCCCTTGGCTGCAGGAATGGGAGGAAGTGCCGCCTCGGCTGTGGCCGGGGCGGTGGCCGTGGACTATCTCCTCGGGCACCGGCTCCCCCGGGAAGTGCTCCTCAGCTGTGCCATGGCCGGCGAGGCGGTGGCCTCCGGAGGAGCTCACCCGGACAACGCCGCCCCCTCCCTCCTGGGGGGGCTGGTCCTGGTCCCCTCCTGGGAACCTCTCCGGGCAATCGAGCTCGAGGTTCCCCGGGAACTTTTCTCCGTCCACGTGCACCCGCATATGGAGGTTGGGACCAGGGAAGCGAGAGAACTCCTTGGTGACCAGGTGGCCCTGGTCGATCCGGTAGCTCAGTGGGGAAACACCGCCGCTCTCGTTGCTGGGCTTTTCAGGGAGGACTGGGATCTGATCTCCCGCTCCGTTGAAGATCGGATTGCTGAGCCCCTCCGGGCTGCTGCCGTGCCCGGATTTAGGGACGTCAAGGAAGCGGCCCTGAACGCCGGTGCCCTGGCGGCGAGCCTGTCAGGGAGCGGCCCCTCCATGTTCGCCCTCTGCCGGGGTAGGGAGCGGGCCGAAGCAGTGGCCCAAAGGATGCGAGAGGTTTTCCGGACCGCAGGAGGTCTCGAATCGGACCTGTTGGTTTCTCCAGGGCGGGCCCCGGGGGCCCGGGTGTCTCCCTGCTGAGCCGCCCCGGCCGTTATCCGCCCACAACCCTCACGGACCCCGGTCATCCAATGCGTTTTATAAGCACCCAGGGCCGGTCGGCCCCAGCCTCCCTTCGAGAGGCTCTTCTTCGTGGCCTTGCCCCGGATGGCGGCCTCTACATGCCGGAAACTCTTCCCAGGTTGGGTACGGCGGCCCTGGATAAGATTCTCTCAACGACCTGGCCCGAGAGGGCCCAGGAGGTGGCGAATGCCCTGTTTCAAGGGACCATGGAACCGGAGGAACTGACCGGTATTTGCCGAAGGGCCCTGGATTTCCCCCTCCCCATGGTACAGGTCACAGACCGGATATACCTCCTTGAGCTGTTTCGGGGACCCACCCAGGCGTTCAAAGACGTCGGAGCCCGATTCATGGCCGAACTCCTGGGCCATTTCAAGAGGCCCGAAGACTCTCCAACTACTGTTCTGACTGCAACTTCCGGAGATACGGGAGGGGCGGTAGCCCAAGCCCTTTCAGGTCAGGCGGGAATTCGGGTGGTGGTCCTTTTCCCCGATGGGAGAGTCACCCCCAGGCAGGAGCGCCAATTTTCCACCCTGGGGGGAAACGTCATGGCTCTGGCAGTCCAGGGAGATTTCGACGATTGCCAGCGGCTGGCGAAAGAGGCCTTTCAGGACGCTTGCCTCTCCGAAGCCGTGGGCCTCACTTCTGCCAACTCCATCAATGTCGGTCGATTTCTGCCCCAGACCACCTACTTTTTTGAGCTTTGGGCTCAATTACAGCAGGGATCAGGAATTGGAACCAGAATACTGATTTCGGTACCGTCAGGAAATTTTGGCAACCTTGCCGCCGGGCTTCTAGCCAAGACCATGGGCTTGAGCGGAGTGTCCTTCCTGGCAGCCACGAACAAGAACGACACGGTTCCTGAATACCTCCTCACCGGCAACCTTCGTCCTCGGCCTTCGATCCAAACCATCTCCACCGCCATGGACGTGGGAGACCCGTCCAATCTCAGCCGGATCCTCCACCTCTACAGAAACGACCTCGATGCCATCCGGGGGGACGTGGTGGGCCAAACTATTTCCGATGGGGAGACCCGCTCCTGTATCCGGGAGGTTTACGACCAAACCGGACACATCCTCGATCCCCACTCGGCAGTGGGCTACCGGGCCCTGGAGAAGTCCCTTGAGACTCGGCCCGACGAAATCGGGGTGGTGTTGGCCACAGCTCACCCGGCGAAGTTCGCGGAGGTCGTGGAGCCAGTCCTCGGCCAGGAAGTCCCCCTGCCCGTGGAGTTGGCGGAGTGTCTAAAAGGGGAGAGGCGGGTCACCGCTATTCAACCCCACCTGGATGCCCTAAAAGAGGTCCTTCAGAACTGATTTAGGGTTCCCACACTTTCAGACCAGCCAGGTCACCAGCTGATTGGCGATAAACGCCCCTACATAGGCGAGGATACCCATATAGGTGAATTGGATGATGGGTATTCGCCAACCTCCAGTCTCTCTCCGAACCATGGCCACTGTGGACATGCACTGCATGGCAAAAGCGAAGAAGACCAGGAGGGCAACGGCCCCTCCCAGGGAAAGGTCCTGGCGGAGAGCTTCCTGGAGGCCCATGGAGCTTTCGTCACCCTCGATCCCGTAGAGGGTCCCCAGCGTGCCGACGATTACCTCCCTGGCAGCCAGGGACGTGACGATACCCACTCCGATTTTCCAGTTGAACCCCAAGGGCTCGATGATCGGCTCCATGGTCCGGCCCAAGGTCCCGGCCAAACTCTCGCCGATTTCCGGTGCCTGACCGTTCTCCAGGGGCAGGTGAGCCAGGGCCCAGAGGACTATCGCCACCCCCAGAATCACCGTGCCGGCCCGCCTCAGGAAGATCTTGGCCCGGTCGAACAGCCGCAGCCCTAAGGACTTGACGGTGGGCCAGCGGTACGGAGGAAGCTCCATGACAAAAGGAGTCCGGTCACTCTTGAGAACGGTGGACTTGAGGATCAGCGCGGTGACCAGGGCAGCAAGGAAACCCAACAGGTACAATCCCAGAAGGGCTGCCGCCCGAGTACCCAGGAAGGGGCCCAGCAAAGGCTTATTCTCCAGGAAGGCGGCGATGACCAGGATATAGACTGGAAGCCTGGCGGCGCAGGTCATGAAAGGAGCGATGAGGATGGTTGCGAACCGGTCCCGTTTGTTCTCGATGGTACGGGTCGCCATTATGGCCGGGACAGCGCAGGCGTAGGCCGACAGAAGGGGAATAAAGGACTTTCCCTGAAGACCCACCTTCGCCATGGTCCGGTCCGCGATCACCGCAGCCCGGGCCAGATACCCGGAATCCTCCAAAATCCCCAGGAACAGGAAGAGAAGGAGGATTTGAGGAAGGAAGACAAGGACTGAACCCACCCCTCCCCAAACGCCCTCCACCAGAAGATCCTTGAAGGCAGATTCAGGCAGCGTCCCCTCCACCCAGTCCCCGGACCAGGTTACAAGCCACTCGACACCGTCCATTAAAGGCACAGCGGCATAGAAGATGGTCTGGAACACAGCCAACACCACCATCAGGAATACCGCGGGGCCCAGGATCGGGTGGAGAAACAGACGGTCGAGACGACGGGTCCAAACCGGGGCAACCGGCGGCCGGTAGTCGGATTCGGCCGCTACCTGCCCCGCCCATTGCCTGCAGGATGGGGGGCTTTGGAGGACCGGAAGGTTCACGGGGGCCGGCGCTCTGAAGGTACTCTCCAGAAATTCGCTGATTCCCTCCAAGCCCTCTCCCTTCGCGGCACTCACCAGAACCACCGGGGCTCCCAAACGTTCTGAAAGCGCGGCCGCATCGACGTCCCCACCCCTCCGGTGAAGCTCGTCGGCCATGTTCAGGACCACCAGAATGGGCTTCTCCAGGGCGAGCACGGCTGCCGCCAGCACCAGGTGCCTTCCCAGGTTCGTGGAATCCAAGACCAGGAGCACCGCATCCGGCACACAGACTTGCGGCATCTTCCCCCGGAGGAGGTCGTCGGTTATCCGCTCGTCTTCCGAGCGTGGAGTGAGGCTGTAAGTTCCCGGGAGGTCCAGGAGTTCCAGCTCTTTGCCACTGGAGAGCCTGACCATCCCATGGTGCCGTTCTACGGTCACCCCAGGGAAATTCGCCGTTTTTTGCCGAAGACCGGTGAGGCGATTGAAGAGAGTCGATTTACCGCAGTTGGGGGGCCCTACCAGGGCAACAAACGCACCCGGAGCGTCCATGACCGACATTCCCACCCCGTCCGAGACCACCACACTTTCAGGGAGGGATTCGCTCATTCAGTGAGCCGCAAGCGGAGAAACTGAGTGGTCTCCCGCCGGAGGGCGATTTCACTTCCATCCACCCGGAAAACCCTCGGGTCTCCTCCCGGCCCCGCCCGGCCAGCGACCACCGTGGTCCCGGGAATAAATCCCAGTTCCATCAGCCGAAGCGCCACGTCCTCCGGGAGATTCAGCGAGTCCACCACACCGGACTCACCCTCGATCAGGTCCGCCAAGGTCCTAGGGACACGACCCAGCCAGCGACGTCCGCGCCTCAGGCGCCGGCGCCTCCGCCAACTTTTTCCCCCAAACCAACCTCGGGATCGCATCAGAAAAAGACCTAGTTGAGAACCATTTTCATCCCATAACAATCTCGAAACATCTGAGGGCCCGGTCAAGAACGAGCCGGGGATGGTGATCCCGTTCCGAACCCCCGGCCCCTATGGCCAACGAGCCCGGGACACCCCATTCTCTTCCCTGGGTATTTCATCTGATCCAAGACTGAGAGAATGGATATGGACCTCGCTCGCTTTCCCCGTCGGAGATACACACAAGGGTACACCCCCCTGGAACATCTGCCCCTCCTCACCCAGTTCATGGGAGGGCCGCATATCTTCATCAAAAGAGATGACCTCCTGGGTTTGACCGCAGGCGGGAACAAGACCCGGAAGCTCGAGTTCCTGGTGGCCGACGCCCTTCGCCAGGGCGCCGACACTCTGATCACCGTGGGGGCCCCCCAATCGAATCACTGCCGCCTCACCCTGGCGGCCGCCGTCAAAGAAGGCCTCAAGTGCCGCCTGGTTCTGGAGCAGAGGGTTCCGGACTCCTATGACTTCGACGCCAGCGGAAACAACTTCCTCTTCCGGCTCCTGGGGGTTGAAAAGACCACGGTCGTGGATCTGGGCACCGACCTCGGCGCCGTTATGCAGGCCGAAGCCGATGAGTTGGCTGCAGAGGGTCGAAAAGCCTACATCATCCCCGGTGGAGGATCCAATGCCATCGGAGCCCTGGGCTACGTATCCTGCGCCCAGGAAATCATGGCTCAGGCCTTCGACAAGGGAATCCATTTCGATCACCTGGTGTGCGCCAGCGGAAGCGGGGGCACCCACGCGGGGATCCTGGTCGGAATGAAAGCCATGGGGAGCGGGATCCCGGTAACGGGCATCAGTGTCCGGCGGCCCGTCCCTGAACAGGAAGGACTCATCGGCGGCCTGGCCACCGTAACCCGAGAGTTCCTGGGTCTCCCGGCCGAACCGGTAGAGGGCGAACTCAGAATCTTCGACGACTACGTGGGACCGGGCTATTCGATTCCCACGGAAGAGATGGCTGAGGCCGTGAGGATCTTCGCCCGGACCGAGGGGATCCTCCTGGACCCGGTCTACACCGGGAAAGCGGCAGCAGGGCTACTCGATCTAATCCAGAAGGGGCACTTCAAGAAGGGGGAGAAGATCCTCTTCCTCCACACGGGTGGCTCACCGGGCCTGTACGCCTATCAGGACGTGATCCTGGACTGATCTCCGGTCTCAATCCAGACCGGCGTCGGCCCGCAACAGGGCGCCCAGAAGGACGTTTGCTCCCGCCTCGATATCCTCGGGGCGGGAGTATTCGTCTGGATGGTGGCTCAGTCCACCAACGCTGGGAACAAAAACCATCCCTATGGGAGCAAAATGGGCCACTGCCTGCGCATCATGCCCAGCGCCGCTCGGCATCCGGTGGCTTTCCAGGCCTAACTCTCCTGCGGCTCCCTCTACCCAACTCCGAAACCGTTCGTCCGTGGGTGCCGCGCCACTCAGGTAGAACTCCTCCAGATCGATTGGAGTGACCTGGTCATGGGCTATGGCTTTCGCTTCCTTGCCGATTCCGTCGATAACCTCCTGAATCGTATCCATCTCCAGGGCCCGGATCTCGATACTGAGTGTGACCTCACCGGGAATCACATTGGGGGCCCCGGGGCTCGCCTGAATTCGGCCCACGGTCGCTACCTGGCTCCCGGGGATGGAAGTCACGACGCGGTTCACGGCCTCAATGAGGCGAGCCGCGGAAAGAAGGGCATCCTGTCGCTGGCCCATGGGCGTCGTGCCCGCATGATTCGCCGAGCCGTGGATTACGGCATTCCAGCGACGAATTCCCACGATCCCCTCCACGACCCCAATGGGCGTGCCCAGCCCTTCCAGCACCCCACCCTGCTCCACGTGTAGCTCCAGGAACCCGGCCACCTGGCCCGGCATGGCCCGAACCGTCGACAATCCTTCCGGATCTCCTCCAAGACGGCGAATCCCCTCACCGATGGTGAACCCGCTGGCGGTCTCGATTTCCAGCTCCCAGCTCTGGAATTCGCCAGCCATTATCCGGCTTCCGGTCTTCCCACCCTCCTCATTTACGAACACCACGACATCGATGGGATGTCGGGGCTGGATTCCCGCCTCCTTGAGGGTTAGGACGCCCTCGAGGGCACCCAACGTCCCCAAAGGACCATCGAAATTTCCCCCCGCGGGGACCGAATCGAGGTGAGACCCCACCATGAGGGGTGGAAGGCCGCTCTCCGATCCATGGAGGCGAGCGAAGATGTTCCCCGCCGCGTCGGCCCGAACGGCCAATCCCGCCTCTTCCATGAGGGACCGGACGTAGGCCCGGCCCCCGATGTCGGCATCACCGAAGGCGACCCGATCTACCCCACCGTCATCCCGGGCCCCGAACCGTGCCATTTCCAGAAGCCACCCATGCAGCCGGGGCCCATTGATGCGGGGCTCCCGGGGGAAGAGGATCGAGGAAGGAAGGGCTGAGGCCCCAAGGGCGCCGGCCATGGTTTTCGAAAATCTCCGTCGGTCCATCATCCAAGCCTCTTCATTCTTCTTGGGCGGTTCATCTTCCCTTCCGCGGGATCTTTCCCCTCCAGACCCGGTAGGTCCCGTCCTCTCCCAAAACATCCACCTCATGGAAGAGCCTTTTGAGCAGGTCGCCAACTGGAAGCCTCTTTTGGACCACAAATACGAGACTTCCTTTTCGCGCCAACAGCCCGGGAGACTCCTGGACGAACGTATCGATCATCCCGGGCTCCTCCGCCTTCCCCCTGTGGAAAGGAGGGTTGGACAGAATGGCGTCATAGGCCCCCAGCTCCCTGGGGGGGAGTCCGTCCTGGAGGAGGACCCGCCCTTCGGGCACGTTTTCCTTCGCCGCGAGGAGGGCCACCGAATCCACGTCCAGAAGATCCACCCTCACCTCGCTACCCTTCTTCAGGGCCATGAATCCCACGGGACCCGATCCACACCCGTAGTCCAACACCTTTGCCCCCGTCGGCAGCTCGGGAAGAGCATCCAGAAGAAGCCGGGTCCCGGGATCCAAACGACCGCGTGCGAATACCCCCGGATAGGAAAACCAGGGAGACGGCAGCTGGGGGTGGTCCAAGGTCAGCTCAGACTTCCAGTCATCCAGGCCGGCCTGAAGGTCCCCGGGGTCCCCCTCCCACCGTCCTTTCAGAACCCGACACCGTCCTCCCACGCCCACGGTCTCGACACCTGAGAAAAGCTCGCTGAGGGGAGCCGTGGCGGATTGGATTCCTTCGTCGTTCGCCCCAAAAACCGAGATGGTCCCCCCGGGTCTGAGGACGGAAGCTGCGGCATGAAGCGCCATACGCAGCTCCTCCTTTCCCCTTGGAAGTCGGAGGGCAACGAAGTCGAAAGGCCCCGCCGGCGGCCAAGGAAATCCAGGGTTCCCGCCGGCCCCGCGCCGGTTCCAGGATTCCGTTTCTAGACCCTGGCCCCTCATCCCATCTACCACGGTGGTGCCGGAATCCAGCATGATCAACCCAACGCCCGAGGGACACAGGTGGGGGAGATTCCCCAGGAGGAGGTCCGAAGACGCCTGATCACGCCATTGGCTACTTCGACGCTTGCTCAAGGAGCTTCCCCGGCTCCGGGGACGCTGTGGTCGGATCCCCGGATGGACAGGAACCGATTTGGGTCAGTGACCGGCATTTGAGCGAACCGGCACACGGATGGAAAGGTCGCCGATCTTCTCGAAGTGGAGGAAGAATTGGATTTCCTCACCTTCAAGGAGAGGGCGTTTGATGCCGAGCAACATGATATGGATGCCCCCGGGCTTCAGTTCAACCGACCCGTGGGGGGGAATCTCCAATCCATCCAACTCTTCCATGACCATCAAGTCATTCACTACCTTGCTCTCGTGAATCTCCACCCGCTCGGCCACCTCGGAGGTCGCTGCCGTCAGGCGATCTCCTCCCCCACCATCGTTCGCGATCAGGAGATACACAGCCGAGTTCGTGGCGGCCTCCCCCTGCCCGGAAATCAGTGGCATGGCCCGGACCCAAGCCCCGTCCACACGAATCTCGGGAGCGCTGCTACCGGTTCCACCTCCACACCCCGCCAGGAGCAAAATCAGAGAGGCAGTGACCCATCGGTGTACTGTCATGTTCATGGCCCCAACATCGGTGATGCTCTCTTCCAGTCAATCCCCGGCGGCCAATACCAAGACTGAATCCAGCCGGGGGTCCCACCCGGAGGGGGCTGCCCTCGGGGGGATCAACGAGGTAATGTAGAGGGTTCCAGAATGCGCAATCCACCGCTCTTGTTCACTTAAGAAGCGTAGGAAAGATATGATGCTGTCCGGTTTGGTTTCCAAGAAAGAGCGCGGCGGGCATCCCGTCGGCGGCGGGATTCCCAGGGTCGCCCTTCTCATCCCACTCCTCCTGGTCACCGTTACCGAGGCCGAGGCTGACGCAGTGGGCCGGTGAAACCCTTGAAGTGCCACGCCCCGTCCCTGTCATCGGCCCGGAGACCGGTTCAAAGCCTGTTTCTGGTCCTGATCCTACCCCTGATCCTGATCCTCCCGTCACCCGGAGAGGGCCAGGCCATCTTGAATGTGGAACGCCTCCAGGGCGAAGTGTCAGAGGGGCTCCACGGTGAAATCTCGGGGCGGATCCGTGTCGCCTCGGGCAATACCGATCTCTTCCAGGCGGGAGGGGACCTGGGCCTGGGTCACCTGAGTGAGGCCCATTGGTTCAGGGTCTATGCCGGGATCGACCACCTGGACCAGGAAGGCAAAGGTATCCTGGACAACCAATACCTCCACCTTCGGTACAACTACCTTTTCTCGGAGGGGGTCCGGAGCTTCCACTTTTTCCAGGTGCAGGCGAATGAGAACCTGTTTCTGGATCAGCGTACCCTGCTTGGAACCGGCATTCGCGCCCGCCTCACAGGCACCGCGGAAAGGGGGCTCGATTTTGGAACCGGCCTCATGTTCGAAGCCGAACGGCTAAACGAGGCGAAGATCGGACCTGAGGAAGAGGCTGAAACCCAAACGGTTCGAATGTCCAATATCCTGGTCGGTTCGGGCCCACTGGGTGAGCGGAACCGTTGGGTCACCGTGGTCTACTATCAGCCCAGTGTGGAGTCCTTCGGGGACTATCGGCTCTCCGGGGAAGTGGGGCTCGGATTCGAACTCATCGGCGCCCTGGATCTGGATGTCATCTTTACCTGGAGGCATGACAGCCGTGCCCCCACCGGATTGGAGGAGGATGACGTTTCCCTCCGAACCGGAATCACCTACCGTTTCCGTTAGCACCCCTGACACCGAACGATTCGAACACCATTCGATCCAAGAGGAATCCTAAGATGACGGAGCATCCACCGGAACCGACCGACGCAGCTCAGAAGGAAGAAGCCCTCTCCCCCGCGGAGGACGCCCCCTCCACCCCCCCGGTTCCGGATTTGAGAGTGGCGAAGGTGTTGGATGCCAGGGACCATCCCAACGCGGATCGTCTCCTGATCATGGAGATCGATCTGGGCTCCGAACAACGACAGATCGTCGGTGGCATCGTGGGGCACTACGAGCCTGAACAACTCGTGGGCCTACCCCTGGTGGTCGTCGCCAACCTTCAGCACGCCAGGCTCCGGGGGGAAGTGAGCCAAGGCATGCTCCTCGCCGCTGAAAACGAAGAGGGTGAGTTGGGCGTGCTCCTGGCCCCCGAAGCCGCTCCTGGAACGGCCCTCGGAGTCCCCAACGGGCCCCCGCCCGACAAAGAGATCACGTTCAAGGGCTTCCACGAAAACACCCTTCTGGCAGGGCCGGGCGGAGTAACCCTGAACGGATCCCCACTGGAGGGGACCCCACTGGTCATGGACCGAGGGGTTTTCGGTAAGCTCCGATAACCTCTGACCTACATACCACCATCCTCGTCGGCGGACGGACCGTAAAGGGCGGGAATGGGAAGCTCGTTCAGGCGAAGGTAGATGGTCAGCTGGCCGCGATGGTGGATGATGTGGTTCAGAATCATCCCCCTGACAACGGCGATTCGAGGCATGGAAAAGAGCGTTTCCCCGGACATCAAGAGGGTCCAGGGTTGCATCAAGGACTCATCAGTTGCTGCCTCGAGGGCACTCCTGAATCCGGCCACCCCCTGGTCGAATGCCGCGAGCACCCCCTCCGTTGTCTCCTCCGGCTCCGGAGGAACGAATTCTCCTTTTTCCGGATCCAGGTCCATGGACTCGGTAGTGAGCGTCGCAGCCCCCCATCCAGGAATCCGGGCGATGTGATTTGCCATTTCCTGAAATGAGAATGACTTCTCATGGGGCTTCCAGCTGAAATGTCCATCGGGGACCCGTTCCAGGGTGGTCCGGGTCTTGGCCATCTCCTGATCGAACTCGGGAAGGATGGATGCAGCAAGGCTCATAACGTTCTCCTATCGGAAACAGGGGAAACCGCTGCGTCTGCCTTCTACGGCTATTGCAGGATCGTCGCGGTGGGTGATCCTGGGGGCTACCCTGAAGTTTCGTGGAGGTTCTCTATTGCAGGGAACGGCACCGAATCCCATGCTCAGGGGAGTTTTAGAACTAGTCGTTTCCAGGATTGGGAACTGGAGGCTGGATCGGAAGGAGGCCGAGGATGCCCGCAAATCTTACTCCCATCTACAGAGATGCAGAGGCAAAATTTAAAGCCGCAGTAACCCGGGAGGAGAAGATCGCCGGCCTGGAAGAGATGCTTCGGGTCATTCCGAAGCACAAAGGCACCGAACACCTCCAGGGCGATCTCCGGTCGCGGCTCTCAAAACTCAAGCAGGAACCCAAGAAGAAGGCCACCAGCAAAGGCCTCAGTCATAAGATCCCCAAGGAGGGTGCGGGACAGGTCACGTTGGTGGGAGCGCCGAACTCCGGGAAGTCCAGCCTGGTCGCCACCCTTACCCACGCCAAACCCGATGTGGCAGCCTACCCCATCACCACCCACAAGGCGATGCCGGGAATGATGCCCTACGAGGACGTCGGCTTCCAGCTGATCGACCTCCCTCCCCTTTGTCACGAGCACGTGGAGCCCTGGGTCTACGATCTCATTCGAGCATCGGACCTGGTTTGGCTAGTGGTCTCGGTTCAGAAACCGCTGCAAGGCCTGGAATTGGTGGAGGAGCTCCTGAGCAAAAAGGCCATCGGCCTCTACCCCGCCGGGTCGGAAGCCCCTCAAGACACAAGGCCGGGTTGGACCTACAAACGAACGGTCTTTGTTGTCACAGGAATGGACCTACCCGGAGCAGTTGGGGACGTGGAGGCCCTGGAGGAGTTGGTGGAGATTCCCTGGCCAAAGGTCACCGTTTCCACCACCACCGGAGAATCCCTGGACCATCTGGGCGAGGTCACCTTCGAAGCCCTGGACATCATTCGGGTGTATGCCAAGGAACCTCGAAAAGACCCTGACATGACCCGGCCATTCACCCTCCGCAGGGGCAGTACCGTCCAGGACCTGGCCCGGTCGATTCACAAGGAAATCGCAGAGGAAATCAAATTCGCCAGAGTATGGGGACCCAGCACCTTCGACGGACAATCGGTCCACGAGCACCACGTGCTCGAGGAGGGAGATGTAGTGGAGTTACACCGGTAGGAGGCGATACTTCGAAGAACTACGCTTCTGCTGAAGTCTTCTTCTGCCACTTATAGAGCAGAAACAACACCCCGGCACCTATGCCCAGGGCGCCAGCAACCAGAACGATCTTTATTACAACAACGAGCATTCCCAGAACCCAGGCCGAAACCGGCACCATAACGATCTTCAACGCTTCCAAAAGGAGGAAGCTGATCACTCCGGTGATTGTCAGACCAGCTGCGAATTTCATGGGTTCTTTCCCATCTCTGAGTTCTTCCTGCATGCGGTGCCGCTTTCCTAGCCGCATGGGGTCCTACGGGCCAAAGGGTCCTTCGGTTTCAGCCGTCTGCTCAAAAGGTACACCCACCAAAGGTCCCGACCAAGCTCGACGGTAGGTTCGATGAAGTGGGCGCGCTCATCCTTGAAGCGCCCACTCCAGCTCCTCCTTTACCCATGGGTCCGTCTCCACAGAAAGACGAATCCGGAGGGCCTCAGCCCCGTTGGACCCCTCATCACCAGGGATTCCAACCTTCCTGAGGATCTCTCCCAACGCCCAGGCGGCGTGCCCCCGGACCAAGGGCTCCGGATCGTCCAGCGCCCGGGCCAAAGCCGGGACGGCTTCCCTGGATCCCCAGTTTCCCAGAGCCACGGCCACGTTCCTCAGGAACCCGCGTCTCTTCGCTCGCTTTATGGGGCTCCCGCTGAATCGAGTGGCGAATTCCTCCGGGCCTAGTCCCATCAGGTCGACCAATGCAGGGCCATCCGTATCCGGGCCAGCTTGAAACGCCGGCTCCGATGAGGCCCGAGCAAACTTCTGATTCCAGGGACACACCTCCTGGCAGATGTCACATCCGAAGATCCGATTCCCAAGGGCTGGTCGATATTCCCGGGGGATTGGTCCTTTCAGTTCGATGGTGAGATAGGAGATGCATCGGCGGGCATCCATCACCGGGGCCCCTGATGCATCCCGGCCAAGGAGGGCTCCCGTTGGACACGCATCCAAGCAGGCTTTGCAGGTTCCGCAGTGGTCCAGGCCGAACGAGCCATCGACCGGAAGGGGAAGGTCCAGAAGAAGCAGGCCCAGGAAGAAGTAGGACCCCGCTCTGGGATTGATGAGCATGGTGTTCTTCCCGAACCAGCCCAGGCCGACCCGGCTACCCAACTCTCTTTCCAGAATCGGCCCCGTGTCCACGTACGGGAACCCCCTGACCTCTTCCGCCAATCCTCGATCTTGAGCCGCCCGGTTGATCCAGACCAGGAGTTCCTGGAGCCGACCCTTCACCAGGTCGTGGTAATCTTGGCCTCGGGCATAACGGGCCACGACACCCCGAGACCGGTCTTCGGGAATTCCCGGTGGATCGGTCTGGGAATACGCCTGGGAGAAAACTACGACGGATCTCACTGGATCCATGGTCAACCGAAGGTCCCCCCGCCTTTCCACCTGTTCCGGCCGGGCCAGATAGGCCATCTCGCCGTGATGCTCGGTCCGGACCCACTCCCGGAAGAGGCCCATGTGTTCGGACGCATCCGGGGAGCAGACCCCCATATCCTGAAATCCAAGGGTTTGGGCCTGGGCCCGGAGGTCTCGAAGGAGGGTTTCCATGTCCAATCCTTAGCCCTGGGACCCCTTCCGAGCAATGGGTCTGCTCCTGTGCGTGGCTGCACCCCAATACTCGAACACCCTTCTAGGGATCGGCCCCGGAAGAAGGGAATCGGTCCGGTCCATCCGTGGCCCTTTGGTAGTCGCGGCCCTTCCAGTGGATTCGGGCCCCCCGCAACCAACTCCTGGTGAAGATGTACAGACCGAAAAGTGCGCCCAACGGGAAGAGAAAGCCCATGAGGGGGGTTCCCTTCATCCTCCTGGAAGCCTGCGTCCAGAGGAAGAGCCCCAAACCCGTGGCCGTAGCCGACCACGCCAGAATCAGGCCCCTGGCCCCGGTGAAAAGAGAAAAGACAAGTACAGACGGTGGGAGAACCCAGAGCAGAACGCCCACCAAAAAGGACAGGGGAAGAATGATCGGGAGCATCCAACCGGGGGTCGTCTGAAGGGCTGCAGTAGCAACGTTCTTGGACCACCCCTCCACCAGGCCGGAAAGGGAGCGGTACATCCGAGTCCGGAGGCCATCGGCCTGCCGCACCGACAGTGTCCATCCCCCGCGGACCAGGATCTGGGCCAATCGGAGATCTTCCACTACCTCATGGGCCACCGCTTCGTGGCCCCCCATCGACTTGTAGACCCCGCGCCTGAACACGAGGTACTGGCCGTTGGCGATGGCATGTCTCCAGTGGCGGGCCTTTCTGGGTTTGTCCGTTCGGGGGTAGCGCCCAGCCAGAAGCATGAAGAACTGGGGCTGAATCAGCTGCTCCCAGAAAGAAACCATGACTTGGCGGCCGATGACGGTGAGGGCGTCGGCCTGGTCCTCTTCCAACGCCACGACGACCCGCTTGAGGAGATCCGGGGAGTGCACGGTGTCGGCATCGGTGAAGAGTAGGAGGTCCCCCTTCGCTTCCTTCGCCCCCTGCCAACAGGCCCATGGTTTTCCGAACCACCCCTCCGGGAGGGGCTCTCCAAGGACCAGCGCGACCGGCGAACCGCTCTCTCCTACCGAATCCTCATTCCCCTCGGCACCCGAGGGCCGACGCTGTTCCGCGATCTCTCGAACGATTTCCCTGGTCCGGTCCTGGCTCCTATCATCCACAACCAGTACCTCGAACCCAGGGTAGTCGGAAGCCATCAGGGACTCCACGCACCGCCCGATGTTCTCTTCCTCATTTCGGGCAGGAACGATAACGGAGACGAAAGCCAAGCCTTCCCCGCCTTCCCCCCCCTCGCCCGAAGCCGCCGGCAACTTCCGGGGATTTCGAAAGAAGAAACCCAGGTAGGCCGAGACGGCGATCCAGGGTATCGATAGCAGAAAGAGGTCCACCGAGAGCGTTCTCCAGGGGTTCGGGTCAGATAAGAGGCTCCGGAATGGTCCCATGGCTGGCGCCGGTCCAGAAGCAATGCGGTGAGTTGGGGCCTGGCGCCAGTCCCACGTCGAGTTCTACCCTTCAGGCTGGAAGCCCTTTTCGACAAACACAAGCTGGAAACAACATGCCTCTCTCACCCTTGGAAGCCCGGGCTGAATTCCCGATCCTCGAGACCCACACCTATCTGAACTCCTGCTCCCTGGGAGCCCTCTCCCACCGGGCAGAACAATACCTGGATGAATTCCAGGCACGCTGGCATACCATGGGGGCGTCGGCCTGGTACGAGCATTGGCTTGGTCGAATGGCTCTTCTTCGTCAAAGGATGGAAATCTTTTTGGGGGCACCCCAGGGAACCGTCGCTCTTGTGCCCTCCACATCGGCCGCCCTTGCAACGGTTTCAGAGAGCGTTCAGAAAGAAATCGAGGGCGGGCGAAACCAGGTGATCTGCTCGGAGCTGGACTTCCCTACCCTTGGTTACCAATGGGCGATGAAGCCGGATATCGACGTTAAGGTTCTACCATCTCAGGACGGGATCGGGATGGACCCGGGCCAGTACGCCGACGCGGTTGACGAACGAACCCTGTTCCTGGCCACGAGCCATGTGTTCTTCACGACAGGTTTTGTGCAGAACCTGGGTGACCTCGCACAGATAGCCAATCGGGTAGGAGCCTACTCTCTCATCGATGGTTACCACGGCGCCGGCCAACTGGACTTCTCGGTTTCGGAGACCGGTGTGGACTTCTATACCTCGGGCCCGCTGAAATGGCTCTGTGGAGGCCCTGGGCTTTCCTACCTCTACATAAAAGAGGAACTGATCTCCCAGCTCCTCCCTCGCATCACCGGCTGGTTCGGCGCCCGGAACGCCTTCGACTTCGACATCCGGGATTTCCAACCCCACGACGACGCCAGGCGATTCGAGATGGGCACCCCCGCACTCCCAACTGTCCACACAGCCTTGGGTGGCCAGGAGATCATCGACGAGGTCGGTATAGGAGTGGTGGAAAGCCGGAATCGGGAGCTGACCGAGCTGCTTCTGGCAGGTTGCCTGGAAAGGGGATTCGATCTCACGGTTTCCGACGATCCCGCCCACCGCTCAGCCATTCTTATGATCAAGCACCCGGACCCCCCCGGCGCGGTTCGGCACCTGGCCAACGCCGGAGTCATCGTGGATCACCGTCCAGGCCACGTAAGGGTAAGCCCTCACTTCTACAACACGGCTGACGAAGTCGGGTTTTTCCTGGAGAGGCTGGGAAGTTTCACCGAGACTCTCCCCGGATCTTGAGACAGAAATTTGGCGAGCTTCGGAAGAAGCTTCCCCCGGGGAAATGATTGGACATATCTTGTTCGAAGGACTCTTCCGGGAACACACAGTGCCGGCAAAAGACCGGACTCGCCTTCCCACCCCTCTCGACGCGGATGGAGCGCCATGAGAACACGCGTGCTTTTCTTTTTGACCGTCGCATTCATCGCACTACCGCAGGCTCTGGCCTCTCAGGACGTCGCTGTTGCGGCCCGGATAGGTACACTTGGATTCGGAGGAGAGCTGGCACTGGGTGTGTCCGAAAAACTGGTCATCCGGGGTGGCGTAGGCTCTCTCATCCTTGACTACACTTCGGACGTCGACGATTTGGAGTACACCATCACGCCACCCTCTGTCACCGGGAATGTGGGCATCGATTTTTACCCCCTGGGCGGCTGGTTTCGGCTCATGGCTGGGCTGATGTTCCAGGGCGGGAACTGGGAGGCAGTTTCGGGCCCTCTCTCCGACTATTCAGGTAGCATCGAGATCGGAGACAGGGAATACGAGGAGGACGGTGAGCTTTCCGGCATTCTCGAATCCAACTCGACAGCTCCTTACGTGGGCCTGGGTTTCGGCCACCACACCAGGGGCGGATTCGGCGTCTTTATGGACTTCGGCCTGGCCTTCATGGGTGAACCGAATCTGACGTTCACCGCAACGGGGGATATCGCCTCCGTTCCCGGGATCGACGACGACCTGTTAAAAGAGGCCGAGGATCTCGAGGAGGAAATGGGAGCCGCTTTCGAATACTGGCCCATTCTCAGCCTCGGATTAAAAATCCCATTCGGTTAAGAGCGGCCAGGGCCCTGTGAGGGGCCCCACCTATCCTCGAGGCCTTTGGGTCCAGCCCAAGAGCAGGAGCCTCAGGTCGCCGGTCTGGGAGGAGAAGACGGAAGGTCCTCCTCCCAGGCCGCTTTCTTTTCTTCCTGGGCCCTTCCCAGGGAGAGAGCCACCATCATCCAAAGCCCCATGACGGGCACGGCCACGAAGGCGATCCCTGCCACCCCGAGTCCAATCAACTCAAGGCCCGTGATGGCCCACCCGTTCACCAGGTCACCTCCCCGGTAGACGGCGGCATCGATGAACGCCTTCGACTTGTAGCGCTCCTCTCGGTCCACCACGGTGAACAGGACTTCCCTGGCCGGTCGGGCGATGGAATACCTACCTGCCCGGTAGAGGACCATGAACACAGAGACCACCACAAGGGTCGGAAAAGCACCGAGCCCCAGATAGCCCAGAAGGGCAAGACCGGGCACTATTGCAAGGGCCACCCCAACCCGGAACCATTTCAGGATGCGGGCCGCCACAAAGGCCTGGAAGAAGATTGTGAGGGTATTCGTCAGAACGTCCAGCCACCCCAGAAACGCATAGCGCTCCTCCCGGACGGGGATGAGATCCCGAACCAGCGTCCCCTGATGAAAATAGAGGACCGTAGAGGCAAAGGTCATGAGGAAGATGAACGCGCCGATTTTTCGGAGGTAGGGAGATCGGAGAAACAAACCGATTCCCGACCAGGCACCGCCTGGAACTCTCTTGGCCCCCTCCACCCGGAGGGTGTCCTGGCCCTCTCGAGCTCGCCGGTGAAGAAGCCAGGCCAGCCGGGCCGCCACCTCAAGGGGAAGGACCGCAATGAGGAGGAGCACGAACGTAGGGACCCGGGCGGCCAAGCCGATGACCACGAGTCCTCCCAGGATACTTCCTGCGGAGGACCCCATGGCGATGAACCCGAAAACCCTCCGCCCCTGTTCGTTCTTGAAGAGATCGACGATGAAGCCCCAGTACACTGTGACCACGAACAGGGCGAACACGCTGGTCCACACGTAGAAGACCCGGTCGATCCAGGGGCGGAGTTCCAGGGGAAGGAACTCCAGGGCCACGAAGAAGAGGATCAGGTTCGAGGCAAAGAACCGATTGGCCCAGGGAATGAACACCCCCCGGGAAAAACGTGACACGAAGTGGGAGTAGACAGGTACGGCCAGGATCATCACGAAGAAGACTGCAGTCCAGAGAATCTGGAGGTTCCCTCGGTCCTCGGCGCTGATTTCATCCCGTACCGGCCGAAGGATGTAGTAGCTCAACATGATGCAGAAGCCGTAAGCGGTGGCCAGAAGTACGGGGCCCCACTCCTCCCGCTCGACGCGGAAAACCCGCTTTAAGGGGTAGAATAGCGAGTTCACCATCAGGGGTCCTTTTTCGTTGGGGCGGTAGACGCCCTCATGGGAGCGTCACGACCAATAGATCAGGTTGTATGGAGGACGTTAGAGGGAGAAGGATGGGGGACTCAGCACCGTTCTTCAAGCTTCATCCTTCCGAGCCCACCGATGGCTGTCCCGGGCCCGGTACTTTTCCAGGACCCGCACCAACGCCCCATCCAGGTCGATTTTCTGCTCGTTGGCGATGACCAGAAGGACGAAAAGGACGTCGGCCAACTCCATAGCCAGTTCCTGGTCGGGCTCGTCGGGGCGCTTCGGCTTGGAGCCGTAGAGATGATTCAGCTCCCGTGCCAGTTCTCCGACTTCCTCCATGAGCCGGGCCAAGTTGTGCATTGGAGGCCAGTAGCCCTCCTCGAACTGTCCGATCCAGGCATCAACCTTCTCTTGGGCTTCCTTCAGATCCATGTACCTCTTGTCCTTCCCGTTTGGTGATTCAGGGCGTCAGCACGACCTTCCCGAACACTTCCCCGTTCTCCAGCATCTCGTGGGCCTGGCGTGCCTCGGAAAGGGGTAGAACCGAATGGATCACCGGATCGATCTTGCCCTGAAAAACCAGATCCATGGCCCTGCGGTAGTCGGCGGGATTACCCATGGTGGAACCAAGAATGGAGAGCTGTCTCCAGAATACCAGACGGATCTCCGTGTCTCCCGCAGCACCTGAGGTGGCTCCAAAGGTCACGAGTCTCCCACCCACACCCAGAGTTTTCAGGCAGGACGACCAAACCGCCTGCCCAACCGAGTCCAGAGCGAGGTCGACACCTTTGCGGCCCGTGGCCTTGAAGACTTCTTTGCCCCAATCCACCTCTGCCCGGTCATAGGCCACATGGGCTCCCAGTTCCAGAGCCCGGGCGACATTCTCGTCTCCTTTGGTGACCGCGAACACCTCTGCCCCGGCCATCCGGGCCATTTGGATCGCTATGGATGACACGCCGCCGGACGCCCCGGTCACGAGAACCCGTTCCCCGGCCTTTAGCCCTCCCCGGACAAAGAGGGCACGCCACGCCGTGACGCCGACCAGGCTGGCCGCCGCCGCTTTCTCGAAGCTGACTCCCTCCGGGATTTCGACCAGGTTCGCGGCAGGCACCACACAATATTCAGCGAACCCCCCCTGGGTGTGCTCGCCGATGAGACGAAGCTCCTTGGCTGGAAGGCTCGGCCCGGAAGAGGCGCCATCGTACCAGTCATAGTCCAGGGATGGGTCGACGACCACCCTGGTTCCCGGCGACACTCCCTGGACCCCGGGGCCCAAGGAGTCCACCACCCCGGCGATGTCGGAACCGCCGATGTGGGGCATGATGATCTCGAAGGGCAGCCCTCGTCTCACCCACAGATCCAGGTGGTTCATGGCCGAGGCGCCTACGGCGATCCGGACCTCTCCTGGCCCCGGCTCCGGGACAGGAAGATCGTCCAAACGAACCACCTCCGGGCCACCAAATTCTGAAAACACTGCTGCTCTCATGGGTTATCTCCCGCCAAACGCTGCTTGAAGCCTAATCCGGCTGTCGGCTGCACCCCAAAAATGGGGCAAGCTCCTGAAGTGTGGTTGAGAATCGGCGGCAAAACAGTACCCATTGAGTTAGGCCGGGACAACCGAAGGGCTCGAACCGCCGAGCCCCCGCCAAAGGGAATGGGCCGAATTGAGAACCCTCGCCCTCCGTGGGAAGCCGGGATCTGTCCTTCCCGATTCCCCCCTTCTACCTTGTTTTCATTCTATTACGGATAGGTAACATCAGGAGTCCCATGAACGATGCCCCCCGGAAGGACCGGGAGAATGAAGGCCCGCCTGAAACCGCCGAAGCTACCGACGGCACGCTGGGAGGGTATTTTTCATTTCACAGCCGTCCTCCTGGATTCGAGGGGCTCGACGGATGCCCATACACGGTATCCGTAGAGGTTGAAAAAACCCCCAATCTCGAAACCCCCTTTTCGGGATACCTGGTGTTTCCGAGGTGGGCGGACACGGGCGCCGGCATAGTCGGCCACCTGGAAACTCCCCTTATCCGGCACGGAAAAACCGAGGAAGAGGTCAGGGCTCAATTGGAAGCTCTAACCCTGCTGGAAGTTAATGATCTTCTACGGGACGCAATTTTGCGCCCGCAACCAGAGACCGAATGATGCTGAGAAATGCACTGATATTCTTGAGCGAGTCCAACGCGGCCAAGGCCATTGTCACGAAAACTCCGCTCCGCAGAATGAGCACGCGCTTCGTACCGGGCGAGAAGGTAGATGACTTCCTTCGTGCCGCCCGGGAGGCGAACGAAATCGAATTGACCGTCACGGGTAACTACCTGGGTGAGGCCGAGCACGACGAACGCACGGCAAAGGACGCTGTCTCCGCCTACCTGCGAATTCTGGACGGACTCATTGACCAGGACCTGAAAGGAAACGTCTCGGTGAAGCCGACCCAGGTAGGCCTGGAGATCGGGAAGGACTTCTTCAAGGAAAACCTCAAGCTCATCATGGACCGGGCGAAGGAACACGAGATGTTCATCCGCTGGGACATGGAATCATCGGACTGGACTCAGGCGACCCTGGACCCCTTCGAGGAACTCTGGGCCGAGGGGTACCGGAACATGGGGACCGTCCTTCAGTCCTACATGAGACGTACCATGGATGACGCCCTCAGGA
>RCNC010001064.1_pt1 | contig 23097 bp, 26 predicted proteins | sample 2041301 | NCBI WGS metagenome assembly RCNC01 (sample SAMN09708231, study PRJNA481090) | Marine sediment metagenome, whole genome shotgun sequencing project. | biome: marine sediment; feature: ocean; material: sediment; isolation source: Sewage treatment plant 13A marine sediment (STP13A) ...
AATAATGTTCCGAAAATAGGATCGCGGCATAAGGGTTTGTAGCAGAAAAACGGTCCTCAATCGGAACGTTTTTCTGACAACCCCTATAAGCCCGCCATTAGGTGAGCACTAAGCGGTAAGCTGCTTAGTGCTTACGGCTTAATGCCTGTTCTCAATTTTTGGCTTTCGGTAACATAATGAATAAATTTTTAAAGTCAAGGGAATGGTGGTGGATTTTAAAAAATTTAGGTTCAGCAATATAGGCGCTTATGGGAAAAGAGGTTGTCATTATCATTCGTTTCCTGACCCGGAAGGCCGAATCGATTTTGCCAGGACCTCCAGGTCTGCCGGTTTTTCAAGGACAACATCGGCACCCATTCGAATGGCTTCACGACCGTTATCAGCCAGCATCTGGCCTGTCACGAGGAGGATTCGTATGTCAGGTTGCTGCCTTCTAATGGCCCGGATGTTCTCAAAACCATCCATACCGGGCATCAGGAAATCCAGGATAATGGCATCATAACGTTTTTTTGTCATCCAGAGCAACGCTTCTTCGGCATTACCCACAGTGTCGACATTCATACCTCTGTTTTTGAGTCTTTCCGATACGATTTCCATCAGGTCTTCGTCATCGTCAACCAGTAGTACATGATCAGACATGGTGTTTCCTTATTTTCAACAACAGTGCTTTTTTATTTTTATCGATTGCCAGTTCGGCATTCAACGCAGCGAGAACGGTATTGCGCTGCTCATCCGGCATGATGGCGGTGATGGATTCCGGTGTCAGTTTGCCGATTCCGGAAATGAGGACAAGCGCATTTTCTGCCTTTTTTTCCAGGGTCAATCCGATCGCTTGTCCCCGTTCGCCGGTATGCATGGCGTAGTCGAGGCAAACCCACATCATGTGGAGCAACAAAACCGGTCGTGTGTGAATGAGGATCGGTTCTTGCACGGCACTCACATGGAACTGGATAGATCGCATGGCTGCCTTTTTTGAGAGCAATTCAGACACTTGCCTGGCATGGTGAACCAGGCAGATCTCCTGTGTGTTGTTATCGAGTCCTTCGGCGACTTGACGGACATCCGTAATCAATATGTTAAACCTTGCGACTTGCTTCCGGATGGTAGCGGACAGCGAGCCGAGTCGCTCCAGATCGAGGGTTTTTCCTTTTTTGGCCATCAGGATGTAATCATCCATCAATCCAGCGTTTTCGTTGATGACGGCCAACACATTCTTTGCTTCGTGTGAAAATAAAGGCAGCATGGCCTTAATATACTGCAATGATTCCCGGTATACGATGGTGTCGTATCTATCCATCTCTGTTCTCCATAAAAATCAACTTTCATCCTCGGGAATCGCACCGGTGGCCCCTTCTTCCTTAGGCGGTGGTTTAAGAGGCAGTTCGATAATGAACCCGGTTCCCTTTCCTTCCGTGCTTGTAACCGATATATTCCCGCCCAGTTCCTTTACCAGTGCATAGGTGACAGAGAGACCGAGCCCTGTCCCTGTCCCGGTACTTTTGGAAGAGAAAAAGGGTTCGAAGACGTATTTGACATCTTCCCGGGGTATGCCGCACCCGGTATCTTGAAATGAGATGACTATATGATCCGGGTGCGTGTCATTGACCTCGATATCCAGACGCCCGCCCGCCCGCATGGCTGTAAAGGCGTTATTCATTACATTGAGGAAAACTTGCTCCAGACTGCCTTTGTTGCTTGTAATCTCAGGAAAATTGTCCGGAAATTTGGTGTAGATGTCGATATTCCTGAATTCGGCTTCTTTCCTAAGCAGGTCAATAATATCGTACAAAATCCGGGAAAGGTCCACCGGCTCAAAATAGGTTTCGATATGCCGTCCGAAATTTAAAAGTCTGTGAGTCACATTGCCACAGCGCTGGATGGGAGCCGCCACATCTTCTAGCAATGTGACGAGTCTTGCCACTGGCAGCTTGTCGGTCTGGTATACCAGCAAATCTTTTATGAGACCGATTTTTTCATTGATGATGGACAGGGGATTGTTGATCTCGTGGGCGATGCCGGCAGACAGTCTTCCCAGGGATGTCATTTTGTTATGGTACTCCATTGTATGCAGGTCCATGATACGCTGTTCGTCTGCCAGGTGGATTTTGTTGATGACATAGGTGGTTGTGGCCAGGACCAGGACCAGAATAAGCAGAATGCCAACACTGTAGAAACCGGCTAACTTGATCCAGGATGCGCGCCAGACTGCCAGCAGATTTTCTTCGCTCTGAATGATGACCAGCAGCAGGGATGTATTGGGGATTTTTATGTGACCGACGATCAATGGGTGTCCTGCGTCGTTCTTTATTTGGAACGCCTCGCTTTTATTATCGTTCTCGGGCAGGGAGGAGACTATTTTTTGTTGAATGCGTTTACAGCAATCGGCCAGGTTTTTCAACAGATCGTTGGTGTCGGCAATAAAGATCGATTCACCTTCCCCGATGGCTATTTTTGAAAGCAGCTGAGATACTTTTTTGGAGCCGACCCTCTTTTCGGTGGAATCTTTTCCGGTTTTCATGCCCAGGGCTTCCTGGTCTTCGGACAAAAGATAGACGATAACCTGCTGCAGGTTTTCAAGCAGTCGTCGGGACTGATCCATTGCCTCGGATTGGGCCGCTTCCCGTATAGACTGATAGCTGACAAAGGAAAGACTTAAAAACGGTACAAGGGCGATAATAAGCGTGAGCACCACCATGAGTTTCCATTTTCGGCGTAAGCCGTAGGATTGATGGTGAGAGTCTCCGGGGATTTCTAAATGATCCCAAAATTTAGGTTTAAATTTTTCCAGCACCGTTGATATCTCCAGTATCCTGACTCCTGTTATTGCCTGCTGTTGATTTTGGCGTGGGCCTTTTTAAGGATATCACCCAGTTCATCAATATCCACCGGTTTTTGCAGATAGGCGAAAGCCCCCATGGCCATACACTGTTCCTGGTCGTCCCTGGACCCATGACCGGTCAAAACAATTACTTCGATGTTGGGTCGGGTCTGTTTGATTCTCTTAAGCATATCCATACCGTTGATCCCCGGCATTTTGAGATCGATAATCATTACATCCGGTTCATCCTGGGCGACAACATCCATGGCCGATTCGGCGTCAAAGGCCACGGCGGCGCCTACATCCCTGATCTGGAGCCGCTCTGAAAGCGTTTCGATAAACTCACGTTCATCATCTACCAGCAGGACTTTCGATGGCAATTTAAAATCATGTTTGCGGTAGATGCTGGATTGGTGGAACGATTTTCCCACAACCGTATTGACGGCAGAGACGCCCGGGACTTTTTCGACGATGTTTTTCAGTTCTTCCTGAAGACGGTTCAAAACAAGCACCGGTCTGTTGATGGTCAAGGTGATTTCACCGGCATTGGCGTCTACACCGCAGTGATGACCGTTCCTGGCCAGCGCAACATCAACGTCGGCGGCGAGTCTGAAATCTATGACCGCCTGGTTTGAATCTGAAGTCGCACGAATTATATCTTTGGCTGCATTTTGAATGATTGTGTTTGCAGCTTCTTCAGGTTTTTTTTTGCCCATCGGAATCACCATGTCGTGGAGTGACGGGTTCCACGGGTCATCTATGTCAAAAAGCAGGGTTGTCCAGGCAGCACAATCTCCATCAGAGCGCCCGATTGATTTTTGCGCCTCTTTCCTGGATAACGATTCTCGCTCAACAGCGTTGGAAATTCGGGATTTTAAATCGGCAATCAGGCAAACCCCGAGGGCGTGACTGATTTTTCTGGGTAACAACAGCGCGGAATAGCCACTGACGATGAATTCACTTTTATCCAATAAACGGGATAAGGCAAGTTTTAAATGAGCCACAGCGGTTTCTTTTTCACGGGTGAATTTGTTGAACACAGATGCCCTGGCTGAAAAAGCCCGAAATAATTTCGTTTCCGACATGTTGGAAAATTTTGCAGAAGCCTGCACGACCTCCTGATCCGTTATTTTCTGAATACCGGTGGTTTCTATGATATTTCGAACCACTTCATTCTGTAGGCAATGGGATCCGCTGAATAGTTTGATAATGGCCATGGTTCTTCTCCTATGCACTTTGTGCGACATTAGCCCTACGGGCGTCATTTCGCCTGCGGCTGTCATTAACCCTTCGTGCGACATTAGCGCTACGCGCGTAATTAATTGTAGCTAATAGCTGAACCTAAAACTTAAAACCTAAAACCATGTGCTACCCTCCAACCCTTGTAGCCCCCTCTAACCCTTTGACCCTTCTCTATCCGTTTCCGACGTTTGGTAAACCACATTTTTTAAGGGGCAGTTTTCAACCTCACTGTTTAAATGTGTTTTTTCATGGATGAAGCGCAAGGCTGTATGGATGTTAGGAAAGATATGATCCTTGCCGATCTTGGTAGCCAGGTGCGTGCGTTCCAACACTGTCATGACCGAATCGTTGACACCACTCAAGGAGATATCGATCCCGGCGCTTCTAATTCTGTCGATCAAGAGAGACAATGTTTCCTGTCCGGAAGCATCGATATCATTGATACCGTTCGATACCAGGAGAATATGTTTCAGATCCGGCTGATTTTTTCGATGGGCGGCGATCTGTTCTTCAAGATAACTTGAATTGGCAAAAAAGAGGGGCCCGTCAAAGCGGACCACATCGATGTAGCGGCATGTTTTGAGTCCGAAGACCAGCGCATCATGCAGTCCTTTGTCTGCGCTCAGAGACAGTGTTGCAATGCCGGGACGCATGGACTTGTATAAAAATACCGCCAGAGACAGACCGCCACCCACGAATAGACCCTTGTCAAGATGCGGCGCAAACATGAGCGTGCTCAGAAATGTCAGCACCGAAATGATACCGTCATGGCGTTTGGCACGCCAGGCGTAGACAAAGCCGGAGATGTTGATCAACCCGACGACCGCCATCATGATCACCGCTGCCAGGACAGATTGTGGGAGATGGTAGAAAAGTGGTGTAAAAAACAGCAGACATGCCAGAACGATCAGACTGGAGAAAACAGACGACATGCCCGTGACAGCACCTGCTTTAAGGTTAACCGCTGATCGGGAAAAAGAGCCGGAAACCGGGTATCCACTGAAAAATGCGCCTGCCATGTTGGCCAGCCCCTGTCCCAGTAACTCCTGGTTGGGGTCGAGTCGCTGACCTGTTTTGGCTGCCATTGCCTTGGCAATGGAGATGGCCTCCATAAATCCCAGCAATGCAATGATAACAGCAAAAGGCAGCAGGTGGCTGAAGGCGGATATGTTAAATGGTACCGGCTTCAACGACGGTATACCTTTGGGAATTTGTCCCACAACCTCACCACCGCCCATAAAGGTGACCTGATTTGGATCGATGGAGTCATTACCCACAGAAATACGATAGATTCGTTTGTCCAGGGTATTGTCCTGGTTATTGCTGGCTTTTACCATGAAATTGATTCTGCCATCTGGTTGTATTGTCTGCACAAACAACAGGCGTCTGATTTTTTTACGAATGAGGTGAATCTGGTATTTCAATTGATCGATTTGAATGGTAAGCCCATCCACCTCTCTACGGGCATCGAGCATGGCAAAGATATCATCTTTCTTTTTGGCGGAAAGCTGTTTTTGTTTCTGAAAGGAGCGCTGTTCCGATAGGGTGGGAACCATCTGGCTCATCTGATTGAAGCTTTCAATCAAATGGGCTGTTTCGGCATGATGTATGGCCGATATATTGATCTTGATATTGTGCTCAAAATGGAGCGCCCATGAAATAAGGGTCGTTACGACAACGGCCACCAGGACGCCGGGCCATCGACTGTCAAGCCGCTTAGTGACAATCATAATCACAAAAGCTAAAACACCCATCAGGAGTGTCGGCCAGTGGGTATACAGGATAGCGGTTTCTACAACCCGGATGAGTGTTTCATAGTGGTAATCCCCTGTGTCTATGTGTACTCCCAGCATCTTGGGCAGCTGGGATGTGGCAATGATTATGGCGGCGGCATTGGTGAAGCCGTTAATTACGGGATGCGAGAGCAGGTTGATAATCAAGCCGAGTTTCAGGATACCCAGCAAAAACTGAAAAAGACCGACCATGAATGCCAGCAGCAGGGCATAGGATATGTAACCCAGACTACCGGTGGTGGCAATCGGCTCCAGTGCGGCTGCCGTCATCAGAGAGACCACGGCAACCGGACCTGTGGCAAGCTGCCAGCTTGACCCAAAGAGGATTGCAATGATCGGCGGGAGAAGGGATGCATACAAACCGGCCTGGATGGGAAGGCCTGCCAGTTGTGCATAGGCCATGGATTGTGGGATGAGAACGAGCGCGACGGTGACACCTCCCGACAGATCCCTTTTAACGACGTCAAGTGTGTAGCGGTCGAACCAGGCTAAAAACGGTAATAGTTTTCTAAGCATTCATCCATTCCTGAAAGTCAGCATTTTCCTGCACATCGTCATGAGATCCGTGTAAAGTGTGCCGGTATCGTAGATACGCAAGGTGTTGAAGCGGGAAATACCGTCAACCAGTGAAAAAAGTATCATGGCAGTGTTGCTGCCGGGGGTTGCCGTAATGGTCCCATCTTCCTGGCCCCTTGCAAGGGCCGCTTCCAGATGGTCCAGTACGCAGTTGTATATTGATGCCAGATACTCTCTGCACAAGGCGTCCGCCTCCGCCTTTTCATATGGAAAGTGTCGATGGAGAATTAAAAATTCTTCCTGCATTTGCTCGGTTTGATGGAGGTAAAAAGTCAGCAGGGCTTCAACCCGGTCGATTCCAGAGAGGGCGGTTTTGTCACGCACACTGTTTCGGAAAGCGTCGATGATGGCGTTTCTGGCATTTTCAAGGACGGCAACCAACAGATTGTCCTTGGTTTTAAAGTAGTAGAAAATAGTACCTTCTGCGGCTTCGCTCAAGCGGGAAAGTTCGGCCATGGAGGTCTGGCGGAAGCCCTTGTGAGCAAACAGGCGCATGGCGGTTTTCAGGATATCGGTTTTTTTTTTGGACATTTGTACTGTCCCATGATATGACTGACTTTTTCGAGTGAGTACTCAGTCGAAAGCTTACCCGCTCCAGAAGACAAGGTCAAGAAATAATATACCGCTATTAGAAATCTGAAAAACCCTATATTGATTTTATTTGGGGACCCCATGACAACAGAGATACCTGAAAAGGCACGGCTGCTGAAAAAACTGACGGAAGGAAATTTCAACGTTCCTGATTTTCTGTATGTGCCGGCCAAAAATTTTGAGAACGAAGATTTCGAGGAGCTCGAGATATTTCTCGAAAAGCATCGGGAGAGCTACAAAATTTTGGCTCGAAGTGCTCATCCCATGGAGGAGTTTTATCGGGGTGGTACGTTTGATTCTCTGCAGACATATGCCGATGCAGGGGGTGTCAAATATGCGCGAAAACGAATTATAAAAATGGCCTTGACAACACGCCGCCTGAGTTTCAAACGTCAGCAGAAGTTTTACCATGCACCGAAGATTGATCCCGAAGCCACAGGCATCATTGTCATGCCCCTGATTGAGGGCACCAGTGTGATGGCCAAGATGGTTGGTGATTACTGGGAGTTCGGGTACTGTCAAAATGAAATTGGCAAGTTTCATGATGACCCGCATATTACCCAGACACCCCACAACATAAACCTGCTCGAAATCTCAAAAAAAGTTCAGGACTATCTCGGTTTCAAGTGTGAAATTGAATACATTATCGATAAAGAAGACCAGATTTTTGTGGTGCAGGCCAAAGATATTTCCGGTATTGAAATGCTCGAGCAGACAGAAGTTGAGCGGTCTGTGGTTCTGGACGGGGTTCGACGGTGCCGAATCCGCAGAAGTTATCGTGAACGGCCCATCTACGTGATTGACATGAGAGCCTTCTACCTGAGCGTCATCAGCGGATGTGAAAAACTTTACCACGACTGGGCGGATAAGACGTGGCAGATCGAGGACGTGCTTGCCATTATCGAAGATGCTGAAAACAAAATGGAAAAATTTGCCCTCATGCATCAGCGATTCGGCATACTGGGACTGAGCCTCAAAGCACCGGAAGGGCTGTATCAGGTGGCCAACCACTACTTGGATGACACACCCGAACAGCAGCGCCGGTTGTCCAAAGCCCTGCAGAACAACGTTTATACTACCGATTATTTTATTTCAGAAGCCGATACCTTGATTGCCAAGGAGAAGGTTCGTCTCAATTTCTGCAGCCACGATGCGTACGGTATCGATACGGTAAGAAATCCTTTGTGGAGTGTCTACTGGCACGCAGACAGATATGAAGAGGTGGTCAAGAGATTCCAGGCGCTTGGCTTCAAAACCGGGGATTCCATCGGTATCGACATTGACAAGAATTGCAGACCGACCGTGTATCGATTCTAAACACATGAACAAAAATTCCAAACCCATCATCCATGGCATACGGGTGGATCTGGCAGCACTCAAAACCATTCATCATAAATGCCGTCCCGATGCATGTAGAAACTGCCCCTCCTGCTGTTCCAGGTATGTTCCGCATGTCAATCTGGCAGAACTTGAAAGAATTGTGGGGTATTTTCCCATAATCGCACGTTATACCGATAGCATTAAAAATGGCCATGGGTTTAGAAATGTGTTCGAAGAATGTGATGATGCAAGCTATTGCATCGACGCCAATGAGGACGAATCCTGTGTCTTTACCTATGCAAGGCCTTCGGGTGAAACGCTTTGTGCACTTCACTCTGTGGCGCTTGATCTGCGGATATCTCCGGTGGATTTAAAGCCAAAAGCCTGTTCGCTCTGGCCATTAACCCTCTCCGAAGAACCGGAGCCGGAATTGTCCGTGGACAGAAATTGGCGTGAATTTCCCTGTAATACCTTGTCTGATCATGGACATCAGCTTGATGCGGGTGTCATCGATATTATCGCATCCTGTTTTGGCGTCTCTTTCATCAAGCAGCTGCTCTGATTTGATAAAGGCGCGCACGTTCCCCGAAGGTTCTGCCGTTCGGCAGTGCTTCGCATGCTGTGAAGTTCTTCAATTTATTGCTTGACATTCCCTGTCCCCGATGACAAACAAGATATCTATTATTTAGAGATAATCATTCTTGAAAGCTGTCTTGAAAAAAATCAAGACAGCTTCTGGTAAATGATGGATGCCACCAACACCCAGGATACCAATATTGACGATTGCACATACCATGATCGATCCGCTGGTCAAACAGATGCAGGCAGCAGGACATCGCATGACGCCCCAGCGGCAGGCTGTTCTGGAAATTCTAACCACCAGCGACACCCATCCAACGGTAGATCAGATCTATGAGCGCGTCAGGGTTGATTTTCCCATGACCAGTCGGGCAACTGTTTACAAGACAATTTCTCTTGCCAAGGAAATGGGGGCGGTGATGGAGCTCGAATTCAGCAAGGGAAGCAATCGATACGATGGGAAACGACCCTATCCCCATACGCATGTGATCTGCACGAAATGCAAACAGGTAATGGACGCGGATGACATCGAGACAAAAGCCCTGAAGCAGCAGATTATTCGGAAAACAGGATACCAGATTGTCAATCATCGCATTGATTTTTTCGGTATCTGCCCGGATTGTCAAAAGGCATTAACCAACAATTGAACTGATAAGGAGGAAACAAATGGCAGAATTGAAAGGTAGTCAGACAGAACAGAACCTGCTCAAATCTTTTGCAGGGGAATCTCAGGCCCGGAATCGATACACCTACTTTGCGAGCAAGGCCAAAAAAGACGGCTATGTCCAGATTGCGGATATATTTGCAGAGACGGCCAACCAGGAAAAAGAGCATGCCAAGCGCTTCTTTAGCTTTCTGGAAGGCGGGGAACTGGAAATCACGGCTGGGTTTCCTGCCGGGGTTGTCGGGACCACACTTGAAAATCTAAAGGCTGCCGCTGAGGGTGAGCATGCCGAGCATACTGAAATTTACCCTGGCTTTGCCAAGATCGCCAACGATGAAGGCTTTGCTGCTGCGGCCATGGTCTGGAAGATGATTTCCGTGGCCGAGAAACAGCATGAAAAACGCTATGTAGATCTGGCCGGAAACATCGAGGCTGATCGGGTCTTTAAGAGAGACCAGGTCGTTGTGTGGCGCTGCAGAAACTGTGGCTATCTGGCCGAAGGCGTGGAAGCACCGGCCATGTGCCCGGCATGTGCACACCCCCAGGCGCATTTTGAGCTACTGGGTGAAAACTGGTAAGCAGAAGCCACCAAAACTGTCTTTTGTCCAAAACGGACCAATCTTCGACAAGCCATAGGCTGTAAGCAATTAAGATGCATACAGTCTATGGCTTACAGCTATCCATAAACCCAAAGATCATAGCATTCCTCATCCCAACAAAAAATCACCACTTGGCAGGTCTTTACGGTTTTCTGTTAATTCTGAGCATATCCCCCTTTTATATCTATGTCATCAGCAGCGTCACGGGCGAGAACGAAACAAAACTTCTCGAGGCTGTCTCTTCTATCCAGGATTTGCCCCCTTCCTGGTTCTGTCGTTTCATGTCGATAATGGCAATTTCTCCAACCGCTGATGTCTTGCGGGTTTAGGCATTTTGACAGCCGAATATGCAAAGCAATAAATCCTACCTTTTGGAGCCCCCGCATAGATATGATGTATCTTATTAAATCCATATAATATTTGCAAAAAAATCAGGAATTGGATATCAAATATCTTTACCAGGACGTAGCGGTTGAGCCGGCGCCGAAACAGAGAACCCGTCTCAGTCCACACACCATTTTCATGAACCCTGTACCCGGAAAACGGAAAAGTTATATGAAATATGCCTTCGGCATACCCATGTTCGTTGTTCTTCTGATATTCTCGGGGGTAACCGTCACATCCGCTGTAGAAAAGGATGCAGCGACACCTTCTGTGGACGTGGCGATTGCTCCGGATTCGGTCGGCGTACCGGCTAGTCAATACCTCCGCTTTGGTCATCTGACCACGTCGGCCGGCGCCCCCAAGCGTATCTACCCCAAGATCGAGGAACTGGGCATGAAGGGTCTGCACGTGGCCCTGGCTGCACCTCTAGCTGTCAAGGCCGCGGATGCAGGCGTTGACGCCGTGGTCGTCTCCGGTACTGAATCCGGGGGGTTGCGCACCAGCGGCCCGGAATCCACGAACATGATCCTGATTCCCACGGTCTGCGACATGATCAATGTGCCTGTGGTGGCTACTGGCGGGATTTCCGAACGCCGGGGATACCAGGCCGCTTTGGCCCTGGGGGCCCAGGGCGTGCAGATCGGGACTGCGTTTCTCGCCTCCGAAGAAAGCCCGGCCTCCCGAGCCTGGAAGGCAGCCATCCTGGGCTGCGGCGATGCAGGGACCATCCGCCTGCCCGTGGGTGGTATGGCCATGCGCACCATCATCAACCCCAAACTGGAAGAACTCCTGGCTGCGGGCGCAGATCTGAACCAGGAATACAACCTGATGAACGAGCCCCAGGCTTGGGCGACGGGGACTTTGACCTGTTTCCGGCAAGAGCAGGCCAGGTTAGCGCCCTGATCAAGGAAATCAAACCCATCAAGGACATTATATCGGAGATGGTTGCCTGAACCAAAGTTGAGCGTTTCAAATTTAAATACCTAAAAAAGGAGGCTGGGTAATGGGATTGCAAAACAAATTGGATGAATACAAAAAAAGTTTTTTGGAAACAGCTCCTCCGGAAGCAGTGGCAGTCATGCAAAGGGCCACGGAAGACCTTAAGAATTCCGGGATTCTTGACAAGGTCTTAAAGGTCGAGGAGTCTGCTCCGGAATTTTCCCTGCCTGATGAAAACGGGAACTTGGTGGAGCTAAAGGGCCTGCTGGCCCAGGGGCCGGTGGTTATCAGTTTTTACCGTGGGCAATGGTGACCTTACTGCAATATGGAGCTGGAAGCTCTGCAAGAAACAGCGTCAGACATCAAGGCCCAGGGCGCTTCACTGGTGGTCATCTCGCCCCAGCTTGATAAATACTCCAAATTGATAGTTAAAAAACACAAATTGACTTTCCCGCTTTTGAGGGATGAAGACAACCATCTGGCCTCACAATTCGGTCTGACCTTTAATCTGCCGGACGACTTGGCTGAACTGTACAGTCAATTCGGAATAGACTTGGTCAGATATAATGGCAACGATCTGTGGTCCCTGCCCATGCCGGGCCGGTTTATTTTAGATCAAAAGGGGAATGTGGTCAGTGCCGAGGCCAACCCCGACTACACCCAGCGTCCGGAGCCGACGGAAATCGTGAAAGAGCTTGAGTCACTCGTTATTAACCCGTCGATTAAATAGCCAAACCCGTCATGCCGGACCCCGGATCGAGTCCGGGGCAGGCTTTGATCCGGCAGTCAGTGTATTTCTGGATAGCGCTAAAGCTTCACTTCGTGCCCCGCCTTCGAGAATGGCAACCATAACATATTTAATTGCCGGAGTAATATTATGACACTATGGATATGATAAATGGTAAATATAACGAAACCAAAATACCAACTTGCACACTTAATCCAGGAAGCAAAAAGACTTGGAGCGACTTCTTCCGCCAGTATATTGTCTAAAGAGATTCAGGTTAAAGACAATTTGGCAAAATTATGTAACGGAGAATATACCTGTCCGAATTATGGCCTTGCAGCAAGCTGTCCACCCTATGTAGGAGGCCCAGTCGAATTTAGAAAGTGGCAGGCACAGAGCAAATATTCCATTACCGTGAAAATAGAATTACCAACATCCGTCATGTTTTCCGATGAACGCAAGGGTGTCATGCAATTGCTTCATCAAATTGTAGCAGCAGTAGAGCACAAAGCCATCGCAATCGGTTTTGAAAAAACAAAAGCGTTTGCCGGCGGATCGTGTAAAGAATTGTTTTGTGACGATCAAGAAAAGTGCTGTGTTGTCGCAGAAAATAAGCCCTGTCGCCATATGGAATTTGCCCGTCCATCTATGTCAGGTTTTGGTATCTATGTCACTCAATTGATGCTGTCTTCAGGATGGTCAGCATCAAAAGCGGAAAAATCTATTTTACCTGATAAAGATTCTACAAGCTGGGTGGTAGGCTTGATCTTGCTATCCTGAAGTTTATTTTATACGTTCAGAGACAGAAGACCTCGGGTAGCCTTGTATCATTTGAAAATTGATATCAGTATAGGTGACTGGGTTCATCATTATTGTGGATATATCGTGACATCACACGTTCATAGAAAAATAAATTTTTGTAAGGTGTTTGCTCTATCAACAGGAAAAGAATATGCAGTTTAAACCAATAGGGGAAATACATACTCCTTATAAAACAAAGAAAGAGTGTCCAATTCAACCTATTTACTCTTCTAATGCTGAAGGGAAAATAGAGCTTTTCAAGCAATACGCAAACGGACTTAAGGACATAGAGACTTTTTCACATTTTTACATCTTATACTTATTCGATCGCAGTGGAGAGGTTCAACTAATACGCCCCACATTTTTAGATGATGAACCTCATGGAATATATGCATCAAGACACCCATGCCGACCCAATTCTATAGGCATGTCGATTGTTCAACTTAAAGAGAGAACCGGCAACACACTAATTGTCAAAGGTGTTGATGTTCTTGATGGCACGCCACTTTTGGACATAAAGCCATACATCCCAAAATTTGACATTATAGAATCGGCCTCCAACGGTTGGGTTGATGGTACTCAATGGCGCCCTAAGCCAAGAAATCGCGAGTAGGCACCACATCTGTACATTTCAATCTGAGCATAGGCGTTGTGAGTTTCTCAATATCAAATTTAAATAATTAGGATAATCTATCATGAGAACAAACGTCACAATTGAAGTTTTGATTTTAATACTAATACCTACGTTTGCATTCTCAGAAGCAGCGCATTCTCATAAATAAAAATATGCTGGTGAAGAAAAGAGAGAGATCAAGAGCTTATCGGCGACTGATATTGAGGAGTTACAGAATGGTAAAGGATGGGGATTAGCTAAAGTTGCGGAGCTAAATGGTGTACCCGGGCCAGTGCACTTGTTGGAAATGAAGGAAGAAATAGATCTTAACGCTGAACAAATTCAGGCAATCGAGGCTATTTATAGGAAGATGAAACAAGACGCGGTCCCCTTGGGTTTCGAACTCATTGAGCTTGAAAGAGAATTAAATAATCATTTTGCTAATCGCACGATTACGGATGAGATACTGCGTCAAATTCTTCAGAGAATTTCCCATATTCACAGACAACTGCGTTATGTGCATCTTTCAACGCATCTTAAAACCCCTGATATTCTCCAATCAGAACAACTTATCCATTACAACAAGCTGCGTGGGTATTCGTCTGATGATCCCTGCAAAAATGTTCCTAAAGGGCATGATCCCGAAATGTGGAAGAAACATAACAATTGTCCATAGAGGCACGATCATGCTGCGCCTCCCTTCTATTTCATTGGTGCCGCACATCACATCGGAGCGATACCGTCGCGTTCTATAAAATCGTGCTACGATTTTATTTTCTTTCGGATTAAACATTCTTGACAAGGGTTATCTTTCATCTTATATATTTTGAATAGGAATATATTCTTATTAAGGATTGAGCTATGGCAGTTCCCAGGCAAAACATTGAGCAACGCATGGCCCGCTTTTATGAGGTATGCAGGAAATCGGGTGCCAAAATAACCCATCAACGCTTGGAAATTTTCAGTGAAGTGGCGCAGACGGGAGACCATCCTGACGCAGAGACGGTTTTCAAGGGTGTACGCGAGCGGATGCCCACCGTATCACTGGATACGGTTTACCGGACGCTCTGGTGGCTAAAAGATCTTGGATTGATCAAAACCCTTGGGTCTCAACGCGCGAGAGCCCGCTTTGATGCGAATCTCAGCCGTCATCATCATTTTATTTGTATCCAGTGTGGACTGACACGTGACTTTTACAGTGATAAATTCAACAAGCTGAAATTACCGGAATCAATCCAGAAAATGGGTCAAGTGGAAATGACGCAGGTCGAAGTGAACGGTATCTGCCACCAATGTGCCGTGAAGGAAAAACCAGGTGGAGAAAACAAAGAAAGGAGGTAACATTATGAATGACGACAGCAAGTGCCCGGTAACGGGCGGTGCTAAAAACCCTACTGCCGGAGGCGGCACGTCGAACCGGGACTGGTGGCCGAACCAGTTGAGCCTCAGGATTCTTCATCAGAACTCTCACATGAGCAATCCAATGGGCGAGAAGTTCAACTATGCCGAGGAGTTCAAGAAACTCGACCTTGAGGCTCTGAAAAAGGACCTCTATGCGTTGATGACCGACTCACAGGACTGGTGGCCGGCGGATTACGGTCACTACGGGGGACTCTTCATCCGGATGGCATGGCACAGCGCAGGCACATACCGCATGGGCGACGGCCGCGGAGGGGCAGGCTCCGGCAATCAGCGCCTGGCACCTCTCAACAGCTGGCCCGACAACGTGAACCTCGACAAGGCGCGCCGTCTGCTTTGGCCTATCAAGCAGAAATACGGCAACAAGATCTCATGGGCCGACCTTATGATCCTCGCCGGCAACTGCGCGCTGGAATCGATGGGATTCAAGACCTTCGGCTTCGCCGGCGGGCGTGAGGACATCTGGGAGCCGGAAGAGGACATTTACTGGGGCTCTGAGGACACCTGGCTGGGAGACAACCGTTATAAAGGTGACCGGGAACTTGACAATCCTCTCGCCGCCGTGCAGATGGGCTTGATCTACGTGAACCCGGAAGGGCCGAACGGCGAACCGGATGCGGTCGCGTCGGGGCGTGACGTCCGCGAGACCTTCGCGCGCATGGCAATGAACGACGAAGAGACCGTCGCGCTCGTCGCCGGCGGACACACCTTCGGCAAATGTCACGGTGCTGGCGATGCGGCGCAGGTGGGTCCTGAGCCTGAAGGCGCCCCCATCGAGGAACAGGGTCTCGGCTGGAAAAGCAGCTTCGGCAGCGGCAAGGGGGATGACACCATCAGCAGCGGCATCGAAGGGGCCTGGACGGCGAACCCGATCAAGTGGGACATGGGTTATTTCGACATTTTGTTCGGCTATGATTGGAATCTGGTGAAAAGCCCCGCCGGCGCCTATCAGTGGGTCCCGGTCAGTCCGGATGAAAAGGATCTCGCACCGGCCGCTCACGATCCGTCGAAGCGGGTTACGACCATCATGACCACGGCAGACCTCTCGCTGAGAATGGATCCGATCTATAAACCGATTGCGCAGCGGTTTCACGAGAACCCGGAGGCGTTCGCGGACACGTTTGCCCGGGCCTGGTTCAAGCTGACTCACCGCGACATGGGCCCCCGCTCGCGCTTTCTCGGCCCGGAGGTTCCAGAGGAGGAACTGATCTGGCAAGACCCGGTGCCCGCAGTCGATCATGAGCTGATCGAAGAGAAGGATATGGCGGACCTCAAAGACAAGATCCTTGCCTCGGGGCTGTCTGTCTCAGAACTGGTCTCTACGGCCTGGGCGTCAGCGTCCACGTTCCGCAGCTCCGACAAGCGCGGCGGGGCGAACGGGGCGCGCATTCGTCTTGCACCACAGAAGGGTTGGGAGGTCAACCAACCTGAGCAACTTGGGACTGTACTGCAGACCATTGAGGGAATCCAACAGGCGTTCAACAGCGCGCAGTCAGGCGGAAAGAGGGTTTCGCTTGCCGACCTGATTGTTCTGGGCGGATGCGCAGGTGTCGAGCAAGCTGCGAAAGATGCCGGTCACGATTTGAGCGTTCCTTTCACACCGGGCCGCACGGACGCGTCGGAGGATCAAACCGACGTGGTGTCATTTCACGTACTCGAACCGAAGGCAGACGGGTTCCGCAATTATCTCAAAACGAAATACACTGTATCGGCAGAGGAACTGCTGGTTGATCGGGCGCAGCTGCTGACACTGACCGCTCCTGAAATGACGGTACTCGTTGGTGGTCTGCGTGTCTTGAATGCCAACTTCGGACAGTCCCGGCACGGCGTCCTCACCAAGCGGCCGGAGACGCTCACCAATGCGTTTTTCGTGAATCTACTCGACATGAGTACTACGTGGCAGGCAAGCTCGAAAGACGAAGACGTGTTCGAGGGCCGTGATCACAAGAGCGGCGAACTCAAGTGGACCGGCACCCGTGTCGACCTCATTTTCGGTTCGAACTCACAACTCCGGGCATTGGCGGAAGTTTACGGATGTAAGGACTCCCAGGAGAAGTTCCTGTACGACTTTGTAGCGGCGTGGAACAAGGTAATGAACCTTGACCGCTTCGATCTTGCCTGATTGTAGCTTAAACGTCTTCGAGGGCATCTGAAGCGCATTCTGAAATGCAAATCAGATGTTCATGAAACGATAGTTCCACGGATTGATGGATGTTTTTATGAATTAAGAAGGAGGTATTTATCTTTGCCTGGTCCAATGCAGGCTTTTCGGTTGTATCGAACTGAAGGGCTCATTCACGGCGGTGTGTTGCAACCGCGATGCACAGCGGCATCATAACCTTTATTGCAATCAGCATGAGCGGTTTATCGCTTTTTGCTTAAGACTTGCCGCTAAAAAGTTCCTTGGCCCGATAGGAGCTTCGGACAAAGGGTTCGGCGGCAACCTCCTGGAACCCTGTTTCCAGGGCGATTTTCTTTAATTCCTCGAATTCTTCCGGTGGCACATAGCGGGTCACCGGAAGATGGGTCTTTGACGGTTGCAGATACTGGCCAAGTGTGAGAATTCCACATCCTGCCTGGACCAGGTCTGCAAGGGCCGTCATGAGTTCCTCCCTTGTCTCTCCCAGCCCGAGCATGAGTCCGGACTTGGTGGAGATGTCCTTGCTGTTGTCTGCTACATACCGGATGAGATCGAGGGATTGTTTGTAATCAGCCTCCGGCCTGACCGTCGGGTAAAGACGCTGGATTGTCTCCAGGTTGTGATTGAGAACATCCGGTCGTGAATCAAGTACGGTCTGCCATGCATCGTGGTTTCCCTGAAAATCGGGTGTCAGGACCTCGATACCGACCTTGGGGCATCTATTCCTTAACGCCTGAATCGTTTTTGCAAAATGACCTGCACCGCCATCCGGCAAATCATCCCGGGTAACAGAGGTGATGACAACATAGGCAAGTTTCAGCTGGTGAACCGCGGAAGCCACGTGCTCAGGCTCGTCCGGGTCGGGCAGACTTTCAGGTCCATGTGCAACGGCGCAGAACCGGCAGTTTCGGGTGCAGCGGTCTCCCAGGATGAGGAATGTGGCGGTCTTTTTAGAAAAACACTCCCAGATGTTGGGGCACTTGGCTTCCTGGCAAACCGTGTGCAAGTGACAATTATCGATAAGCGCACGAACCTTTTCAAAGTCTGACCCCGAGGGCAGACGTCGCTTCAGCCATGCGGGCTTTTTTAACACTTGATGTGACATGGTTTCTCCGGATGATCTTTGCGCTATTAAGCCCTTCGGGCGACATTTGCACTTTGTGCGATATTAGCGCTACACTTCGCCTTCGGCGGTCATTGATAGTCATTAGCCCTTCGGGCGACATTAGCGCTATGCGCGTTATTTATTGTAGCTCATAGCTGATAGCCCCCAGTTACGATGAATGACACGAAGTAAATGACCACTAATGACGCGTAGCAAATGACATCTGTTTCCTTCGGTGATCATTGGACAGCCTGACGGTTGTCGGCTGTTAGCTCTTAGCTTTTGGCTCAACCTAAAACCTAACACCTAAAACTTAAAACGGTTTATTTCTCCTCGGATCCTATCTCTACAACCACATATCTAAAGTTTCCGATGTAATTTCCTCTAAGTGACATCCAAACACATCCCCTAAATGCTGTTTTGTCAGTTTCCGTACCGCTTGCATGGAAGGTTTTTCGGGCAATTCTTTTTCAAGGGATGTCATATTTGTAAGGCCACAGGGATGGATCCATTGGAAGGGGGTCATGGAAAGGTTGACGTTCAGGGCCATTCCATGGAAACTGATCCCTTTTCGGACAGCCAGGCCAATGCTGCCAAGTTTTTTATTGCCGACCCACACCCCGCGATTGCGGGGGTTGCGATCCGCATGGACACCGACAGATTCAGAAACGCGGATCATGATTTCTTCGAGCATGAAGACCAGTTCCGTGATGCCGAGCCGTTGACGATCCAGATCGATGATCGGATAAACCACCATTTGACCGGGACCATGATAGGTGATGTCCCCGCCCCTTTCTGCCTGGATAACCCGGATGCCTGATTTTTTTAGAAAAACATCCGAGACCGTCAGATTTTCTGATCCTCCTCTGCGACCCAGTGTAAAAACCGGAGGGTGTTCCATGAGCAGGATGACATCCCGAGATAACTTTTTTTCAATTCGGGCCCTGACAATGGCCACCTGGAGTTCCAACGCTTCGGGGTAATCCATCATGGTATGGATATCCAGGCACCAGCATTTTTGAATGGGTGTGACAGGTTGTTGTTTTTCTCCCATAGTCTTTCGGTCTAACCCGGATATTTCACGAACCGGATCGGCACTGGCGCAAGGCATTTCAGCCTGAAGCCGTAGTGATTAACTTCCAATATCATGGCAATTTACTGGTATATTAGGGTAATAAAAAAGTTCTCGTCAAGTTTCATGAAATGTTCGGGCTAACCGGCCAGACAGGGTTTTCGTGCGGCCATGGTTTCGTCCAGGCGCCGGACCTTGGTCTTGGTGGGGGCCTGCAACAGCAGATCCGGATTGTCTTTAGCCTCCTGGACAATCTGCCTCAAGGCTTCGATAAAGCGATCGAGATCCTCCTTGGATTCCGTTTCTGTGGGCTCCATCATCAGCGCGCCCTGGACCACAAGAGGAAAATAGATGGTGGGTGGATGAAAACCGTAGTCTATCAGTCGCTTGGCAATGTCGAGGGTGCTTACCTTATCTGCTTGTTGATATTTGTCCGTAAAGACACATTCATGCATACAGGGCCTGTCATAGGGCAAATGAAAAATATCCCGGAGGCTTTCTTTCAGATAATTGGCGTTCAGTACAGCCAGCTGACTTGCTGTTTTCAACTGATCGCCCATGGAAAGAATGTAGGCATAAGCCCGAATTTGAATCCCGAAATTACCGTAAAATGCGTGAACTTTGCCAATGGATTCCGGGAAATCATAAGAAAGTTCATACCTGTCGTGGACATGGACTACCCTGGGCACCGGCAGAAGCGGTTCGAGCTGTTTTGTGACGCAAACCGGTCCGCTGCCCGGGCCTCCTCCACCATGGGGGGTCGAAAATGTTTTGTGGAGGTTGAGGTGCAGTACATCCACACCGAGGTCCGCCATGTTAACCATACCCATCACGGCGTTCATATTGGCGCCGTCTGCATATACCAGGCCGCCTCTGGCATGTACGATGTCCGATATCTGTTTGATATTTTCTTCAAAAAGACCCAGTGTGTTCGGGTTTGTGACCATGATGCCCGCCGTGTCCTCATCCATGAGGGCATCCACATCGTCCGGTGAAAGAACTCCCTGGGTATTGGACGCAAGGGGAGCCGATCGGAAGCCGCACAAGGCAGCACTTGCAGGGTTGGTGCCGTGGGCCGTATCCGGTATGAGGATTTTGGTTCGTCTCTCTTTGTTTTTCATGTGAAAAGCGTAAAACAGGAGCATGCCGGTGAGTTCTCCCTGGGCACCGGCGGCCGGTTGCAACGTGACGGCCGGCAGTCCTGTGATTTCGGCCAGATGTTTTTCAAGATCAAACATGATCTTGAGAGCACCCTGTGCCAATTCCGGCGGAAGTAGAGGATGCGCCTGGGCAAGACCCGGCAGTGATGCCTGGCGTTCATTGGTTTTGGGGTTGTACTTCATGGTGCAGGACCCCAGGGGGTACATGCCGCTGTCGACCCCGAAGTTCCAGGTGGAAAGACGGGTGTAATGTCTCACGACATCGACTTCGCTCAGATCGGGGAAATCGGGTCCCGCTCCGATCAGTTCTTCAGCCAGCGGGGATGATGGGACATCGCTGTTTGGTAAGGAGAACCCGGTCCGTCCCTTTTTACCTTTTTCCCACAAAAGGGGTTCATTGAGTATCAGGCCGGTGGTACCGACACGTTCCTTCATGATGTCACCTCCTTGACCAGCAGGTCCATATCCGCTTTATCCATGGTTTCTGTTGCACACAACACATAGTAACCGGAAAACTCCGGATAATCCGGTGCCAGTGAAAGTCCTGGCACCAAATTTTTTGCCAGCAGCTTTGCATAGGTCTTCTTAAAGTCCCCCGGGAATTTGACGACAAATTCATTGAATACGGGTGTATCAAAGGGAACTTCAACTCTGGCAGTTTTCAATGCATTTTGGAGATAAGCGGCTTTGTCATGGTTCAATTGGGCCAGTTTTCGAATGCCGGTGCCTCCCAGGGTTGCCATATACATGGCTGCGGCGGTGGCACACAATCCCTGATTGGAACAGATATTCGACGTGGCCTTTTCCCGGCGAATATGTTGCTCTCTGGTGGAGAGCGTCAATACAAACCCTCTTTTGCCTTCAATATCCTGTGTCCGGCCAACGAGTCGGCCGGGCATATTTCTCATGTAGGTTTTTTTGGCTGCAAACATGCCAAGACCGGGGCCGCCGAAAGATCTGGGAATACCCAGGCTTTGCCCCTCACCACAGGCAATGTCGGCTCCGAGGCTGCCGGGATTTCTTAACAGACCATAGGCAAGGGGCTCAGTGAAAGAGACGATGAAGAGTGTTTTGTTGTCCGAGTGGATTTGCTCCCCAAGGGCGCTCAGGTTCTCGATGCATCCAAAATAGTTGGGTGATTGAACGGCCACGCCTGCAAAGGTCTCCAGATCCTTGAGGCCGCTCATGTCTGTCTGACCGGATTCCAGTATAGGGAGCTCGATAACTTCGAACTCAGTGGGTGCAAAGTAGGTTCGAACCACTTGCCGATACAGGGGATGGATAAGACGGGAAATAGCCACTTTTTTTCGCCGGGTGACCCGGACGGACATCAGGAGCGCTTCTGCCAGAGAGGAAGCCCCGTCATACATGGAGGCATTGGCCACGTCCAGACCCAGAAGGCGGGTGGTAAGGGTCTGATATTCATAAATAGCTTGAAGCGTGCCCTGGCTCATTTCCGGCTGATAGGGGGTGTAGGCCGTGTAAAACTCCGACCTGCCCAGAAGGTGCTTGACCACTTCTGGAATGTAATGATCATAGCTGCCGGCACCGATGAACACCTTGTAATCCGGACAGACCGCCATCTGTTCAGCCAGTCCGCTCATGTGATGGTTCAGTTCCCACTCTGTCATGGCTTGTGGCAGATCGAGGCCTGTTTTTCTGCGGCAGTCGTTTGGAATGGATACAAACAGATCGTCCAGACTGTCGGCACCGATCTTTTTCAGCATATCGGCGATATCTTCTTGTGTGTGCGGTAAATATCTCATGTTATCACCCCTTCAATGATTCGAGATAAGCGCTTTTTTTCATCAACTGGTCTAAATCAGATTTTTCACTGAGCTTGATGCGGAGCATCCATCCCCCGGTATAGGGGTCGTTGTTGACCAGTTCCGGTGTGTCTTCCAGTTCATCATTGACAGCAACAACCTCACCGCTTACTGGCAGGAAAAGTTCGGATACGGCTTTGACAGATTCCACCGTGCCGAATTCGGCACCCTTTTCAAATGTCTCGCCGACCTGGGGCAGTTCGACAAAAACGATGTCTCCCAGTTGATCCTGTGCATAGTCGCTGATACCGATGAGGACCTCGCCATTTTCAATTTTTGTCCATTCGTGATCATCTGTATACATGACATCGTCCGGGAAATTCAGCTCACTCAATTCTTTCATGACAGCCTCCTTAGGTGTTAAGTTTTAGGTTTTAGGTTGTTTAGGCGGTGAGCTGCTAAATGCTCAACCCGAATAAACCGGTAAAGAAAATGATCTTTTATCACGAAATCACGAAAGGTCGAAACCACGAAAGAGACCATGAAATTTTTCGTGCTTTTTAGATTTCGTGTTTTCGTGATTGCTTTATTTTTTTTTGCCACAAAAAACACAAATGTTAAAGTTGAGAGAGTTACATGTCTATAGCCTACAGTCTAAAGTAATTCATGCAACTTCTGGATGTTATCCCCGACCTGATCTGTTGTAAAACAGTATTTCATATCTAAAAACCGGTTTCGAAACGATATAACGGCTTCTTTGACAGTCTGGTTATCCACCAGGACATCCTT
>RCNC010000608.1_pt1 | contig 23085 bp, 18 predicted proteins | sample 2041301 | NCBI WGS metagenome assembly RCNC01 (sample SAMN09708231, study PRJNA481090) | Marine sediment metagenome, whole genome shotgun sequencing project. | biome: marine sediment; feature: ocean; material: sediment; isolation source: Sewage treatment plant 13A marine sediment (STP13A) ...
TTGTATGTATTTTATTTTTAAAGGAATCTTCGTACCTTTAAAAATCAGAACTAAATCATAGTGTTTTAGCTGAGTTATTTTTGAATTCATAGGTTAGAACCTATAAAATAATATCTAATTATGGCAAAAAAAGAAGTGTTTATTGTATCTGCAGTTAGAACTCCAATTGGCAGTTTTCTTGGTGGATTGTCAGGTCTGAGTGCTACTAAACTGGGCTCAATTGTTATAAAAACTGCGATTGAGAAGGCTGGTATTCAACCCGATAATGTGGATGAAGTATTTATGGGGAATGTATTATCGGCCGGATTGGGTCAGGCGCCTGCACGACAGGCCGCTTTATTTGCTGGTCTACCCAATTCTGTTCCATGTACAACAGTGAATAAGGTATGTGCTTCAGGAATGAAATCTGTTATGATTGGCTCACAATCTATTCTTGCTGGTGACAACAGTATTGTTGTTTGTGGTGGAATGGAAAGTATGTCAAATGTTCCATTCTATGTTGAAAAATATCGGACTGGGAATAAGTTAGGACATAGTAAGCTTATTGATGGAATGATTAATGATGGCCTCTGGGATGTATACAATGATTATCATATGGGCAATGCGGCAGAATTGTGTGCTTCTGAGATGAAAATATCCAGGGAAGAGCAGGATGCATTTACCATCAGGTCATATAGGCGGTCCGGAGAAGCAACTGATAAGGGCTTGTTTAAGGATGAGATAGTCCCGGTTGAGATTCCCCAGCGAAGAGGTGATCCTATTGTGATAGATAAGGATGAGGAATATACTCGGACCAATTTTGATAAGGTCCCATCCTTGCGACCTGTTTTTCAGAAAGATGGTACAGTTACAGCTGCCAATGCTTCGACCATTAATGATGGCGCTTCAGCTGTGGTTTTAGTGAGTGGAGATAAATTGAATGAACTGGGCTTGAAACCTCTGGCCAGGCTTGTTGCCTATGCTGATGCTGCTCAGGCTCCGGAATGGTTTACTACCACACCCGTGAAAGCAGTAAAAAAAGTTTTAAAACTTTCAGGTTTGAGTATAGAGGATATTGACTATTTTGAAATTAATGAGGCCTTTGCTGTAGTAGTTATCGCTGCCTTGAAAGAACTAAATATCGATATTGATAAGACAAATGTTAATGGTGGTGGTGTTTCTCTTGGGCATCCGATAGGCGCCTCTGGAAACCGTATTATTGTGACATTGGCAAATGTTTTGAAACAAAATAAGGGAAAATACGGTTTAGCAACTCTTTGCAATGGCGGAGGAGGGGCATCGGCTATAATTATTGAAAACTTGATGTAGAAACAGAGTAAATAAAATAATTGTAATAAAGGTCATTAGGCATTTTGCTTAAGGCCTTTTTTTATAGCTGGAATATCGTTAATAAATTGTTTTGATTATTTAATTCAGTGATAAAAAATATCCTATTTTTGTTATCTCAGTTTCTTAAATTATCAAAAATGGGAATGACAATAATTGAAAAAATAATTGCAAATCACTCAAAAAGTGATATTGTAAAACCAGGTGATATTGTAGATGTCGAAATCGATGCCAGGGTAGCCAGGGATTTTGGTGGTCCCAATGTTGTAAAAAATATAAGGGATCACAATCTGTCTATTGCAGATCCTACCAGGACATTTTTTACATTTGATACTAATCCAACTGGTTCAGATCAGAAATATGCTGGTAATCAGCAAGTCTGTCGTGTATTTGCCAGGGAGCGCGGCATTAAAGTTTATGATATAAACGAAGGAATAGGTACACACCTATTGATTGAGGAGGGATTGATTTATCCTGGATCTACTGTAATATCTACTGATTCCCATGCCAACATTGTAGGAGCAGTTGGTGCTTTCGGCCAGGGAATGGGAGATAGAGATATCGCTTCTGCCTGGAATACCGGTTATGTATGGTTTCGTGTTCCAAAGTCTGTAAAAATCTATCTTAAGGGTTCCATACCCAGGGATGTCACATCTAAAGACATTGTGCTAAACCTCTTGTCTGAATTTGGTGCCAATAAATTATTGGGATATGCAGTAGAAATTTATGGAGATGAGGTTGATGGGTTCTCTTTTGATCAAAGGATTACTATTTCATCCATGGCCACAGAGATGGGGGCCATAGCTATCTTGTTTACCCCTAATAAAGAGATTAAGGATTACTGCGAATCAAAAACCGGTCGATCCATAGAGATTATTAAAGCAGATAGTGACGCAGAATACCATCAGGAATTTGTACTTGATGCTTCTGAATTTGTGCCTATGGTCTCCCGGCCAGGGAAACCACATGATACTGTAAGCATTAAAGAGGTAAGTAAAATTAAAATTGACTCGGCCTTTGTGGGTAGCTGCACAAACGGAAGAATGGAAGATATGCGTAGTGTAGCGAGAATTCTGAAAGACCGAAAGGTTGCGCCGGGCGTTGTACTCAAAATTGTACCCTCTACAAACAGTATATGGGATCAATGCCTTGATGAAGGATTGATTAAAATATTTAAAAATGCCGGAGCATTGGTATCCAATGCCGGATGTGCCGGATGTGCTGCCGGGCAAGTCGGGCAGAATGGTCCAGGAGAAGTTACTGTGAGCACCGGTAACAGGAATTTCCCTGGGAAACAGGGAAAAGGGGAGGTGTATCTATGTTCTCCGGAAACGGTTACCGCATCTGCTGTAGCAGGATATATTACTGTGGAGGAGGAGATTCCGAATGAACCCGCAGTTTTCCAGGTTGAAGAAAGAAAAGTGGAAGATGCAGGTAAAAGTAAAGATATAGGTCATTCAGAAAAGCCAGAAATTCTGGAGGGAAGAGTTTGGCTGATTGATATGGATAACATCGATACAGATATGATTTACCACAACAGGTATCTTGCCATAACTGATCCTGAAGAAATGGGGAAATATACCTTTGACAATCTTGAAGGCTTTACGGATTTTGCCTTAAAGGCTCAGCCAGGTGATATTGTAATTGCTGGTAAAAATTTCGGAAGTGGAAGCTCGAGGCAGCAGGCTGTCGACTGTTTTAAATCATTGGGAGTGCAAGCTGTTTTAGCAGAATCATTCGGAGCAATTTATGAAAGGAACGCTATCAATGCTGCCTTTCCAATTCTAAGTTATTCTGATCTTAGTCAGTTGGAGCTTAATGAGTGGGAGAATATTAAGATTGATTTGAAGTCTGGAAAAATTTCGAATATCCGAAATGGGAAATCCATTATGGTTGGCCCGTTTTCTGAGGTTCAAATGGAAATTTACCAGAACAACGGCTTGTTCTAGCTAGTTTTCCCATATCTTAAAAAGCATATTTATAGATAGAAATATTAATTGTAAAATACTTTCAAGCATATTAATCGATGGAAAAAAAGACTTTTGTTGAGAAGATTCTGGGAGCTCCCGCAGGAACCATAGTATTTAGCAAACCAGATATTGTATTAAGTCATGATAATACAGCAAGTATTTATAAGACTTTTGAGAAAATGGGTGGTCATGAAATCGCCAATCCTAAGAGTCTTCTAATAGTCCTTGACCATAATGCACCCCCTACCAATGCTAAGGTGGCTAACCAGTACCAGGAAATTCGAGATATTGTTAAGGAAAAGGGCATAGATATGTTTTATGATGCAGGGAAGGGTATATGTCATCAGATTATGTCTCACCATGCACAGCCTGGATTGCTCATCGTTGGAAGTGATAGTCACACCTGTACGGCCGGTGCCTTTAATGCTCTGGCTGCCGGAATAGACCGGACAGAAACAGCGGGTATCTGGAAAAGAGGGGAGACCTGGTTCAGGGTTCCTGAAACTTTAAAGATTACTCTTTCGGGAAAACTAAATGAAGGTGTATATGCAAAAGATATTTCTCTCTGGATCATTGGAATGATTGGTTCTGCCGGGGCAAACTATCTCTCTATTGAGTATCATGGAGATGGGGTAAAACATCTTACTATTTCTCAAAGGATGACCCTGTCAAACCTGGCCTCTGAAATGGGAGCTAAAAATGCGGTTTTTCCACCAGATAAGGTCCTGGCAGATTTTTATGAAAAAGACATTATTGATGGAGTCTGGGCTGATGAGGGGGCTTCCTATCTCAAAGAAATTGAAATTAAGCTTGATGAGGTATTTCCTTTGGTGGCCGCACCTCATCATGTAGATAATGTTAAACCAGTATCAGAAGTAGCAGGCACTCCACTGAACCAGGGTTTGATAGGCACCTGTACCAATGGTAGACTTGAAGACCTCATGATAGCAGCTGAAATCCTCGATGGGAAAAGTATAAAGGAAGGGTTTCAATTGTTGATTACACCTGCCTCCCAAAAGGTATATATGGAAGCAATGGATAATGGTACCCTTAAAAAGTTATTGTTAGCTGGAGCAAATGTTTTAAGTCCTTCCTGTGGACCATGTCTTGGTACTGGACAGGGTATTCCTGCCGATGGCTATACGGTAATATCAACCTCAAATAGAAACTTTAAGGGAAGAATGGGGAATAAGGAGGCGTCAGTTTACCTGGCTTCACCAGCAACTGTAGCAATCTCATCTATTAGTGGAAAAATAACAGATCCCAGGGGAACAGTAAATAAGGATGTTTATCCACATAAGATTGAACAGAGTTCCATTCTTATGATTGAGCCTTCCGATAATCGAAGGAAAGAAGGTGTATGGAACTATAGTGATGTGGATAATTTAAATACGGATCAGATGTTTGCAGGGAATCTGACCTATAATGTACTTAGTTCTGATCCAGAGGCAATATTACCACATCTTTTTACAGGTTTCGATGAAAGCTTTTCCCCCAATGTAAAAGATGGGGACATTCTGTTAGCAGGCGAGAATTTTGGATGTGGAAGTTCCCGTGAACATCCATCAGTGGGTTTGGCCTATGTAGGAATCAAAGCAATATTTGTAAAATCAGTGAACCGCATATTTTACCGCTCTGCTATCAATCAAGGTTTGGTATTAATTGTGCAACCTGAGATAGTTAACAATTATAAGCGGGGTTATAATTTTGAGGTTGATTTAAAAGCGGGGATAGTCCTGTTAAATAATGTTGAATATAAATTTGCGCCCTTGCCAGATAAGCTCAGGGAAATTATTGAAAGCAAAGGCCTGGTAAACTGGATAAAGGCCTCAGGTTAGTGCATTTACTCTTTTACTCCTTACTCGAATACATATAAACAACAAAGGATGCCAACCAGTGTTCTCCCTCATAATTGCCCGAGGCTATATGTGGTAGAGTTGCTTCTGCATGACGAATTCCAGAATCATATAGAGTTTGTTTTACCGGATTATTATCTGGTAATGAAGCTGAAACTCGAAACATACACCATGCACGGCTCAGATTGAGTCCATCCAGATGGACGATTTTTGGATCGCTTCGGTCAGAAACTGGAGCTGGTGTGAAGAGATTCTTTGGTTTCCCTCTTATTGCACCTGGTAAATAGGCTTCTAGCCACTTTTCATATGTATTGGAGTCGAGAACTCTGCTCATTAAGTCAGCCTCCATCAGGCTTGGTGAAAGGAAATCATCCCCATCAGGTTCCCATCGGCTGGGGCTGTCTTTATCATTCAGGTAGTATTTTTTTGAACTTTCAATGATCAAGTTTTCGAATTCTTTTTTATTAGCAATTCTGGCATAATCAAGGGCAAAGGAAAGGCCAAAGGCAGTGTTTGCATGAACTCCGCGACGTATAGGAAAATCTTGTTTAGGTAAGAAGTCAATATATCGCTTTTCAATTACATTAGCAAGAGGCTCAATATTCTCCAACCATTTGTTTCCATCAGGATCATCCCATGAATATAGCTCTGCGGTTAATTTCAATAACCAGGACCAACCGTATGTCCGTTCGAAGGATTTTCGACTGGGTTGATTGAGGTATTTTACCTCTACTGCAATGTTTTCAGCTGCTAGATTATGATTAAGAGCTTTTCTTATTTCAGGAGATTCCGGTAAATCTGGAAATAATTTCAAGATACGAATAAGCATCCAATGGCCATGTACAGATGAATGCCAGTCAAAACAACCATAAAAGCTCGGATGCAAATCCATTGGAGATAACACCTCAGTCGAGTCATTCATTACATGAGATAACTTATTGGGAAATTCTCTATGAATACAATGAAGTGCAATTTGGGCAAAGTTTGAGGCTGCTTCCTGGTTGAATTCAGGTATTTCTATTGGAATAGCTTCAGCCTTTCTTTTCTTATTGTGGCAAGAATAGGCAATGCTAAAGAAGATCAGAAGCATTAATGCATAGCCAAATTGATTTTTCATTTCTTTTTTATGTCAGGGTATAACAAGTAATAATTACCAGTTTATTGGGCTTAATCCATGTTCTATTAGGTAAGCATTGCATTTACTAAAATGATTATTGCCAAAATAGCCTCTACTCGCTGAAAGGGGAGAAGGATGTACTGACTCCAGCACCAGGTTTTTGTTCCTGCCAACGAGGGCTGCCTTTCTTTGGGCATAAGCCCCCCAAAGAAGAAATACAACATTGCTTTTTTTTCTGGCAATAATATTAATGACCGAATCAGTGAATTCTTCCCAGCCCCTTTTCTGGTGTGAACCTGCCTGGTGAGCTCTTACTGTAAGGGTTGCATTTAGCAAAAGCACGCCTTGATCTGCCCATCGTTCTAAATTGCCACTTTTTGGCATAGCAACACCAATATCATTATGGATTTCTTTAAATATGTTGTTTAAGCTTGGCGGAAATCTAGTCCCGTCTTTAACTGAAAAACACAAACCGTGTGCCTGTCCCGGACCATGATATGGATCCTGGCCTATAATAACCACTTTAAGCTTATCAAAAGGGCAATGATTAAAAGCATTAAAAATCAAATTTCCTGGCGGAAAAACAGTTTGCTTCTCGTACTCTTTTTTTGTAAACTGTGCAAGACTTGAAAAATACTCTTTGTCAAACTCATCCTGAAGGACATTTTTCCAGGATTCTTCAATTTTAACTTCCATAGAAGAATATAAAGTGTTCTTTTGGATTATTACCCTTTTTACTACTAATTGGGCTTAAAAGTAATAAAAAGGCCCACCAAATACTATGTTGAGGAGCTCATTTTTAGTGGAATATTTACATGTATAATGTTAATATACCCATGCTATTTATTTAGAAGAGTTTTAACTGTATGGGATAAGGGATTGTAGAAAATAAATCTCATAATACTTGCTTAGCAATAGTATTAGGACAGAATTATCTGAAACATTTTGAATTTTATTCTAAAGTGAATCAAATTTTCAACAAAGATTGGATAAGATTTTAAGAAATGCATAAATTAGTTAAATTTGCAGCCTGAAAATGGTCCAGTATCCGCCTTCTCTAACCAGGAGGTTATGAAGTCGGACAGGGCTCAGTCCCGATATGGTCGAAATCTATGATTTCGCAACCAGATCGAGGATCCACGAAATCTAAGCCAATGAAATTGGCAAGATTATCGGGATTGGATAGGAGCAAAGGATATTTAATTGAAAAGAAATACGACTAAGAATATTTAATATGGTCCAGTAGCTCAGTTGGATAGAGCAACAGTCTTCTAAACTGTAGGTCCCAGGTTCGAATCCTGGCTGGATCACTAATAACTCAATTAATCCTCTGTAAATCAGGGGATTTTGTTTTACTGGGGTGCGTATTGGGTGGCAATATTTTTTCTAAAATCCTAGATTGTGCAGGTTATACTAATTTAACACCATAATGAGCTTCAGTGAAATTTTGGTGTATTAAATTGTTAATGCCAATGCCAATGCCAATGCATATTTGATGAGTAGGCATAAATTCTGAGAGTATTGGAAGTAATTCAAATAGTAATCTTATCCACTTTATCAAAACCAGTCAATAAAAAATAGCCTTGTCTATGTTGTGGAACCATAATTATCACACAAATTCATCCGAATGGTTTATTAATCATATTTATTTCTACTTTTGCACGCTCTCTGAAGAATCTCAATTATATATATTAAATTTCAATCAATGATTACTGTTTCAAATCTGGCTATTCAGTACGGAAAACGTGTACTTTTTCAGGATGTTAACATGAAGTTTACTCCGGGCAATTGCTATGGTATAATTGGGGCAAATGGTGCAGGGAAATCTACCTTTCTGAAAATGTTGTATGGTGAAATAACCAGTACACGAGGAAGTGTAAGTTTTGGTTCCGGAGAGCGATTATCTGTATTGAAGCAGAACCACTTTGAATTCGACAAATATCAGGTTCTTCAGACAGTTATAATGGGTCATACCCAACTTTGGGATATCATGAACGAAAAAGATGCTTTGTATGCCAAGCCCGATTTCTCAATTGAGGATGGTTTACGCGCCGCAGAATTAGAGGATAAATTTGCTGAAATAGATGGTTGGAATGCCGAAAGCGATGCGGCAAGCCTTTTAAGCGGACTTGGAATAAAAGAAGACCTGCATGGTAAGCTCATGAATGAACTTAGCGCTAAGCAGAAAGTGAAAGTGCTTCTTGCCCAGGCACTTTTTGGCAAACCCGATAATTTGTTACTTGATGAACCAACCAACGATCTCGATTTAGAAACTGTAGATTGGCTGGAGAGCTATCTTTCGAATTTTGAGAATACCGTATTGGTGGTTTCGCACGATAGGCACTTCCTTGATTCAATATGTACACATACGGTTGATATCGATTTTGGAGAAGTGCATCAATTTTCAGGGAACTACAGTTTTTGGTATGAGTCCAGTCAATTGGCATTGAGGCAGAAATCCAATCAGAATAAAAAAGCTGAAGAGAAGAAGAAGGAACTACAGGCATTTATTGCCCGGTTTAGTGCCAATGTGGCCAAATCGAAGCAAACAACCAGTCGCAAAAAGATGTTGGAGAAGCTAAATATTGAAGAGATCAAACCCTCGACCCGAAAATATCCGGGAATTATATTTACTCCCGAGCGCAAAGTAGGAAACAATATTCTTACAGTAGATGGAATGAGTAAAAGCATTGAAGGGAAAATGCTTTTCAAGAATTTGAGCTTCAATATAGAGAAAGGGGATAAAATTGTATTCCTCTCACGCAATACGCGGGCCATGACTATATTTTTTGAAATAATTAATGGTAACGATCAGGCTGACTCCGGAACTTTTGAGTGGGGGCAGACCATAACACATGCTTATTTACCACTTGATAACGAACACTATTTTGAGTCGGATAAAACCCTTGTTGACTGGCTTGGACAATATTCCCATGACACCAGCGAAAGGTTTATTCGGGGTTATCTAGGTAAAATGCTTTTCTCAGGTGAAGAAATATTTAAAAAGTGCAACATACTTTCTGGGGGTGAGAAAGTTCGGTGTATGATTTCAAGGATGATGTTACGTAATGCCAATGTGATGATTCTTGATACTCCAACCAACCATCTCGACCTGGAATCGATTCAGGCGTTCAATAATAATCTTATGAAGTTTAATGGAAACATTCTTATGGCTTCACACGATCATGAGTTTATTCAAACGGTATGTAACCGTATTATTGAGCTTACTCCTAAGGGAATTATTGATAAGCGCATGGATTATGATGATTATATCCTTAGTCCTAAAATTAAGGAACAACGCGACTCCATGTACTAGAGAAAATAGTTTAGTAATCTCCTCTGGAGAATCGTCTTAATGGCTGGATATGTTTTCTTGATGCCATGACAACATCGGACAGCCGGAAGTATCATTTAAAAGCACCCGTCTCCGGAATCAAACAACCTATTCCCATTTGTCCTTAAGCTAAAATAACATTCACCTAAGAAATTGGGGTTCAGAAGGACGAGAAATTTTGCCTTAACGAAAAAAAATTTGGCATAGTCAAAAAATATTATACTTTTGTCCATTAGGTTTAACCATTTAGTTAAACCAGAAGATTAAATCTAATGACTAAAGAGCAAAATACCGAGGACAAAATTGTTGAGGCTGCCAAAACAGTCTTCGTGCAAAAAGGGATGGATGGTGCACGTATGCAACATATTGCTGATGAAGCCGGAATAAACAAGGCCTTGCTTCACTATTATTTCAGGACTAAGGATAAATTGTTTGAGAAAGTATTCGCTATTCTTTTTAAAGACATTTTTTTTATTTTCGAGCGAGCCGTATCAGAAGAAACATCGTTTGAAGAGTTTCTCGAAGGATTTATCAGGCAGTATATTAAAATGTTTAAAGCTAGGCCTTACATTCCTCAGTTTGTTATTCATGAATTGAACCGGAATCCCGAAAGAATCGTTGAGCAGTTGCACAACAGCAAATTCGACAAGCAGAGACTTTTCGATCTTATTAATAAAGCTGTCGAAGACAAAGTAATCAGACCCATTCAGCCGGTTCATTTAATTACAAACATCCTATCGCTTTGCATTTTCCCATTCATAGCCAAGCCCATCATTACGGGTTTCGCGCTGGATGGCAATAAGACAAAGTATAAGCAATATATTGATGAACGTCCCGACGAAGTAGTTGCTTTTGTAAAGCAGGCAGTTTTATTAAAATGAAAATCAAATGAAAAAATTACTATTCATTCTGGCAATATTCATCGCTTTTCAAAGCAATGCACAAAACCTTACAATAGAGGCTTGCCAGGATAGTGCTTTGACAAATTATCCATTAATTCAGCAATTTGGTTTGATTGAAAAATCGAAGGAACTTACAATTTCAAACGCCAATAAAGCGTATTTACCTCAGTTTGATATTACGCTTATCGGTGGAATTGTTGAAGGTATGCCAAGTTTTTCACAACCCGGTTCTGAGCCAGCATCTTCTACTTCTGCCCAACTAATTACCGTTGGCCAGCTTAATCAGGTGATTTGGGATGGCGGGATGACAAAGGCCAGTAAAGGCATTATCACAGCCAATTCTGAAATTGAAAATGCTGAGTTGGAAGTCAGTTTGTACCAACTAAAAGACCGGGTTAACAATTTGTATTTTGGAGTTCTTTTGATTGATGAGCAAATGGCTCAATTGGACTTATTAACAGAAACACTCAAACGGAACCAGAAGCGAGTTCAAAATGCCATCGAAAATGGAACAGCTTTTAAGTCAGACGAGGATGAATTGAAAGTAGAGTTAATCAATGTTCAACAAAAAAAGGATGAATTACGATACAACAAACTTGCCTATATCAAGGTGCTTTCAACTATGATCGGTGAGGAAATAGGTGAGGATGCTGATTTTAACCGACCAATTTTTGGAAATACGGTTGAAGACTTATCCATTCATCGTCCTGAACTAACTAAATTTAATAGCCAGAGAGCATTAATTAATGCGTCGGCAGAATTAAACAAAGCAACGCTTATACCAAAATTTGGTGTAATGGGATTTGGTGTATTTCTAACACCTGGTGTTGATTTTGGTTCTTCAGAATTAACAAACATATTTGTTGCCGGAGTCAGTCTCAAATGGCAATTGGGACCGTTGTATAAAAATAAAAACAATAAAAAACTCACCAAGATTAGCCTTCAACGTATCCAAAACCAGGAGGACACTTTTCTATTCAACACCAATTTGGAGCTGAGCCAAACAGATATGGAATTAGAAAAATTCAGAAAACTGCTTGCACAGGACAGAGAACTTCTAAGCTTGAAAGGTAGCATTAAAGAAGCTTATATCGTGAAGCAGGAAAATGGTATCGCAACAATGTCAGAAATGCTTGATCGCATAAACGACGAGAATGTGACAAAACAAAACATGATCATGCATGAGGTTCAATACCTCATGAAAGCCTATCAATACCTCAATAAATCAGGAAATTAATATATATATTAAGTGATGAAAACAATTAAATACTTACTTCCAATTTTATTAGTTGCGCTCTATTCGTGCTCTTCAGAAGATAATGGAACAGATGCGACAGGCGTGTTTGAAGCCACCGAGATTATCGTATCAGCTGAGTCATCTGGTAAATTACTTTCCTTCTCAATTCAGGAAGGTGATGAGTTAATAAAAGATCAACCACTTGGACAGATCGATAGCACACAATTGTATTTGAACAAACTGCAGGTAAAAGCCAATCAGGTGGCCCTGCTTTCTAGTCGCCCGGATATACAATCGCAACTCGATGCAATTGAACGGGAAATTGAAAAAGCAGAATTTGAAAAAAAGCGGATTGAAAAACTTCTGAAAGGCGATGTGGCCACCCAAAAACAATTGGACGATATCAACGCCCAAATCGAAGTACTCCGTGCCAATTATAAGGCAAAAAAAACCAGCCTGAACATCAGTACTCAAGCCATTGATGCACAAGGCGAAGCCATGGGCGCACAAATTGATTTGATCAATGACCAGTTGGAACGTAGTAAAATACTAAGCCCGATTGACGGAACGGTATTGGTAAAATATGCAGAAAAGGGTGAATTAGCCGCTATGGGGAAACCCTTATTTAAGCTAGCTGATTTAAATCAAATGATACTGCGAGCCTATGTAACTGCCGATCAACTGCCAAGCATACAAACCGGGCAGGCTGTAAAGGTTTTGGCAGAATTTGGTAAAGATGAAAACCGGGAATATGATGGTAAGATCACATGGATTTCGAGCAAATCGGAATTTACGCCCAAAACCATTCAAACACAGGATGAGAGAGCCAACCTGGTTTATGCGGTAAAGATCACCGTTCCAAATGATGGCTTGTTGAAGATAGGAATGTACGGTGGAATAAAAATCTCAGAGTAAATGAGTTCCATTTCTGTTCAGGATATAAAACGAACTTACGGAAAAGTTGAAGCCCTACGCGGCCTCAGCTTTGAAGTTGAAAAAGGTGAGATATTTGGTATCATTGGACCTGATGGTGCTGGAAAAACTACTTTGTTCAGAATCCTGACTACCCTTTTGTTGGCCGATTCCGGAACAGCCATTGTTGATGGAGATGATGTAGTAAAAGATTACAAAGCCATCAGACAAAAGGTTGGCTATATGCCCGGACGTTTTTCACTGTACCAGGATCTTTCAGTAGAAGAAAACCTGAAAGTTTTTGCTACAATTTTCAATACCACCATTGAAGAAAACTACCATTTGATCAAAGACATATATCAACAAATTGAACCATTTAAAAATCGGCGGGCCGGAGCACTATCGGGCGGGATGAAACAAAAACTGGCCTTGTGTTGTGCGCTGATTCATGAGCCTGTTGTGCTCTTTTTAGATGAACCTACAACCGGTGTAGATCCTGTTTCGCGTAAGGAATTATGGGCCATGCTCAAGAAACTGAAAAAGGAAGGTATTACCATTTTGGTTTCTACGCCATACATGGATGAAGCCAGTTTGTGTGATCGAATCGCCTTGATACAGGATGGCGCTTTTATGAAGATCGATACCCCTGAGAATATTGTAAATGCCTATGACCAGGAATTATGGGCGGTAAAAAGTACAGAAATGTCAAGTTTATTAAAAGACCTGCGCGAAAATGCCGAAATAAAAAGCAGTTTTGCTTTTGGTAATACCCACCACATTACTATTGGTAACCTTAATCAGAAACAACTGGAAAACTATTTAAGAGATAAGGGCCACACGGATATCATTATCGAGCCAATAAAGGCAGGAATTGAAGATTGTTTCATGGAATTAAGCTCAGCATCATGAAAGTAATCGAAACAAAGGATCTCACAAAACGATTTGGTCATTTCACTGCCGTAGATGCTATTTCTTTTGAAGTGGAGCAAGGGGAGATTTTCGGTTTTCTTGGGGCAAATGGAGCAGGTAAAACAACAGCCATGCGGATGCTTTGTGGTTTGAGTAAGCCCACATCAGGATACGGTCAGGTGGCAGGATTTGACATCACAAAAGATCCGGAGAAAATAAAAAAGAGCATCGGGTATATGAGTCAGAAATTTGCCTTGTACGAAGACCTGAAAGTTTGGGAGAACCTGCGTTTGTTTGGTGGAATTTATGGTGTTCCTGAAAAAGAAATTAACCCAAGGATAGATTTATTGCTAGAAACCCTCGGTTTTGAAAAAGAAAAAAACACAATGGTTAGCGAATTGCCTCTGGGATGGAAGCAAAAACTTTCATTCTCTACCGCCATCTTTCATGAACCGAAAATTGTGTTTTTGGATGAACCAACTGGTGGTGTTGACCCGGCCGCACGTCGACAATTTTGGGAGTTGATCTATGATGCAGCCGACAGGGGAATTACAGTATTTGTAACCACACACTATATGGATGAAGCCGAATATTGCGACCGTGTTTCCATCATGGTAGATGGAAGAATTGATGCATTAGACAGTCCTATAAGGCTAAAAGAGAAATTTGAAGTTCAGTCGATGGATGAGGTTTTCTTCCAACTGGCAAGGGGAGCAAAAGTGAATGAATAAAAGATGAGAAAATTTTTAGTTTTTACACAAAAGGAATTTTATCACATCTTCAGGGATCGCTGGACCTTGATCATCTTGCTTGTGCTTCCAATTTTGATGATTCTTTTGTTTGGTTTTGGTATCACCACCGAAATTAAAAATGCTCGTTTTGCTGTATATGATCCTTCAAATGATATGGCCACGCAAAGGATCATCGATAAAATTCAAAGCAGTGAATATTTTACCCTGGAAGCTTACCTGAGTGACCCGGCCGAGATTGAAACAATTTTTCAAAAAGGTGAAATCAGTTTGCTTATGGTTTTCAGTGAAGCTTTTTATGAAAACATGGTCCATACCGGTGATGCTCAAATTTTATTTATTGCTGACGGAACAGATCCAAATACAGCTTCAACTCTGGTTTCCTATGCTAGCAGGTTGATCGCTGCATTTCAACAAGAGCAAATTGGATCTGCTGGCATGCCCCCGTATCAAATTCAAACAGAAGTCCGATTGCTTTACAATCCAACCTTGAAAGGTGCTTTCAGCACAGTTCCCGGCGTTATGGGAATGATTTTAATGCTTATTTGTGCCATGATGACAGCGGTGTCTATAGCTAAGGAAAAAGAGTTGGGAACCATGGAGGTCATCCTGGTATCACCAATGCCTCCCCTTATGATTATCATCTCGAAAATGATACCTTATTTTATCGTGTCAATCATCAATTACCTGACTATATTGGTGTTGGCTGTTTATGTGCTTGACGTACCTATTGTGGGAAGTTTCTTTCTGTTAACTATGTTGTCACTTTTATTCATTTTTGTTTCACTGGCACTGGGGCTTTTAATTTCATCAATAGTGGATTCACAAATTGCTGCGCTTTTGGGTTCGGTAATGGGTTTGATGTTGCCGACTGTATTGCTTTCGGGTCTGATGTTTCCTATCGAGAATATGCCAGTATTCTTACAGGTTATTGCACAAGCGGTACCTGCAAAATGGTTTATCAGCGCTGTTAAAAGTGTGATGATAATGGGCTTGGGGATTACTTCAATTTTAATGGAGTTGGCTGTGCTTGGCGGAATGGCAATCGTATTGATAGCTGTGAGCTTAAAGAAATTTAAAACCAGATTGGAATAATGACTTTACGCTATCTCATAGAAAAAGAATTTAAGCAGATTAAACGGAATACGTTTATTCCACGGCTCATTGTCATTATGCCTTTGTTTGCTATGATCATCTTTCCGTATGCTGCAAATTTTGATGTCAAAAACATCAACCTGAGTATTATTGATCATGACAAAAGCAGCTTTTCTCAAGCCTTAATTCAAAAGGTCCAGTCTTCAGGTTATTTTCGAATTAGTGATGTTTCGGGAAATTACGATGAGGCTATGAAGAGTATTGAAGCGGATGAGTCGGATGTGATTTTGGAGATTCCATTGAATTTCGAACGCTCACTGATCAAGGACCAAAAGGCTGATCTGATGATCTCAGCGAATGCAGTTAATGGAAATAAAGGAGGATTGGGAAGTTCCTATTTATTGAATATGATAATGGATTTTAACAGTGATGTCCGTGTCAAATATTTAAAAATAGTTGATAAAATATCCATTCCGGCGATGGAATTGGTGCCTTTGTATCGATACAATCCCACACTTAAATATGAGGTGTTCATGGTGCCTGCATTATTGGTGATGGTATTGGCGATGATCTGTGGCTTTCTTCCGGCGCTTAACATTGTTGCCGAAAAACAAAGTGGAACCATTGAACAAATGAACGTAACACCGGTGAAAAAGTATATTTTTATTCTATCCAAACTCATTCCGTACTGGGTAATCGGGTATGTCGTATTGACCATTACTATGGGAGTAGCATTGTTTTACTGGGGATTAAAACCAAGCGGAAGTTTACTTACACTTTTCCTATTTGCCAGTTTATTTATTGTGGCTTTTTCAGGATTTGGTCTTGTTATTTCCAATTACGCTACAACCGTTCAGCAGGCTATATTAATGATGTTCTTCTTCATGCTGACCTTTATTTTTATGAGTGGGCTGTATACTCCAGTTGAAAATATGCCTGGTTGGGCGCAATTTATCAGCAACATTAGCCCGCTAAAATACATTATGTCAGTCTTTCGTCTTGTTTACCTGAAAGGAAGCAGTTTCAGTGAGCTACACAAACCTTTTGTGGCCCTTCTCACATTCGCCATTGTTTTTTATACCTGGGCAATCTTAAGTTACAAAAAGACAGGTTAGTCTACTGCACATTATATTAGCACAGAACCGTCTTCAAAGAGTCTATCTACATTTCTTGACTGCTTTTTATTCATTCTTTACTCTTTCTTCATGATCATTGAATCAATTGACCATTTCCCACCACCTTTTATAATTAGGAAAAAACTACCGAGAAGCATTGCCCAATCCGTTCTGCCTCCATGCATCATTTGCCAAAATCCATCAATGGCTAGAATTTCCATTTTTGTGGTGGCTATAGCAACAATCATAATGATTAAAGTAGGAATACTTGCTAAGCGTGTAAGGAGACCGATTAAGATTAAAATCCCACAAATAATTTCAAAAGTGCCCACAAAAGAACCAAAGAAATCAGGATATGGCAAACCGATTTTTTCAAATCGGCCTGCTCCCCTTATAACAGGAAACAAAAACTTTTGAATGCCTTCAGAGAGAAACACGATTCCCACAATTAAGCGGATGATGATGGTAGTTCTTGAATTGTCTGTTTTTATAATATTCTGAAACATATTATTTGTAAATTAGTAATGGTTTAGAATTTGTTAGTATAGCTTTAAAAGTAAAGATTATATCACATATTGGTATGTATTGTACATATTTTAAACACCAAAAATAGAAAAGAAAGAAAATAATCAAAAGGAAACGGAGTAAATTGGCAAGGAAGGAGACAAAATGGGTAAATGTTATGGTTTATGATTAAGGTTTTAAAGATATTCAGGAATAAATATTAAGTTAAATTTTTTTACAGTCAGGCAACTAAAACTTTTTACCTTTGAGTAGGTTTATTTCGTCGCCTTTTTATTACCCGTAAGGGCTGTTTTTACTAGCTCGATATTTGATAAAACTTATCTAAATACCACAATGGCACAATTTTCAAGACTTGAAGTTGCAAATGCAATGCATATTAAGGGGCTTGTCCCAGTATTCTATCATTCCGATCTGGAAATATGCAAACGGGTGATCAACGCCTGTTATGAGGGAGGCGCTCGTTTATTTGAGTTTACAGCACGCGGTGATTTTGCTCACGAGGTATTTACTGAACTTTCTAAGTATGCCATCAATGAACTTCCCGGGATGATCCTGGGGGTAGGTTCTGTGACCGATGCAGCTTCTGCTTCCACATTTATGGCCATGGGAACTAATTTTATTGTAACACCCGTATTTCGAGAGGATATTGCCATTGTTTGTAACCGTAGGAAAGTATTGTGGTCTCCTGGATGTGGCAGCCTTACTGAAATTGCTGAAGCTGAGGAACTGGGATGTGAAATTATTAAACTATTCCCAGGTGAGGTTTATGGCCCTGGTTTTATAAAAGCCGTAAAAGCACCACAACCCTGGACGAGCATTATGCCTTCTGGTGGTGTTTCTCCAACGAAAGAGAACTTATTAGCCTGGTTTAAAGCGGGAGCTACCTGTGTTGGAATGGGTTCACAACTCATCAAAAAGGATCAACATGGGGACTTTGATTTAAAGAAAATTGTGGATTTGGTTAAGCTATCTTTAGATATCATTGAGGAATTTAAAAAGGGCTCTGTAAGGGACTATTAAGATTTGGAATATTTGGTGGAGGAAGGAATATCATCCACTCTCTTGCTCAATAATGTAATAATTAATCCAATTATTGGACTAAACAATATGGACCACAAGATTGATTTTCCATATCCTATTGCTCGCTTTCGACCTATGTATTTACCAATCAAATGGGTTGCAATGAAGTAAATACAAACTATAATAATCAGTATTAAATCTTTTATAAACACACTTTTCAATAATCTGGTGAAGAAAAATATTGGTCCCTGGAAATGAGACGAATCTATTTCTTATCAATATCCTTAATAAAACTGATAAGGCCATCAAAATACGTCTTTTGATCATCGTATTGTGAGATATGACTCCCGTTTGGACACAATAGAAAATGGCCATTCAGAACCTCATTGGACATCCATTCCATATGTTCCGGATCCATAGTATCATAGCTAGCACCGATAACCAATGTTGGAACAGAAATATCCGATAAATCATCTTTCCTATCCCAATATTTTAAGGTAGCATCTCCGGTAATTCCAAACTCACTATAGCCTTGCATATAAACATACACTTCAGGGTTCATGTGCTTGAAGGCTCTATTGACTGCTTCAGGCCAGTCCTCAATGGGTAATCTGAGAAGATGTTCGGGATAGTAATAATTCATTAGCAATTCCATGTAGCGTGGATTAGCAAAATCTTTATTGGCTTCCATCTCTTTGATCTCGGCTAATATATCAGGGTCCATTTGTGGCCCCAGAACTTCCTGAGCATAATTGTTGTACTCAGGTATGCTTGACATCATATTAGAGATTATTAAACCTTTAAGATTTTCCTGATATTTCAGTGCATACTCCATGGCTAATATACCACCCCAGGATTGTCCCAGAAGATAAAAATTATTCTTATTTAAATGTAAGGCTTTACGCACCTGCTCAACTTCTTCGACAAATCTGTCCAAATTCCAGAGACTGGTATCTACAGGCTGATCACTGTAATAAGATCCCAACTGATCATAATAAATATATTCAATTCCCTCTGCAGGGAAATACCCGTCAAAACACTCAAATACCTCATGTGTCGCTCCAGGCCCACCGTGAAGGAGTAATAATTTCATCGTTGGATTGTTGCCTACTCTTTTGGTCCATACTTTAAATTCACCCTTTGGAGTTGAGATGGGGATCATTTTTATTCCACCGGTAAATTGATCATCCCGTTTAGAAAAATCAAGATATTCCTGAGTTACATCTGATTGGTTAATTGTTGCCTTTTGATGATCCAGGCATCCTGGCATTAGGAAAAACACCATTAGCAATAAGTACATGGAGTTTTTCATGAAACTGAAATTAGGTTTTTATTACTAAATGCTAAAAAGCGTACTTCTCACTAAGACGAAGATATTAAAAAAGAGATGAGTATGCCCTATAAGTTGAGAATAAATAAATTGATACTACATGTTTCATTGAGTGAGAATAAGAAATCAATTGGCTTTGTATATTCATGCCAGGATACTTCATGAAACAATTTTTTTTAGTATATTGTAAGAAATGTAATTGATCCCAAATTATGAGAATACTTTTTCTTTCAATACTATTTATCTTTAGTTATTTGTATGCTTTTGGGCAATCTGATTGCGAGAAATATTTTAACAAAGGAGGGGATGAGTTTGAAGAACAGGTTTTTTATTTTTCTGATGACGTAGTTATTAAAAAAGAAGACGGAAAAGAGCTAACAACCTACATTCTGTTTGGAAAAAATATTCCAGGTGCAGGGGTTCAAATTGCAAATGAATCTTCAAACAATAAGGAATGCTATTGGGTTTTTGCTCCTAAACTCGACTCTCCTGTTGAAGAATCAAACGGATTGCAGATCTCTCTCTTGTTCAAAGACTCCTCCGTTGAAAAATGCCAGATCCAATATAATTCTATTGAGAAGAAGTACTTTTTAGCGATACACAATGCAAATACTTCCCCCCAGAATGAGGATTCGGTTAATTCTGAAAGTAAACTTATTACCTCTCTTACTGTCAACCAGATTAAAGGAATCCGTTTGTACCTGAGCAAGGGCAATGAAGACTTCTATCTCTCTGATGAAGAATCCAAACAAATTCAATACTTATTTCGATGTGCTGAGAAACTAAAATCAAGTATGAAGTAACAATACAAGTTCCTACCCTAATAAGATTAACTCCTCGCTTCTAGATTCTTGAAATTATTGTAAATACCTAATTGGGTATATAATAGATGCTTGATTTAATTAATCTGGAATCAATCAAAATAGAATAGCTTCATTCATTGATGTATTTTAGCGAAATGTTTAATGATCTGATATATAGATGTATGTAGTTGAGTTTAATTTAAGTGTATCTCTAAAAACAAATCTATCGCATCTACATATATTCCATGTAATGAGGTGTTTATATTTTAATTTCTTGAATTATTGAGAATTATTTTCTACATTGAAGTCAAATATTTTATCTGGCCAACAACTTAATAGCTGACATATATCTCTTTTTGTAAAATAATTTGGTTTGGACTAATTGTCCTTTAAAGGTATTATCCAAACATCTAAAGACTTAGATTAATTTTTTCTCAAGAATGTTAGTATGTTTCACTTAAAATTGGAGGATTAGAATATGATTTCAAGGTTTACTCTCTATTTGTCTCTCTTTTTTCTTTTATTATTTGGTTTAGCCGGGCACGCGCAAACTACCTATACTATAAATGGTACCGGTAATTGGAATAACCCTGCAATATGGACCCCAAACGGTGTTCCTGGTGCGGACGATGTAGCTATCATAAATGCAGGTACGATAACCCTAACGGACCATGTTACCCTTGGAAGTTTGTATATGAGTGCCGGTGTAATTACGGGAGACAGCAATATAACAGTTACTGATTCTTTATCCTGGAGTGGGGGGCAGATTACTTATTCATCCATTACAAGTGATCTAAAGCCAACCCTTACCATAGCCGGAACGGCTAATTCAAGTTTTAACGGGAACATTGCCATTTATCGGAACACGATCAATGATGGTGAAGTCCATTGGATTAATGGAGAGCTGGTTTATAATAATGAATCCATTTTTGAAAATAAGGGGACTTTTATTGTCGAAGCAACCGATTATCTGCGAATGATGAATAGCCCTCAGATCTATAGTTATTTTTATAATTATGGGAGCTTTATTAAACAGGGTGCCGCCGAGAATTATATTGGAATATATTTTCTGAATTTAGGTGAGGTAGATATCAACGCAGGTCGCTTTACAGTAAGTGCAGCATCTTTTACAGATACGGGTTCCTATACCATAGCTGAAGGCAGTTCCATCTTTTTTGTTAATGGCAGAATATTTGCAGGTCCGATTAGGGGGGCAGGTGATTTTTATTTTAGTGGTGAAAAACCTTACACAGTCAGCGACACTTTTAATATTACAGGTTTAATTGACAATTATCTACGTGGCAAAGTGAGCTTTACCCCGGGCAGCACCTTTCTACCTGGCCCGCGAATGATTAATCTCGCAGGCAGTTTTACTTTTAATACAGGTAAAAAAGTTGTTATCGATTCCATACAATGTACTTCATACCTTGCCAGTATGGCTACTTATGATTCACTTGTTATCAAAAAATACGCTTCTTTAAGTGGAGGTACATTTGGTGGGGGTACAGGAAAAACAATCATAGATCAGGATGCTAAGGTTTACTGTACAGCCAGCATTAATTTCCGTGGGCAAATTGATAATTATGGTCGTTTTCACTGGGAGAATGGGGATTTCAGACTCCTGTATGAAGCAAATTCAGGAGGGTCTCCGATATTTAATAACTATGGTTTATTCCTTGATCAAACTACAGTCCCCTCAAGTATCGTGAGGCTATATGGCATTGAAAATCATAATTTCAATAATTTTGGTACTTACCTAAAGGAGAATTTATCTTCAACTGAATTTGCCGATCTCATGACATTTGTCAATAAAGAAGATGGCATACTCAAAGGAGTCGGCAATATCATATTTGTAAACCCTGTTGTTAATGCAGGCACGGTATCGCCAGGTGATTCTGTGGGTGTTTTAAATCTGAAACTGGACTATCCCTCAGAATCTACTTCCTCCGTAATTATTGAAATTGGGGGAACCATGGCAGATACAGAGTATGATAGGTTAGAGATTGATGGAAATGCTACATTGAAGGGCAGCTTAAATATTCAACTTTTAGATGACTACCTGCCTGATGTTGGCGATATCTTCGATGTGATGAAATTTACAACACGGACAGATAGCTTCGATGTTGTAAATGGATTAGAGATAAGCAATTGCAGATTTTTTGATGTTCAGTATTCCGATACGGCCGTACGTTTGGAAGTATTTGCCATTGAACCACCCCAGGCAAATAAAGATACCATTAGTGAAAGGCAGGATACAGCTGTTGAAATAAATGTATTGTCAAATGACATAGATCCTGACAACGACTCTCTTTTCTTAGTTCACGCAGGCACACCTCTTCATGGAACATCTGAAATAAGTGGCGATAGTACCATCCTATACACACCTGAAGATGACTTCTCTGGAATGGACTCATTAATTTATATAATTCAGAAGCAGTCTGGGTGTATTGATACAGCCTGGGTTGTAATAGATGTTCAGTCCACCCTGGGAATGGAAGAGGTGCTTTACGATTCACCAAATTCATTCTCGCTGGAACAAAATTTCCCGAATCCTTTTAGCGTTTCAACCAGGTTTAACTTTTCAGTACCAGAGGACACTTTCGTAGAAATCCGCATATATGATTTACATGGTCGACTGGTGGACGTATTGGTATCTGAAAAGCTTGTTCGGGGAAGCTATGGCTATGATTATGATGCAGCTGGATTGGCAGAGGGAATTTACTTTTACAAGTTTTCAGCAGGAGAATTTGTTCAAACAAAAAAGCTCTTTAAACTAAAATGATTTTCAGAATGAATTAAGTTGATCATTTGATTTTAACAAATCCGATTAAAAGGAATTTTGTTTAGCTTAGGCTACTTTAAAAGCATGTCAATTGACATGCTTT
>RCNC010000609.1_pt1 | contig 23082 bp, 24 predicted proteins | sample 2041301 | NCBI WGS metagenome assembly RCNC01 (sample SAMN09708231, study PRJNA481090) | Marine sediment metagenome, whole genome shotgun sequencing project. | biome: marine sediment; feature: ocean; material: sediment; isolation source: Sewage treatment plant 13A marine sediment (STP13A) ...
TTGAGGTGGGGGGCTAGCGGCGATCACGAACACATCGTCCTTGCGCCGTCATCGGTTCAAGAGTTGTTCGACTACACTGTTCGAGCGTTCAACCTGTCAGAGAAATACCGCACGCCCGTTATCGTCATGAGCGAAACCACCATATCGCTGATGAGAGAAAAACTGGTTATTCCGGATGCTGGTGACATGGAGATCGTGAACCGGAAAAAACCGGATATCTCTCCAGATGAATTCGTACCGTTCCAGGCACCAGAAGATCAGGCCCCCCCGCTGCCCAGTTTCGGCGACGGATATCGCATCCTTCATTCTCTCAATCCTCACGATGAGAAGGGCGGTATCGCCTGGGATCCGGACGTGTACGAAAAGCTTTACCACAGGATTACAAATAAAATCCGGGCCAATTATGATGACATCGTTCGTGTCGAAGATTTTGAACTGGACGATGCGGATATCGCCTTGGTCGCCTATGGCAGCGAAGCGCGTCCGGCAAGACAGGCGGCGCGTATGGCGCGGGAAAAGGGAATCAAAGCGGGTGTCCTAAAACTCAATACCATCTGGCCGGTTCCCGAAAAACATCTCGCCGATCTTTCAAAGAAGGTTAAGACAATCCTGACGGTGGAAATGAATATCGGAAAATACGCCAATGAGATCGATCGCGTATGCGGCCGGAATTGTGACGTCGGCAGAGTTCTAAAAAACAGGGGCGAAATCCATACCACCACAGAAGTATTGAGGGCAATCGAGGAGGCGACAACGTGAAAAAGCATCCCTTGTGGAAATATCTGAGAAAAAATTCACTCCCACATTTTTTCTGTTCAGGTTGCGGAGCGGCGCAAGTGTTGAATTTTTTTCTTAAAGCCGCAGATGAAATCCAGCTTGATTTTGATAATCTTGTGGGCATCGGTGGTGTGGGCTGCGCGGCACGGATTCCGGTATACATGAATATTGAGTCACTGCACGGGGTTCATGGCAGAACTATTCCCTGGGCCACCGGCATCAAGCTACACAAACCCGAACTGAAAGTAGTCATATTTGCCGGGGACGGCGATGCCACAGCTATTGGCGGCGGACACCTGATTCACGGTTGCCGTCGAAATTTGGATGTGGTCATGATCGTTGTCAATAATTTAACATTCGGTATGACGGGTGGCCAGATGGCGCCCACCACGCCAAGGGGCATGAAATCGGCGACAACACCTTACGGCAATACCGAGGAGCCTTTTGATATCTGCAAACTGGCGGAAACTGCGGGTGCTACCTATGTGGCCCGTTGGACAACAGCCAAACCGAAAAACGCAAAAAATGCCATCAAAGAAGCCCTGAATCACAAGGGATTTTCTTTAGTGGAGATAATTACTCAGTGTCCCACCCATTTTGGCAGGCGAGCCCTTTCAACCGGCAGCGCGGTCGAGTGCGTGTCGTGGATAAAGGACCATTCGGTGACACGCAAAAAAGCGCAGGCTATGGAACCGGAGGCTCTGGAATCGAAATTTGTTCTCGGAACATTTGTGAAAGAGGAACGGCCGGTTTTCCGGGGTAGCTCTGTCTGCTGAACGGAGGAGACAAATACTATGGCGATTAAAGATGTCAATATCAGATTTTGTGGATTCGGCGGACAGGGTATCGTTTTGTCGGCGATTATATTTGGCACAACAGCGGTCACCAAGGCTGGTTTGAATGCTGTACAGATGCAGTCCTATGGTTCTGAGGCCAGGGGCGGAGAGTGCCAGGCTGAAGTTGTTGTGTCAAAAGATCCTATAGAATCGCCGTTGGCCGACGTTATGGATGTGCTGGTGGCCATGTCCCAGCCTGCCATCGACAAATTTCTGGGGACACTCAAAACCGGCGGGATCCTGATCATTGATTCCGATTTTGTAAAGAGACCCGGGCGGCAAGATGTCACCGTCTATGAGTTCCCGGCAACCCGGATCGCTACGGATATAGGCGTTAAGCTGGCCGCAAATATGGCCATGCTCGGTTTCATTCAGGAGAAGCTGCAAATTTTTCGTGAAAAGGATCTTCTGGATGTTATTTCCACAAATGTGCCGGAAAAATTTATAGATGCCAACATCAAAGCGGCCAGCAGCGGAATGCGGTTTGCAAGGCAAAACTGATTTTCCGACGACAGGACACCAGACATGAAACTATTGGAATATCAGGCAAAGAAAATTTTTACAGAAAACGGCATCCCTATACCCGAAGGCCGCCTCATAGAAAATATATCGGATTTGAAGGGTGCCTGTTTCCCGATCGTTTTAAAGGCTCAGATTCCGGTTGGCGGTAGGGGGAAAGCAGGTGCCATCCGTGTCGCCACCGACAAAATTCAGGCGCAAAAGATTGCCGCCGATCTTTTTTCTGCAGAGGTGAAAGGCTACGGGATCAATACTCTCCTGGCCGAAGAAGCCCTGAATATCCAGCAAGAGATCTACATCTGCTGTATCAATGAGAAGGAGAGCTGTCGTCCCATGTACATTGCCAGCAAAGAGGGCGGCATCGACATCGAACAACTGGTAAAGGAATCACCGGAAAAAATAATCCGTAAAAAAATCGATTCCCTTATCGGTCCTATGGAGTTCGACATTCGCGACCTGGCTGCAAGATTGGACATCCCCTATGACAAAGCGTTTATCGCTGTCGTAAAAGGCCTCTGGAATATCCTTCGCGGCCAGGATGCCACGTTGGTGGAGATCAACCCGTTGGCCCTTACGGATAAAGGGCTGATCGCATTGGACGGCAAGGTCATTCTGGATGACAACGCCGGTTTTCGTCATAAAGATAGACTGATGGAAATTAAATCCGCTCAGAAGGGACGGATTCTCAAACAAAAAAACGAGTCGGAGATGCTGGCCGAAAAATTTGACATCTCATATGTCTCTTTAGACGGTGACATCGGGATCATCACTGATGGCGCCGGAACTGGAATGCTGACCCTCGACCTGGTAAAAGACCTGGGAGGAAAACCCGCAAATTTTTGTGAAATGGGTGGAAAGGCCGCCGCGGAAGCGGCCGAGCAGACCATGAAAATTGTACTTTCCAATCCCAATGTCAAATCCCTGCTCATCAGCCTCATCGGTGGCTTGACGCGTATGGATCAGGTCGCCGAAGGTATAGATGCCTACCTGAAAAAGAACGACTGCCAGGTTCCTGTAGCGGTCCGAATGTGCGGGACAAACGCCGAGGAGGGCATTCGGATTTTATCTGTTCACGGTATCGAGGCAAAAGCGGATTTATTCGAAACGGTTAAAACAGCCGTTCAATGTAGGGAAAGATAACGTGGCCATTTATATCGATCAGAATACCCGTATTCTTGTTCAAGGCATTACCGGTAAGGTGGGATCCTTTCAGACCCGGATCATGAAAGAATACGGTAGCAATATTGTTGCCGGGGTAACCCCAGGCAAAGGTGGACAGGATGTAGCCGGTATCCCTGTCTATAATCTGGTTGCAGAGGCGGTGGACAAACATCGTATTGATGCGGCTATCAGTTTTGTCCCGGCCCCATTTGCCAGAAACGCGGCCTTTGAAATACTGTCTGCCGGGATTCCATTTCTGGTACTGACGACCGAGGGGATTCCGGAAAATGATATTGTCGATATTGTCCGGTATTCCGAGCTTACCGGAAATCGTGTGCTGGGTCCAGATACCCCCGGTCTCATTTCTCCGGGCAAATGCAAGCTGGGTGTTCATCCCCAGCAGATGCTCAAGGAGGGTTCGGTGGGTATCGTATCCAAAAGCGGCTCATTGTCTTATGAAATTGGCCGGGTACTGACCAATGCCGGCATCGGGCAGTCTTCAGTGGTGGGGATTGGTGGCGGACCTGTCTGGGGTATTTCCTTTGAGGAAGTTCTCAAGGAATTTGAGGATGATCCTGAGACCAAGGCTGTCGTTGTTCTGGGCGAGGTTGGTGGAAAGCTGGAACATCATGCGGCAGGATTTATCAAAGCACATATGACCAAGCCGGTTGTGGCTATGATAGTGGGTAGATCTGCCCCTGTAGGTATCCAGATGGGCCATGCGGGTGCTATTGTGGAAGGCGTTCAAGGGACGGCAGACAGTAAATTGAAGGCCTTGAAACAGGCGGGTGCATACACGGCAACAACTTCTCATGAGATAGTAAAAATTCTTCAACAGATTGGAGCGTAATATGGCGGTTTGTGTAGAGGAAAAAGTTTGCAAGGGCTGCAGTATCTGTGTCACCACCTGCCCTAAAAATATATTGGAGATATCTGACCGGCGTAATGCCAAAGGCGCCAATGTTGTTGAGCAAATTGATCCCAAGAAATGTGTTGAATGTGGGACTTGTCAGGATATCTGTCCAGATCTCGCCATCTGGGTTTGTTCTGAGTAAATTCAAAGATTTCATAACATTTAAAATAATAACAAATAATTTTAAAAAATCTATATTGCGGAGGCAACTATGGGAAACATTCTTGATGTTTGTGAAAAAGCCTTAAACGGTCCCATCATGAAAGAGTCGGACTTTGATCGTAAATTTATGATGACTGTCATGAAGCTGGACAAAGAGAGTGGTGTGAAATACGACCCGGAAAATCCAGTTCCAAACGATGATGATGCGGCTGACCGTATCTTTGCAGTCGCAAAAAAACTCGTACTGGAAGCGGGTGTTTACTGTCTGGACACCGCCCGGGTAATGAAATTTTCGGAAAAAGAGATCGAGGACGCCGTCCGCAATGCCCCGGGACGCTTAAAGGCCGGTCAAGGTATCGACAGAAAGTATTTTGGTATGCGTATGCCGGATGAAAACAAATGGCCATGGTTCCAGGTCGGATCGGGAATCGTCTCTTCAAAACCCGCGTATGCCTCGAATATCGTCGAGGGTTATGCATCTATTCCCGAAGTCAACTCCATCCAGATCCCGGGTTTGTCCAGTATCAGGGGCATACCGATTTCCGCCGGGGCTCCCACTGAGTTCTATGCGGGTGTCTTGGGAATGAAAACCGCCTTGGATGCTCTACAGAGAGCCGGCAGGCCGGGGCTCCCAATTTTTAACCTGCAGCCGACAACAGCGGTTGCTGTAACCAATATCGCCGCTAGCGCACCCCAGTTTGGAAGCCGTCTCACCGACGCTTGGTTATGCGGGAGTATCGCAGAAATGAAAATCAACTATGACACCTTAAACAAAGTTGCCTATCTGCACGCCTCGGGTGCAAATGTTGCGGCAGAATCCGGCCCCATGCTGGGCGGATTTTCGGGGGGGCCAGTAGGTTTTGCCATTTTATGTTCGGCATACCTGATCATGGGGCAACTGGTCCACAAGGGCCACCTCCAGCTTAATTTCCCCATCCACTTCATGCACTCGTGCTCCAGCACCAGGGATGTGATCTGGGGCGTTTCCACTGCTATACAAGCTTCAAGTCGTAACATCAATGTGCCTGTACTCTGGGGACCCTACTGTGGCGCCGGCCCGAATACCAAAATGTACATGTACGAGGCCGCTGCCATTTACCTGGCCTGGGTCACATCCGGTGCCCCTTGTGTCAACCAGCCTCATCCGGCCAAGGCCGTAAAGATAGATGGTATTACACCCTTGGAAGCCAAATTTTGTGTGGAAGTTGGAAAGGCAGCGTCTCATTTGACAAGGGCAAAAGCCAATGAGCTTGTGATCCAGTTATTGCAGAAATATGAATCCGATATCCCGAATCCACCGGAAGGCGACTGCTATTATGAGTGTTTCAACGCTGAGACCGGCAAACCCAATAAAGACTATGTGAAACTTGTCGATGAGGTGATGGAGGAGCTTATCACCTTGGGCATTCCGATGACTTAAACCCTTGATTATGGTTTCATAACCGAATAACCAAGGGTTGAACCTTCTATTAGGTAAACCACTAAAAACAAGAGGTGGAAATTGGCATGAAAACGCTAGGAACCGTAAAAATTAGGACATTGCGTGACGTAGCCTATGAAAGTATCAAAGAAGCCATCATGCAACACGAGCTGATGCCTGGGGAAACGCTAACAATAACCAATCTTTCCGAAAACTTAGGCATCAGTCCCACCCCGGTAAGAGAAGCGGTTGTTCGTTTGTCCAACGAAGGCATACTAGATTATGAAGCCAACAAACGTATCAAGGTCAGCCAGATCACAAGAGAAGATATCTGTGAGGTTTACGAAGCTCGGCGACTACTCGAAACCCAAATATCAAGAAAGCTAGTATCCGTCATAAAGAAAAACAAAGGGTTGAAAAAGAAACTGGAAACGCTCAAGACGGAAACCAATACCTTAATACAGACCAAACAGGGCCCTGAACAATATGCCATCATCGATCTGAAACTTCATGAACTGTTCCTCGAAATGGTTGACAATAGTGTTTTAAAGGAACTTTTCTGTCTTGTGGGCAACAAGTCTTTGAGGATACGAACCTTTGTAGAAGCAACCAATAAGGATAGTGGCATCACCAGCCAAACACTGCAACCCAGTGCCCAAGAACATCTGGCCATCATTGAAGCACTCCTCAATTGCCATGAAGAACAGATTGTAAGGGCTGTGGAAACGCATCTTATTAACAGCGAGAAACGAACACAGAAATCACTCAAGAATTATTTCAAGACACATTGATTGCACATGCACTCCTGCCAAGTGAATGTTATATGCAGCTCCTATTGAGTTAAATTGTCGAAGCTCAACTCGAAAACCTACCCCCAAATAGTAAATCTAATGGAGGAATAAGATGGATAAAACTAAAATGCTCGAAAACCTTTGTCAAAAATTAATCGACGGCAACATGGATGGTATAACGATTTCGGATCTGAGCAGGCAAGCGCTGGATAGTGGTATAGAACCTCTTGAAATCCTGGAAAACGGGATATCTAAGGGGATGGAGATCGTGGGCAAGAGATTTGAAACTGGAGAGGCTTTTTTACCGGAACTCATTTTTGCCGCAGATGCCTTTAAAAGCGCAATGGAGGTCATCTCACCGGCATTAGAGGCGAGTAATCAGAATGTTGAAAAAATGGGCAAAGTCCTTTTGGCTACCGTGAAGGGAGATGTACACAATCTTGGTAAAAATATCCTGGCAACTGTTCTTGAAACAAATGGATTTGACGTTGTCGATATTGGTGTGAATCAGGATACACTGACCATCATTGACGAGGCCGAGAAAAACAACGCTGATGTCATTGGCCTATCAGCAGTTATGACAACTACCATGCCCTACCAACAAGAGTTGATCGATACCCTAACCGAATTGGGCCACAGAGATAATTACATCGTCATGGTCGGCGGTGGACCGGTGAATCAGAAATGGGCTGATGACATTGGGGCCGACGGATACGGAAGGACTGCTATGGATGCGGTTTCTATTGCAACACAGCAGATCAAGACCAAAAGAGCAACCACATAACGGGGTTTATAAGTGGGGAATTTGATACAAGGGAAAGTCATCGGGATTGTTGGTGGAGTCGGGCCCTATGCTGGGTTGGATCTGAATCGAAAAATTTTCGATCACACGATTGCCGGAACTGACCAGGTTCATCTACCGGTGCTATTGGCCTCCTTTTCACCCATCATTAACGACCGGACACGCTACCTGTTGGGCAAAGATGTGGAAAACCCTGCCGGGAGTTTGTTCCAAGTCATTAAGTTGCTAAACTCGACTGGTGCTGACGTGGTGGGCATCCCATGTAACACGGCGCATGCACACTCTATTTTCTCCAGAGTTCAGAGAATGATTCATGAAAGCAATTTGTGTTTAAAGTTACTCAACATGATATCTGAGGTAACGACAGAAATTCAATCTAGTTTCGAAAAGGAAATCCGAATTGGCGTGATCAGCACCATGGGCACATTTAAAACCGGGCTTTATAAAGAATATCTTGCAAAGGCGGAGATAGCGATGGTCCCTCCGGACGAATCACTTATCCAGGAAGTCCACTCAGCAATATACGATACTGTTTATGGGATAAAGGCGCATTCGAACCCGGTAACGCCACAGGCTCGTCGGGTGGTAGAAAAAGCGATAAGAACATTAGCAAAGCAAGGAGCGGATGCGGTCATTTTGGGGTGTACCGAATTACCCCTATCCCTACCAGTTGATTCACTGGATGGAATTGCACTGATCGATCCAACAACCATTCTTGCCCGCGCCCTGATCCGTGATTCCTATCCACAAAAGCTTAAAGCATTATCCAGGTGATACAGAATTGACTCAACGAGGAATATTAAAAATGAATAAAGGCTGTCCAATATGGAGTTCTGAAACTCAAGAACGTATCCATCATGAAACAATCAGGGTTTTGAAAAATGTTGGGCTACGAGTGGACAATGATGAAGCTCTTGAAATTTTCCATGCCGGTGGTGCTCACATTATAAAAGAGAAAAAAGGTGGTATTGTCCAACTGCCTGAGAACATGGTGGTAGACTGTATCGGATGGGCTCCAAAATCTGTCATTTACTATGGAAGGGATCAAAGCCGGGATTTCGATACAACGAGTGGCGAAGTTGGGTTTTCTACGTTTGGAGAATGTTTACAGATTTTTGACCCCTATACCCGGAAGCTTCGTCCGACCACGAAAAGAGATTGCGGGTATACCGGCAAGATTGTGGATTACTTCGATGAACTCGTTGTCATGGAAAGGGCGGTCTGCTCGACAGATAAAAACCCCCAGACACAGCCCATTCACAATCTTGAAGCATTGTTGAATAATACCTCCAAGCATATTATCCTTGCTGCAGGGAATCGGGAAAACAGTAAAGTCATGCTGCAAATGGCCCATGTCGCAGCGGGTGGGCGGGAAAAGTTCACCCAAAGACCCTTCATCTCTTTTTCGGTATGTCCGTCAAGTCCATTGACCCTGACAAATCACACCAGCGATGTTATCATCGAAGGTGCTCTATCCGATGCTGGTCTATGGTTGGTCTCAATGGTTCTTGCCGGGGCCACCGGGCCAGTGATGTTAGCAGGTTCCATGGTGCAGCATAATGCCGAGATCCTGAGTGGTCTGGTACTTGCTCAATTAGTAAAAAAGGGAACCTCTTGTACGTACTGCAGCAGTACCAGTATCATGTACCTTAAAAATGGGTCTGCGACTTTAGGAGCGCCGGAATACGGTATGATGGGTCGCGCGGCTGCACAGATGGCAAAATTTTATGACTTACCATGTGCCATCGCCACTGGTGTATCCGACAGTAAATCTATAGATGTCCAGTCCGCCTACGAGACAGCCCTCAACCTCACCCAGGTAGCCATGTCACGTCCACCCATAATCTACGGTATCGGAAGTATCGATGGCGGACTAACATTTGACCTGGCAAAACTCATTTTGGACTGTGAACATATCCGTCACCTCCTGAAGGCCATCGATGGCATCCCAGTGGATGAATATCAACTGGCGTACAATCAAATCCAAGAGGTGGGACCCGGCGGCAACTATCTGCTCCAGAAGGAAACACTTGACAATATGAGAAAGCAAAGTGCGGTGACGGTGTTTGATCGGAACCCACGGGAGACTTGGAATGAAATTGGATCGCCCGATGCTGTCGAGCTCGCCTATAAAATAGCCATCGATATTATAGAAAATCACACCCCTAAATTGCTTCCGGATGGTGCTCAAGAGGAAATCGTCCACTTGGTCCGGGAATATGAGACTGAATTGCTGAAAAAGGTCGTATGATGCATAAAGGAAGGGAGACGATGATATGAATAGAATTGATATTAATTGCGACATGGGAGAAAGTTACGGCCGCTATACACTGGGGATGGATGAAGAGGTGATACGATTGATCAGTTCGGCAAACGTAGGATGCGGATTCCACGCTGGAGATCCCCATGTCATGCGAAAAACCGTTGCCTCTGCTAAGGAAAACGGTGTCGGAGTTGGGGCTCACCCGGGTTTGCCTGATCTATTGGGATTCGGGCGCCGCTTCTTGGATGTGACACCTGCTGAGCTGGAAGATTTTTTTGTCTATCAGATCGGCGCCCTAAAGGCTTTCTGTGTTGCCGCCGGTGTTACACTGGAGCATGTCAAAGCACATGGAGTCCTTAGCGGGATGGCGGAAAAGAACACGGAAATGGCGGAGGCCATCTGCCGGGCCATCAGCACGATCGATAAGGATATCATTTGGCTGACTTATTCCGGCACAAAAACAAGACCCATTGCCGAATCCTTGGGATTGCAAGTGGTTGAAGAATGTTATGCAGACCGAGCCTATAATGAAGATCTTTTGCTCGTTTCCAGAAAGGAGGCCGGTGCCGTCATTAAAGATGTGAAGGAGATTCAGAGACGAATCCTGCAATTGGTCAAAGAAGGGACGATTACAACCATTGACGGCCAGGTGCTGGATATGTCCTGTCAGTCCATCTGTGTTCATGGCGATACGCTGGGTGCGCTTGACATGGTACGTAAAATCCGGTCAGCCCTTGAAGAAAACAATGTGGAAATTAAGCCTTTGCGTTCATTTGTTGCCTGAAATTAACTCATGGAAAAAAAACACCAACCCTTGCTCCGCCCACTTGGGGAAGACTCCATTCTCGTGGAGTTTGATGCGATTGTCAGCTGGGAAATCAATGGAAAGGTCCGTCGTCTACAGCATGCACTTGAAATAATGGACATTGACGGCTACAAAATGGCGCTACCTGCCTACCGCTCCCTGATCGTGTACTTTGACCCCTTTAAGATCAGCGATGAAAAAATGATGTCAAGAACCAGGTCCGCTCTGGTAGAATCAGAAGAGATGGAGGAGCCTGAAAGCAGACTGTTTCGCCTGCCCACAGTATATGGTGGTGAGTACAGTCCAGATGCAGAGCGGGTAGCCGAGTTGTCAGGTATTACAGCAGAGAAGGTAATCGACCTTTCCTCAAACTTGAAACTGCCGGTATATTTTCTGGGTTATATCTGCTCCCAGGCTTATATGGGCGGTATCCCGAAGGAATTACAGGCCCCACGCCACAAAAGTCCGCGACCATTGGTCCCGGGAGGATCCTTTGGTTTCGGTGGACCCCAGGCCAATATCCTGGCAGTAGACTCACCCTCCGGGCTAAACTATGTGGGCCGGACATTCGTAAAAGTATTTAGCGCGGACAGGTTTCCTCCCACGGCATTTAGCCCTGGTGATTTTGTCCAATGTTTTGGTGTTGATGAGAAGACCGCTATCGAGGCCGGGCAAAGACCCATGGAGGATTTCATTGAGCCGATTTGCAATAGTTAACCCGGGACTATTAACGACGTTTCAGGATCTGGGCCGTCCGGAGATGTTAAAATATGCTCTTTCCGTTTCCGGAGCCATGGATCAAACCTCTGTCAAGCTGATCAACTTGTTGTTGGGGAACCGGGAAACAGCAGCTGTCCTTGAAACAACCATGATAGGGCTAAAGCTCAGGGCATTGGCCGATGGTCAGATAGTCGTTGGGGGCGCTGATCAAGGCCTGGAAATAAACGGACGCCCCGCCCAAATGTGGACCGTGCTTTCAGTAAAGGAGGGCGATGTTATTGCCTTAACAGAGCTGCGATCAGGAATGCGTGCCTATGTAGGTGTGGCCGGTGGGTTTGATGCCCCGCTGATCCTGGGTTCGAGATCTGCTTATCTGCGGGGTTCTATCGGGCGTGCATTCAAATATGGTGATGAAATCCGATCGTTTGAAAACAAAGGTGGTTATTGGAATACAGGAAAAGTACTGCCGTCCCGATTTATTCCCGATCGGGTTATGAAAAAACCGTTCCGGGTACTCCCTGGGTCCCAGATGAACTATTTTAGTGAGAACGGTATTCAGGTGTTCTCCACTTCCAGCTATACTATTTCACCGGTCTCAGACCGACAGGGCATCCGGACCGATGGCCCCAAGGTGGACAGGATCAAGGGCCCCGATATCATCACAGACCCAACACCCATGGGCAGTATCCAGATCCCCGGCAGTGGTGTGCCCATCATCCTTCACCGTGATGCCCAGGTTACGGGCGGGTATGCAAAGATCGCTATTCTATGCAAGGCCGACATCGATAGGGCAGGCCAGCTTTGCCCCGGAGATAGGATTAGGTTTGAGTTTATAAGCAGATCTGAAGCCCTCTTATTATTGAAAAAGCGGAATCATATGTTTGAAGAAGCTCGAAAAGCTTTAGCAGTATAGAATTTCAAGAATCTGTAAATGAAATTATGATGCCAGAAGGTTATTGAATACAAAGACATTAGAATGGAAAGGTATCCCATATTTTAATTGAACTGCAAAAAACAGAGGTGAAAAAAATGATTATTGTTGGTGAACTTATCAACGCCATCCGCAAAGCGATAATGACAGCAATAGAAGCAAAGGATGGCGAAGCAATTAAAAAAGTGGCTCAAGACCAATTTAAAGCAGGAGCCAATTATATTGATGTTAATGCAGGTGTGTTTGTCGGCAAGGAGCCTGAATATCTCAAATGGCTGGTTGAAACCGTGCAGTCTGTCATAGATGGACCCTGTTGCATCGATAGCCCGGATCCGAAAGCTATTGAAACCGCACTGGCCGTTCATAAGGGAACTGCCATGATCAATTCTATATCAATGGAGAAGGATCGGTATGATGCATTGATGCCGATCGTTGCGGGGACTGACCTAAAATTGGAGTTTTAACCAACCAAAAATTGGGCATTGTTAATTATGACGTTCCTATTGCATCGGGTTTAAAAAAAATTTGAATGTTCAGCAAGTGACCAATGATGAATGCTTCCTTATTTGCTAACATCTCAAAGTGTTGAAGAATTTAAATCTTCAAAGACAAAAATTAGTATCAGATTGCAATTGAACAACTCTCAATCAAGAAATAATAATAAATAATATTGAAATCTCTCTACTGTGCAATCCATTCCGCATTTACGATGACATTGTCAGTTTTTTTAATTTTGGCTTGAAATAGATCACCACTTCTCACAGGGCCAACGCCTTTCGGTGTTCCAGTCATAATTATATCTCCATCACACAGGTCGATGAATGACATAACCTCATTTAAAATGTCTGCAGGTTTATGGATCATCAAATCAATGTTTCCGTACTGAATGGTTTTCCCATTTATATCTAATTGAAACGTTATATCTTGGATGGAGTCGGGAATCCCAACGAAGTGGCTGAATACTGCGGAACCATTGAAAGCTTTAGCCCGTTCCCATGGCAAACCGTTACGTTTCAATTTGCTTTGAAGATCTCGTTTTGTTAAATCAAGGCCAAAACCTATTGCAGAGAATTTTCCATATTCATATAGGAAACACAGTTCTCCTTCGTACTGTAGTGGCACAAAATGATTGGATTGTAAAACATCGGTTATCGAAGAATTAGGTTTCAAAAAGACAACCATTTCGTCCGGCATGTCATTTTCTAATTCTAGTATGTGTTCAACATAGTTTCTGCCCACACAAACTATTTTTGAGGGAATCATTTCCTTGTTTTCTAAAATTATCTTTTTCATATCATCACCATCGTAATTTCCGATCCATAAAATTAATTGCAATGCTGACAAGCCCTGTTGGCCTATTAAGTAATTATCTTCTTTATAGGCAATTCATATGGCTATTTCGCAACCTTCCCATTTACAGCTCGTAGGTTTTTTGAAAGAGTTTCAAACACTGTTATTTTATAGCTTTTTTAAATGTCCAACTCTTTTTCTGGTTTGATCATGGTCTTTCATGCTTTGTCGCTCACGCCAGGGCGGCAGGGCGGTTAGTCAGGAGTTTTGAAATTATTCTCCCATGGCAGATAATGTATTCATAGCATCAGATAAATCATATTTTCTAACAAATGTCTAGATCTATTTTTAAGATAGCTTATAGTCAATCAAAGCTTTTTCTACTATTTGATTTGGTGAAAAATTATGGGCCTGAAGATAGTATTTAAAAACATCTTCCACTATTGAAATAGGTATCGTTCCTGCAATTTCTGTTTCACACACAGAAACACCATGGCATTCTGCCAGGTCACGAATGGTTTTCATCATTAGAGGTAAAGGACTATCAATCCAGCGATCTGTCATGGTAGATACCTGAACTTGACCTCTACTTTCCAGAGCTACACCAATAGCAAAGACATTTTGGAGTCCACCAGAACTCTGGCGAATTGTTTTGGCGATTGTTTTGGCGATGGAAAGGTCATCTGTTCTGAGGTTAAAGTTAAGACTCACTAAATGACCTCTGGCGCCAACAGTTGCGGCACCACTTTTAGCATTAAATTCTTTGGGACCTTCGTCTGGTGGCCATTCTTTACTTTTAAGTTGTTGAGGCAAATTTTCATATTCACCCAGCGCTTTTTGGGTGAGTTCGTAGTTTGCTCCTGCTATTTTAGGCCTTTTGTCGGCTTCCCCATAAAACCAAACGGGGACTTTTTGTGCTCCCATAAATTTTCCAAACGCTTGTGCAGAGGCCACAGCTTCAGACATTTTTGTATCCCCTACGGGAATAAATGGTACTGCGTCCACGGCTCCCACCCGCGGATGGTTGCCTTGGTGGTGTCGCATATCAATAAGGTCAATGGCCCTCAAGGCCATTTTTTTGCTGGCTTCTAAAACAGGTTCAATGGCTCCCACAAAAGAAAACATAGAGCGATTATGGTTGGGTTCCATTGAGTAGTCTATTAATTTAACCCCCTCTACCTGTTCAATGGTCTTTGCAATTGCATTTATTGCCTTTTGATTTCGGCCATCACAAATACATGATGATACTAACATTGCTTTCATAACCAAATCTCCTTAACACACATTTAATTCCAGTCATGACCAACCAGCACAACCTGGGTTTGGTCAAAGTCTTATAAGGTCAACTGTTTCCGTATAGCAACCTGTTTTAATACTATTAGTATCTTGTTGAATTTGTATGTAATGTCGTACCTTATCTTACTCCTTTGAGATTTGGCAACAAAAGATGTCTTGTAACCTTACGTCCAAAGGACCTTTTCTTAAAAACACCTCGACCCCTAAACTATTTAGAGTTTATAGGGTCGGAGTTGCAACTCAGTTAAAGGCCGAAAGCGCAATAATTCATGATAACGTTGGGATTCAGATGGATGATGAATATTATGACCTCCACGGCTGGGAACGCACCACGGGCCATCCACGGCCGGAGATACTCAAGTCGTTGGGCATGACGATTTGACTGACGACTAGTATGTGGGATTCCATGTGCTTGGCAACCCTTTATTATTGCATAAAGCTACTATATTGGACAGATGTGGGCTAAAGACCATCAAGGATATTGCCACTGGCAGCCGTATTAGCGTCATTTGACTGTTATTAGGCTTGATTCATGGGGTGCGGGAGAGCAGAGATCAGTTGCTAAAGATAAATGGGTAGTGAAAGGGAAAAATATTGACAAAATCTATAGTCCATATAATATAGACTTTGTGGGGCACGTGGGCGAGATTTCTAATGACGATTCATTTAAAATCTGCCGATAAAGCGTACACTCAACTATTCAAAACAGCAGCAGAGTACTTTTTTTTTGATACCTGGAATATTCGATTTACAGGAGATGAAATGTCAATGTTAGCCCAAAATGAGCCTCACCACAAAGAATTAACCGAGGTAGACCCTATTATCGAAATCAGAGATTTGCATAAAAAATTCGGTTCCTTGGAGGTGTTGAGCGGTATCCATTTGCGAGTAATAAAGGGCGAGGTGATTGCTATTATAGGCCCAAGTGGTTCTGGTAAAAGCACACTGCTCAGGTGTATCAATTTCCTTGAAGAACCGACAAGTGGAGATATTCTGTTTCAGGGAGAGGCCATGGAGTACCGCGCGAATTCGATTTTGGGAAGATTCAAAGCGAAACGTGAAATTACAAAGATGCGCACAGAAATTGGAATGGTGTTCCAAAGTTTCAACCTTTGGCCCCATAAGACAGTTTTGGAAAATATCATTGAGGCGCCAACACATGTTAAGGGGATATCAAAGGAGGTCGCAATTGCTGAAGCCGAAGATCTTTTAGATCGTTTTGGGCTTAAAGAAAAACGGAATGAGTATCCATTGAAATTGTCCGGAGGGCAGCAGCAAAGGGTAGCAATCATCAGAGCACTGGCAATGTCTCCCAAAGTTATGCTTTTCGATGAGGTTACCTCTGCATTGGACCCTGAGTTGGTAGTAGAAGTTCTGGAGGCATTGGAAGTCCTGACCCGGGGGGGCATGACCATGCTTGTTGTCACTCATGAAATAGAATTTGCCAAGGATTGCAGCCATAGAACACTTTTCATGGATGAGGGTCAAATTCAAGAAGAAGGGCCTTCGGATCAACTGCTAACGAATCCTAAACATGAGAGAACACAAAGGTTCCTTCAGCGTGTGATACACAACTAACAATTTGATAAAGCGAAGCTATTGGGATAGGGCTATCTGATGAGCGACAGTTTTATTACCCAAACGGGGGGAGTTGATGTCAGGGATTAGTACCTCTATAGTAAATTACTGGGCTTTTATTGACGGCTATATGCCTGGGTTTTTCAAGGCATCTCTGATTGTGTTACAGCTGGCTACCGCCGCGGTATTACTTAGTTGGGTATGTGGGTTGGTAGCGGCTTTGGGGAACTCTTCCCAGCACAAAATATTGCGCAGCCCATGTCGCTTCTATATTTGGTTTATTAGAGGCACACCCACATTAATGCAAATTTTCATTGTTTATTTTGGTTTACCTCAACTCGGAATTCGATTCTCACCATATGTGGCCGGGGTTCTGGCATTGGGTTTCAACAGTGGGGCCTATGTGGCGGAAATTATTCGTTCCGGCCTTTCAGCTATTCCTGTCGGACAATTTGAATCTTCCCGGGCTTTGGGAATGCCATATTTCCTGACCATGAGAAAGATCATTCTTCCCCAGGTTGTGAGGATAATCATTCCCCCCATAACGAATGAAACCCTTAACATGTTAAAGAACACTTCACTTCTTTCAACCATTACTGTTTTGGAGGTGACGCTGTTTGCACAATTTATCATTGCCAGAACTTACAGGCCTTTTGATTTTTATATCATTGCGGCGATTTTTTATCTCATCATGACGACAATTTTATCTTTTATAGCCGCCAGGGTGGAGAAAAGATATGGGGTGGCATACGAAGAGGCGCGATAACTATTTTATGTCTACGATATTCCGCATGTATAGGTTTCACATGTTTCGTATTTGACAGAAGCTGTAGAGGCGTTGACTGCTCTTGTGCTTTTGCTATGTAAAGGAGGTGAGAAAAAGTTCGAACATCCAATACGGTTTGCTTTCAATTCCATGGCCATGTTGCAAAAAAAAACAAAGGAGGAGGGAAAAATGAGAACATCTAAATGTATCTGTTCAAAAATTCTGTCGATTGTATTTATTCCTATGATTGTTTTGTCTCTAATTTTGGTTACTGGTGCTGATCAGTCGGTAGCTGGAGATCTGGAGCTCGCTGTTCCCGGACAACTGTCTGCTGCCACCGAGGGCACATATCCGCCGTATAGCATGGCGGATGAAAAAGGAGATCTTTTTGGAATAGAAGTTGGTGTGATCAAAGAGATTTGCAAGCGCATGGGTGTGGAATACAAACCCGTTAGGGCGAAGTGGGAATCAATCCTGATAGGCCTTCTTTCAGATCAATATGACATGACCAGTGCCACCATGGGTATCACCGCGGAGAGACAGAAAAAAGTTTTGTTTGGCAATGCCTGGGTAGAATCGGGAGCAAGGCTGGTTGTAAGGAGCGACAGCCCAATTCAGAAAAAAGAAGACGTGAAAGGTAAGAGTGTTGGCGTTCTCGTGGCTTCAACCTGGGTGAAGCTGGCAGAGGCGTTGGACGCTGGCGAGATCAAGTATTATAAAAGTGACGCCGATGCCATCCAAGACTGCATAAACGGAAATGTGGATAGCATTATCGAGGATGCCATAGGCATGAGCTATATGATCCAAACGCGCAAAATGCCTTTGAGAGTGCTCCCGGGATATCTTGATACTAGCCAGCGAGGAATGGCATTCAAGAAGAGCAAGCCAAATCTGGTGAAAGCCTATAACAAAGCGCTTGCAGAGATAATGAGTGATGGCACATACGAGAAAATTACCACGGAAGTGATTGGGTTTGATCCTCGCCCCAAAAATCCGATTAAAACAATATTTGAATAAGTTGAGCATTTTGGATGCATGAGGGGATGATATCTCTTAAACCCTCAAGAAAATTTCTTCTGGATACCCCGCCGCTTGCGGTGGGGCTATTCACTTATTGTCATCTATGGCAGATCATGAAGAATGGTGATGTTATCTGTTCTCAGCTATGATTAAATGGTGAAGCCAAGAGCGACATGATAGCAGATGGTATGGTTGTCCCAGGTTTCATTATCTAAGCGAGGGATGTTGATGTCAGATCTTATTAGCTTTTTATCAATTTACTTAGGTTCCATTGTTGATTATCTGCCTGGATTTCTAAAAGCCTCTCTGGTCGTTTTACAGGTGAGTGTCGTATCGATATTGCTCAGTTGGATATGTGGGCTGATTGCAGCTTTGGGGAAGTCTTCCCCTTACAAGGCATTGAATATCCCCAGTAGTTTCTACATCTGGTTTATCAGGGGCACGCCCACATTGGTTCAAATCTTTATTGTCTATTTTGGGTTGCCCCAATTCGGAATTAAATTCTCGCCATATGTAGCCGGGGTTCTGGCATTAGGTGTCAATGGGGGCCCCTATGTGGCAGAGATCATCCGGTCTGGTCTTTCAGCCATCCCTGCCGGGCAAATGGAATCTTGCAGGGCGTTGGGAATGACTTATTTCCTGATAATGAGAAGGATCATTCTGCCGCAAGTGATAAGGATAATCATTCCACCCGTAACCAACGAAGCAATCACCATGCTTAAGAACACCTCACTTCTCTCGACCATTACCGTTATGGAGTTAATGTTATATACACAGGTTGTCATTTCAGAGACCTTCAGGCCGTTTGATTTTTATATTATGTCGACAGTGATGTATCTGATTATGACAACAATGCAATCTTCCTTAGCCACTAAAGTGGAGAAAAGATATGGGTTGGCATACGAAGAGGCCCGTTAAGTTTTATCCAGCAAACAATTGTCAACCATGCTCCTGAAGGGATTTTCATCCTGTTGATCAACAAAGAAAGATCTGAAAATCACTGATCTATGGTTGGATTTCTTTGAGGCACAATTTTTTGGCCGAGTGCCTACCTTTCCGGGACAAGAAATAATCGGTAACATGAAAATGTTGATATGGCCATCCTGAGGCCAAAACTTAAGATCCTCTCGCTTTATTTCAGTTTGGCTATAGGCCAGACACATTACAGATGGGCATGAGGGGTTCATTGCCTGTGCCTGAAGACATTTCTCATTCACTGGATTTGGGTTTCGGTATGGATTTAATGGACTGGTGTCTGTTTCTTGCTTGTAAATACCTGAGGTATACGGTGTAAGAAATTTTGAAACTAATGTGGTGTGGTGCCGGTGGTATAAACGATCAGTATGTCGTGGTTAATAATTTTGATTGGGCTTTTTATGAAACCACTAATTAGTGGAAGGGATATGCGGGAGGTTGTATGTGGCAACATTATAATCACGAAAATGATTATCTTCAGGCTAAGAAAGGCCAGCGGGCTTATGGGATGGGAATCGGAGTGTTACTTCTGGATGAGGATTTTCCGGGATTTCCAGGTGATTTGCGTAATCCCTGTGCCTATCCTTTTCCAATTCAGTATGAAGTGGTTGAGAAGGTAGATATGCCGCTTCTAAACCACGGTGGACACCAAAGCGAGTTTCTCCCCTATAAGATGAGAAAGAAGATAAATGACAACCTTGGGAAATATTAAATTAAAGACATTGCGGGATGTTGCCTACGAGAGCATCAAAGAATCAATTATGAAACATGAACTGATGCCCGGGGAAACACTTACCATTACCAATCTGTCCACGTTACTCGGTATCAGCCCGACTCCGGTCAGAGAAGCGGTTGTCCGTCTGTCAAACGAAGGCATCCTGGACTATGAAGCCAACAAGCGCGTCAAGGTCAGCAAAATAGCTATAGAAGATGTAAGTGAAATCTACGAAGCCAGACGGCTGATTGAAGTCAATATTTCAAAGAAGTTCGTAGGGAGTTTAAAAAAGAACAAAGGCCTGAAAAAGAAACTGGAAGAACTTAAAGAAGAAACCAGCAACTTGGTCCGAACAAAACAGGGCGCTGAACACTATGCCGTTATTGATTTAAAACTCCATGAACTGTTTCTCGATTTAGTGGGAAATGGCATTATGAAGGAGCTCTTCTACATTCTCGGAAATAAGTCCCTAAGAATTCGAACACTAGTGGAAGCAACCAACAAAGACAGGGGCATTTCCAGCGAAGTGCTACAAAACGGTGCCAGTGAACATCTGGCTATCATTGAAGCACTTCTAAGCGAGAATGAAAATCAGGTTGTGGGAGCTATGGAGACGCACCTTATTAACAGCGAAAAACGCACGCTTAAATACCTTGATAATTATTTCAGCGCACTTTGAAATACAAAATACTTTTTAATTAACCCATTAAACCTTCAGCCAAGAGGCTGTGTCACAACTAAAATTTTACAAATTTGAATCATTTGACCCCTAAAAATTAAAAATATCGTGATGTCGATCAGATTGCGAGGTCAATTTTTGAGGCCAAACTTAGAATCTTAATTACGACACAGTCTGTAAGCTGAAGGTCCAAGCTTTGCTGTGCGGATAAGGTAGAGATTTACAAAAAATGAATACCTCCATAGGAATAGGGTAATGGTGGCCCTAAAACCCAATAGGAGGTATTCAATGAAGCAATCTAAGAGGTTAGCACATGCCGTATGGCAATGCAAATACCACGTTGTCTGGTGCCCAAAGTATCGGTATCGTATACTTCGTGGTGAAATTGGGAAAACGGTTAGAGAAATTATTCGGCAACTATGTGAATGGAAGAAAACCAAGATTCTGGAAGGCAACATCCAGAAAGACCATATCCATTTGGTTCTGGAGATACCGCCCAAATTTTCTGCTTCTGAAGCAGTTGGTTTTTTAAAAGGTAAAAGTGCCATAAAGATATTCGATTTTCATCTTGAACTTAAAAGGCGTTATTGGGGCCGATATTTCTGATCAAAAGGCTATTGTGTCAGCACAGTTGGATTAGATGAGGAACAAATCCGAAAATTTGTACGGTACCAGCTCCATAAAGACCAACGAGCAGAGCTGGTCAAATTATGGAAAGACTAAACTGACCCTTTTAGGGGTGGTTGTTAATTCTACCAATTATACAAGACAACTGTACAGAGCGCTCGATTTAGGTATGCCTGGCAAGGTGTGTCTTGGGGGAGGAAAATCGGATCATTCCATGAGAAGGGGTAATAATTGTTAATCTCATGGAATGTCCGATTTTTGGTTGGATAAACGCTGTCACTCTATGTGAGATTTACGCAAAATAAGCACGGATAAATTTCATGAACTTCTCGTTTTCTTCATCCGTTCCAGGGGTTACCCTGAAATATCCGGTTTTGCCATGGATTTCACCGATTTTCTTGAGATAGATTTTCTCATCAAGAGCCGCTTTCAGGATTTCTTCGGTGCTCTTACCCGTCATGGTACCATCGATGAGCATGTAATTGCCATTGGCCGGATAGGGTTTGAGACCCAGTTTCTGGAGCTCTTTGGTAAAAATGGCCATCCACTTGTTGTTGTGCTCGACCTTGTATTTGACCTCATCCGGGTTGTCGATGATGGCTTCCGCAGCGGCAGCAGACATCAGACTCACATTCCAGGGTAGAAACATGCGATTGAAAGCAGCGATCATCTCTTCGGTTCCCAGTACAAATCCAAAACGAATGCCTGCAAACCCATAGGCTTTGGAAAAGGTTACAGACAGAAACACCTGGGGATACTTTTTGATGAGATCTGCTTTTGAAGGTCTGTCAGGGTTGTAATCCAGATAGGCCTCATCCACACAGAGAGGAACACCCGTTTCACAGAATCGTTCAAGATCGGCATCCTCGATAAAAACACCCGTGGGATTGTTGGGGTTGATGATCAGGATCAGTTTGGTTCTGTCATTGATGGCGGCCAGCATGCCGTCGACATCATACTGAAGGTCTTCTTCCCGAACAGGGATTTGAACTACCTTGGCGTTGCACAGCTCTGCACGGGGCGGGAAGAGCTCAAACGTGGGCGTGGACAGCATGAACTCGTCTCCAGGCTGAAGAAAAACACGCATCATGGCATCGATGGTCTCTGAAGAGCCATTGCAGAGTGCCACATTGTCCGGTCCCAGACCATACATATCACCGATCTTGGTCCGCAAGCGCAGAAAACTGTCAGGATAGCGGTTTCCTTGACGGATGGCCTGGGCAACAGCCTCCACTACTTTTTCCGAAGGCTGAATGGGGTTTTCATTGAGCATGAGACGGGCATGGTCTGGGTTGGCCCAGGCTTTGTCCAGGATGCCGACATTGTACTCTCTAGCTGTATAGAGCCAGGGAACGATCCAGTCTTTTAATTCTTTTTTCATTTTAATATCCTTTCATGTAATTGCTAAAGTATGGCTTAAAAAACGGGTTCTATAGTACAGACTCAAATGGTTCGTAAGGCAGGTTGAATGCATCGGAAACGCCTTTGTAGGTTACCTTGCCTTCAACCACATTAAGCCCCTTGGCTATTTCTTCATTTTCCAGGGCCGCAATCTTATACCCCTTGTTTGCCAGTTGAAGGGCGTAGGGGAGGGTGGCGTTGGTCAGAGCGACTGTCGAGGTCATAGAGACCGCTCCGGGCATGTTGGCCACACAGTAATGAATAATGCCGTCCACTTCATAGATGGGATCGTCATGGGTGGTGGCCTTTGATGTTTCAAAGCACCCGCCCTGATCGATGGCCACATCCACGATCACGGATCCTCTTTTCATGTATCCCAGCATCTCACGGGTTATCAGTTTAGGGGCAACAGCACCCGGGATCAGTACAGCACCCACCACCAGATCGGCCTCTTTCAGAAGTTTCCGGAGGATGGCCGGGTTGGACATGAGAGGGAAACAGTTTTTAGGCATGACATCGGAAAGATAGCGCAGCCGTTCCAGATTGGTATCCAGAAGATAGACCTTGGCTCCCATGCCACATGCCATTTTAGCTGCGTTTGTACCGACGATACCACCACCGATAACGATGACGGT